>Ga0137403_10008704_pt1 | contig 11350 bp, 9 predicted proteins | sample CZOMad2_1_16fung_FD_122057 | JGI IMG/M metagenome (GOLD analysis project Ga0137403, IMG submission 122057) | Vadose zone soil fungal communities from Angelo Coast Range Reserve, California, USA - CZOMad2_1_16fungal (Hybrid Assembly) | ecosystem: Environmental > Terrestrial > Soil > Vadose zone...
AGAATGAAAAACGGACAGGTGGCCGAGACAAATTACGTGTGGCCGGCTCCATGGTTTCTTTCAAATTACTTCTATGGCTGTTGTGATTTGCCACGCCAGGGTTAGCATGGTACCCTCGAGCCAGGCAGAAGAGGCTGACCAGGACGAGGAGGATGTGTGATGGAATTGCCGATTGTCGGACCGGCTCCCGTGGTCACAGACTGTACCGGGGTTTTCCGAGACCTGTTTGAGAACCAGGGCCAGTTTCGGCATTTCCAGCACTATCTGACCGGTCTCATCGTGTTGCCCAACAAGAGCCTGGCTAATATCGCCCGCTGCAGCCTCGATAGTGCCGACAAAACCAACCTCTCCCGCTTTCTCTCAGAGGGCATTGTCAACTTATTCGTCCCGCTGCTATCACACGGCGTAAACATGGGATGACTGCCCCTCACCCTGCCCTTATGCAGCCATCGGCGTGCCCGTCATCTCTCGCCAAATCTGGAATCTGTGGGCCATTTCTTGGCGGTACTCGGAGGCGGCAAACCGGTGGCGTCGCGGTCGGAAGTGTTGGGCGATAGGCCCATAAGCGGAGAGGAACCGCTGCGCATGACCCGGCGATGTGAACCCCTGCATGCGCCGCTCCCGCTGGCGCGTCGGCTGATGCGAGTTCTCGGCGCGATTATTGAGGTAGCGGTGCTGCCGATGCTCGATACTGGGCAGGATGTCCCGCTTCGCCGCGCCGTAGCTCTTGAGCTTGTCCGTGATGAGCACCCGTGGCACGTAGGTCAAGCCCTTGAGCAGCTTGCGGAAGAACTTCTTGGCGGCGGTCTTGTCCCGGCGAGGTTGGACCAGGATATCGAGGACGTGGCCGTCTTGATCCACGGCCCGCCACAGATAGTGGCGGGCACCATTGATGGTGAGGAACACCTCATCCAGGTGCCACGTATCGCCTGGCCTGGGGTGCCGCCGACGCAGCTGATTGGCATACGGCTGCCCGAATTTCAAACACCACTTCCGGATGGCTTCGTAGGTCACGATGATTCCACGGGCAAACGGCAGCTCCTCGACATCGCGGTAGCTGAGACAGAAGCGGAAGTACAACCAGACGCCGTGACTGATGATCTCAGTAGGGAAGCGGTGGTGTTTATATGGATTGGTTGGCGTGGAAGTATGCATCGCACCTCCATAAACCTGTCAGCCGGCATGAGGAAAGCGCACTCCGCACTCGAGGAGCGGCATTCATCGGACGAGTATGCCACGCTATATTGAGGCTGTACAGAGGGGTGCGGTTAAGTTGACAATGCCCTCGCGGACCTGACGGCAGCCATCCCAGGGGTCCCAAGTCATGGCTGTCCAGGCCATTCGACGGGTGCTCGCCATCGATGGGCACCCTCCCTCGCGCCGTGCCTTCACCTCAGCGCGCCGCACACCGACCACCGGTTCGTACACCCCGCTGTCCTCCACGTGAGGGCCGATGACCGTTGATCAGGCGGGCAGCCATCCATCGACCCGTGATCGGGCCTCGTCAGACCCCGCCTCCCGCGTCTGCCACCCAAGACGCCAGGCGTTCCACCCGCACCTTCCACGCAATCCAGGGGGTGGATGAGGACCCACCAAGCCGCCCGTCGCCCGAAACGGGTGCCGCGCCCACGCGGCCACGGTGTGACCACCCCTGAGAGCGCCGCGTAGGCTGAGCCGACCACCCACCGGTCACAACTTAAGGATAACCCCAAATGATGGACTCTAGTTCCTGACGCTCGCGGTGCTGCTTACGCTGCCGCTTGACGAGACCCAGGAGTTTGGCATGCTCGGCCAGAAATGCTATCAGATCGTCACACTCGCCACGCTGCACAGCCCGGCTGTAGTGATAGAAGGCACGAAACACCATCTCCACCGAGATCCGCTCCAGGGGTTCGCCCAAGACCTGCGCGACCTGCTGGCAGATGGTCAGCAGAACGGCATAGAACATCAAGGTCGCATAGATCTGCAACTGCACCGCGTTGGACGAGCCCGTCCACACATAGGCCAAATCCAAGAGCCGTTTGGTCAGCGCAAACGCATCCTCAATGCGCCAGCGCCGCCGATACAGCTCGCAGACTTGCCGCGCCGACAACCCCTGCGGATCGCGGACGTTGGTCAGATACCGATACCACGTTCCCTGCCACCGCACCGAGACCATCCGCAGCGGGTGCTGACACGGGTTGGACCGATATTGGCCCACCTGAATGATCTCGTCCCGATAGTACGGCCCGCAGCTCAGCGCTTGGACGGTGCGATACGCGGTCTTTTCCCGCATGCGGGTGACAAAGAACTTCTGCTGGTCCGTGAAGTCATCGAACCACAGAAAGCTGAAAAAGCCCAGGTCAAACACCAACAGCCCGCCCACCGGCAGTGCAGCCAGGATCTCCGCCGCAAACCGCTTGTCATTAGCCGCCGCATCCTCCGTGTAGAGCTGCCACAGCGGACGGTGACTGAAGGCTTCCACCAGCACTATCATCTTCCCCGCCAACACCAGCCCCGTGCGCTCCCGCAAGACCTCGGTCTTCTTGCGCAGCGCTTCCAGCGTCGACCCATCCACAATGGCGAGCAATGGGAAGCGCTCCCACGTCGGCGCCCAGCGTGGATGCGGCAGGGGAGGTGGCGACTGGGCCTGCACGCGTGTACAGACCTCGGCAAAGAGCTGGCCCATCACTGCCGCCGGCAGCACGTCAAGACGTTTGGTGATGACTTGGGGACTGACCTGCAGCGGCGACACCCCCAACAAGCCTTCTCGGGTCAAGACCTTCTGCACCTCGGCGATGGACGGCACCCGCCGCCACACCAGGCTCACAATGATCGCCACGATGACGGGCAACGTCAGGAGTCGCTGACGCATGCGAATGCGCCGTTGCGGCTGCCGCGGATCGCGCCGTTCCAGCTGGCGCGGCGCCAGCAACGACGGACTGAGCACGTCCAGCAGACGTTGTTCCACATCTTCCACCGCGGGCAGGGGGATCTGCGAGCGGTGCCGAAACTCCGCATGGGACCGGTGTCGCGTCTGTTTGTACGCCATGGGGTACCTCTTCTCGTGAGGCTCCCCATAATAGCGCAAAGGAGCGGTTATTGCTTAAGTTGAGACGGGTGCCGACCACCCCCCCACAGGACTCAGGAGGTTCACGAGCCCGTGCGCGGGACCACGCCCGCGGCGGTGAGCGCCTGTGCGACGGCGACCCCGTGTGCCTAGGATGCGCGGGCGGCCTCGAGGGCGGCACAGGCCCGATCCCAGCGCTCTCGCGTCCACGTGAGCCCCTGAAGCCGCAGGAGCAGGAACGCCTCCCCGTGGGCGCCCTGCTGACAGAGCCGTGACCGGAGGGCGGCCACCACCCGTGCGTCGTCGGACAGCACAGGTGGTGGTGCGGGAGGAGCGCGGGGAGGGATGGCCGGTGGCTGGAAGAGATACGCCTGGAGGCGTGTGCGCGCCGCCTCTTCGTCATCCTGCGTGACGAAATGCCACAAGCGTCGGCGGATGAGCTGGGCCAGCAGACCACAAGGGTTCGTGGAGCCGACCAGCCGGGCATGCTCCGCCGTGGCGACAAACGTCAGGCGATCGGCCTCGCTGCCTCCGATCGATCCCTGGACCTGGGCCTGGGCGAACAGGTCGAGGAGCCGTCCGGTCTCCTGCAAGTCCTCCGGTATGATGTGATGCAGTGTCGGGGCCTTTGTGGCGGTCGGTGGAGAGACCCCAGCCGTGTCGTGGGGGTCAGGGTTCTGGGGTTGAGAGACTCGAAGAGGTTCTGCTGGTATTTCTCGACAAGGGGGTCGTGGTGGGGTGGTGGACAACTCCTCAGGGGGTCGTGTTGGGGTGGTGGGGATCGCGTCACCCATGGGTGGCGAGGGCAGCACCTGAGGTGACGGCCCACAGGGGATCACCGCAGGCATGGCGTGTGGGTCCCAGGCCAGATTGACCTGGACCCACTGGCCATAGCGGTTTTTGACGCGCTGGGAGGTCTCCAGTGGGAGGAGCCAGCCCAGGCCCATCAGGTACTGGCGGGCGGCTTTGATCGTGCTCACGTGGCCGCCAAACACCTCGGCGATCCAGGCGGCTTTACAGCAGCCCTTCGCCGTGCATGTCCCGTGCGTATAGTAGAGGCACCGGACCAGATGGCCGAGGATGGTGGCGATGAGACACCGGCGCCGGGCCCCGGCCAGAAACCGCACCAGGCGCCGGGGCACCGGGATGCGTCGGTGTGGCATGGCGATGGCCTCCAGCATGGACGTGAGGCGTGTGGATGGGGTGACCGTGAGGGCGTCGATGGCGCGTGGGAACGTGAGCTCGGCGCTGGACCAGTGGAGGAGTCCCACGACCTCGAGGCGCCGGAGGGAGGCCCGCACCTGGACGGGCCCCACGTGCTGGCCGAGCAGGCGGCCAAACTCGTCCACCGTGTAGTGGGCCTCCTGTCCTGGCTTCATCAGGCAGCGCCGAGCCTGCACCTCCCAGGCGCCAAACCAGGTGCGGACATCGCGGAGCTGAATGTAGTGGTCCCGGTAGGCCCACCAGATGAGGCAGGGCTGGAGGGCGGTGATGAAGAGAAAGCCGCCGTGTGGTTTGCGAGACGTCTCCTGTCCTGCGGTGGTTGGGTCATGACGCACCTCACCGGTCCGGCGGACAGTCCTCGGGTGTCCGCGTCTCCCGTGAGGGCCCACGGGTCTGTGGCAGGCATGAAGACACACCTCTCCTGCACACTCGCGATTATGGGCTTGACGGAGCCGAAACGGTAGGCTACAGTGAGAGTTGTGTAGACCTCACAGAGCACCGGTCAGGCTCATCCCATGACCGTGAGCCATTCAGAAAAGGCGACTCGGCAAAGTCGCCTTTTTTGATGTCTGTGGCCCCTCTGGTTACATCACGTGTTCCTCCTGCAGCATGGATAGTGGTCGTGGCACGCCGTGCATCCGTGTAGGGCGGAGACCATCGAGACGCCGGAGATGAAGTCACTGGACCCATTCCGTCATCCTGCGTGAACGCGAGGGTCTTCTGGCCGACGATGACCTCAACGTTTGGCTGCTTCGCCTCCCAATCTCGCGCATAGGCGCCGTTATTACTGACAGTGATGGGGCCATTGGGTAGCGGTACATACGCTCAGTCGTCCTGACATCCGTCGACAACGAACACTCGTAGGGCTCTACAGGTCATGCGATCGTAGGGATTCCCTCCATAACAGCCTTTGTCTGCCACGTGTGACGCAGCAGCACTGACCAGCCAGCTGACGTGTATACGAACTACTCTTCGAGGCTCCTCGGGGCTCGAAGGTGGTGCTTGGTACATGCTTACGCCTTCCCTGCCCGATACCGCTGGAGTTCATAGGCTGGTTCGACAAAAAATTCCGGAACCGCCGTCATGAGTAGGTCCACGAGGTCGCCCATACTGCGGCCACTCCTGAGCTGAGTAATCTTCACTCCGGCGAAATACGCGATCTCCTCATCGGTTGCCGTGTGATCGTAGGCGCGGCAGTGTTTCAGGATCGTCCGTTCGGCAGCCGTGTCCAGTGCCACACCGGCGCGGCTGCAGACCTTCAGCAATGCCGACGACGAGATCTCCTATGGTCAAATAATATGAATTCGTCTATTCTCAACAGGTTACAGGTCCGCTATGGCTCACTCCCGATCTTGCATTCCACCCTGCTATAGCCCATACTCCCACACAGGGCCAAGGCAAGTAGGGAGTGTGAAGCCACATGGATTGGAAGCAATTACTCGCCTATATGACTGGATCGGTGGACCAGGAACTCCTCCTGCGCAACGAATACCTGGTGACAGAAAACCGGATCCTCCGCAAACAGCTCCAGGGCCATGTGCGGCTCAGTGATGGGGAGCGAAAGACGTTGGCGGAGATTGGGAAGAAGTTGGGCAAGCGGGCGTTGAAAGAGATTGCGACCCTTGTCACACCCCATACGATCTTGGCCTGGCACCGCACCTTGATTGCTCAAAAGTTTGACGGCTCCCAGCAGCGCAAGGCTCTTGGGCGACCAAAGGTCAGCAAGGAGCTGGAGGCATTGGTGGTGCGCATGGCCCAAGAGAATCGCTCGTGGGGCTATGATCGCATCGCTGGAGCGCTCGCGCATCTGGGCTATCGTATAAGCGACCAGACCGTGGGGAATATCCTGAGACGGCATGGGATTCCGCCAGCGCCGGAGCGAAAGAAAACGACGACCTGGCATGAGTTCATTCGCACGCATATGGAGGTCCTCATTGCGACCGATTTCCTCACCACCGAGGTCTGGACAACCGCAGGGTTAGTGACGTACTACGTGCTGTTTTTCATCCATCTTGCGAGCCGGAAGGTCCACATAGCCGGCGTGACGCCGCATCCTGATGCGAGATGGATGGTCCAGGTCGCGCGAAATGTGACGATGGCGGAGTGGGGTTTTCTGTCATCCGGCCAGTACCTCATCCACGATCGAGACGGCAAATACTGTCCGGCATTTCAACGAATCATTGATGATGCCGGGGTGCAGCGCGTACCGCTCCCGCCGCGATCTCCCGATCTCAATGCCTATGCCGAGCGCTGGGTGCGTTCGGTCAAGGAGGAAGCGCTGTCGCGGCTGATCCTGTTTGGTGAGCGCTCTCTGCGACATGCGCTCACGCAGTACAACGCGCATTATCATACCGAACGGCCGCATCAGGGCCTGGGCAATGTCGTGCTTCTGCCTGCGGCCAGCCGCAGCCAGAGATGGAATGGGCCAGTTCGCTGTCAGGAACGGCTCGGCGGGCTCCTCAAGTACTACGACCGCGAGGCCGCATGAGCGTTTTTCAGACCAGAGGTCGGAAGAGGGCGAACAACGATGGCGACGGTATCCACAGAAGATCCCCAATTCCAACGGGCGATTCAGGCATGTGCGGTGGCCTTGCGACGAATGGCTGACTACGAGCTCGATCCCTCCTTACATCGGCGAATGCAAGCGTTGGGCGAGCGGAAGGAGTTTCTCAGTCAGGGAGAGCACGAGGAATTACTCGCCTTGATCGATTTCGCCCACAAGCGCACGATTGAGAAATTGGAGGCCCAAGCGGCCTTAGATCGCCTGCGTACGGCACTTCCTGGCGTGATGTCCGACGGATGAGCACGCTCTCCAACCCCATCCGAGACGAGGTGGTCAGACGCGCTGGCAACCGTTGTGAATACTGTCAATTGCCGGCACAGCTGCAGATCGGTGGTTTTCAGGTTGACCATATTATGCCTCGATCACGGGGCGGACAAACGGATGTGGCCAATCTGGCGTGGGCGTGTCCACATTGCAACGCGCGTAAGTGGGCATACATCGACGGGGAAGATCCAATATCGGGGCAGGCGGTTGCACTGTTCAACCCGAGGACGCAGGAGTGGGCAGACCATTTTCAGTGGTCTGAACAGCACCCCTTCGAAATCGACGGCATCACCGCACATGGACGAGCGACAGTAGTCCGATTACAGATAAACCATCCTGACCTCGTAAGTATCCGCCGTCTGTTGGCTGAATTGGGCCTCCCATGGCGAGCGGATGCGCCAAGGGAGTGATAGCTGGTTTAGCCATCATCTCTGCCGTCAGCACAGGTTGGAGTAATTTGACCATACGGGATTTCCCTTGACATCGGTGATGGGGTGAGGCACTGACCTTTCAGGTTCACCAGCGACAGGAGGCTCAGGGATACGGAAAGGAGGGGCCTATGACGGACCAGAATATTGCTCTGATGGCTCATCTCTTGCGCCGGGCGGGTTTCGGCGCCAGCCGCGCGGAAATCGAGGCCAAAGCGGCACAGGGCTATGACGCGACGGTGGAGGCATTACTCAATCCTGCATCGCAGCCGGCCCTTGATGAAGACCTGATGTATCGCTGCCACCCAGCCTATAACCATTCTGGCAACATTCAGACCAACGTCCAAGAGTGGGTGTATCGCATGATCAACAATCCCCGTCAGCTCCAGGAGAAGATGGCCCTCTTCTGGCACATGATTTTCTGTGCCGGCCACAGCAAGATCGACAGCGGGGAAGAAATGAGTCGCATGATCGCCATGTTCCGGGCGCACGGCATGGGCAACTTCCGGGACCTATTGATGCGCCTGTCGACCAGCCCGGCCATGATATATTACCTGGACAATACCGAAAGCCACAAGGTGGCCATCAACGAAAACTATGGCCGGGAGCTGCTGGAGCTGTTCTCGTTGGGTGTCGGCAAAGATGAGGCGTACAACTACACCGAAGCTGACGTCAAAGCGTGCGCACGGGCCTTTAGCGGCTGGAGCGTCGCACCGGCCTATCCACCCTTCCCCTATGGCCGTAGCCTCTGGGAATTCCGCTATGATCCGGCCGACCACGATACGAGCGACAAGACCTTCCTGGGGGAGACCGGTCGCTGGAATGGCGAGGACATCGTCAACATTATTTGCCAGCAGCCCGGCACGGCCAGATTTCTCGCTCGGCATCTGTACAACTTCTTCGTCGCGGACGAGGTACCCGTGCCGTCCTGGCGCATGACGCCGCCCAGGGATCAGGCGCTGATTGCAGCGCTAGAGCAAGCCTACTTCGACTCCGGCTATGACATCACGGCCATGCTGCGGACGCTGTTCACGTCGGATGCCTTCAAGGCGGACTCGGCGCGCTTCGCGCGGGTGGTCAGTCCGGCAGAGATGGTGGCCGGACTCATGCGCCTGACGGGTGAGCACTGTGGCGACATGAAGCCGGGCCTCTTCCAGATCTCGCAAGAACCCAAGTATATGGGCATGGATCTGATGAACCCGCCGACGGTGGAAGGCTGGCATACGGGGCATGAATGGATCGACAGCGGGACCCTGGTGGAGCGGATCAACTTCGCCTCACAGTACCTGGGGCGGACCGACCTGCCGGGCGTCCAGGCGATGATCGATCGCTTGATGGCGCAAGGCCCGAGCCTGTCCCCTGAGGCGTTTGTGGACGGATGTATCGACCAGGTGGGGTGCCTGAACGTCACCGGCACCACCCGCCAATCATTGATTGAGCATACGCAGCGGCACGGGGCACTGCGGCATGCCACCGACGCCGAGCGGGCCGAGTTCACCCGCCGGTGTGGCGAGATGTTCCAGATGCTGGCATCAACGGGCGAGTTCCAGTTCTGCTGATCGTGGGGGGGCCATGCGCGCGCCACGGTTCTGTCGCAAAGTTGCTTTTTCGAGAGTGTTGGCATCTGTAAGCCATTGAATTCCTGACACCCAATTTTGGGATTTTGCCCCAAAATCGAACTTTGCGACAGAACCGATCTTCGTCCCCATGGGGACGCGTGAGGTCCCGTTGGGGCCAACTCTCGCCGACGCCGGTGGCCATGTTCAGGGCATCCTTGAAGGTTACACGCTCCCAGCCGTCGTGGGGCGCAGTCACCGTGACATAGTCCTTGATCTTGAGCTCAAAGACCTCGTCGCCGTACTTCTGCGCCAGCCGCAACAGGGCCACAGCCGCGCCCAGGGATTTGGTCACCGAATACACCCCATGGCGCATCTGCTGGCAATAGGGGTAAGGAGCGGTACGGGCCTCACAGCCCCGCAGGTAGATGACGCCATCGATGATCAGGCCGCTGGCTTTGAGATCTGCTGGTGCGGTGTCGCCGTCGAAGCGTTCCAGCCATGGCGCCCCAGACGAGACCGGCAACGCCGACCAGGGCTGGATCGGCGTTGGGTGCTGGAGTTCGGCCGCGAACTGTGATCGGATCCCGTCTTCATTCGGGATAGAGCCGGGAGTATAGGCGATGGAGATCTGTGCCCAGCCATCGTATTTGTTCCAATGCGGAGCAGTTTCCTGGACCACCTGTACGCGTAACGCCGACACCTGGGTATCGTCGTAGAGAAAGGTGGTCAGGCCATGATGGGCTTCATTGACATGGGGATCGGTCAACACAAGGGGAAAAGAGGCCCGGGAAAAGCCCCCATCGCCAGGCTCCGACCAGACCCGTCCTGGAGAAAGGATGATGCCGGAGGGCGGCAGGATGCCGCGGTCGGCGGGCACCAGATGCTCGCCCTGCGTGAAGAAGGCGACCTCGAAACCGGTGAGGAGTTCCGCCAGGCCAGCGCAGCCCTGGCGCCCCCTAAACAACGTCGAGGTGGGGACGGTCAGAGTCCCCCTGACCGCATGCCGGGCCGGCTCCGCCTGGCCAACAGGCATGTAGTAAGCATTATGGACGGGACCGATGCTGGCCTCGGGCGATGCCAGCAACTCGGCCGCCGTCAGCCGATCGCGCCCCCCGGCGGCGGGTGGCGCCGGAGGAAGCCCAACGGCCTGCGGCCCGCAACCCACCTGGCTCAGGTCCGCCACCCGCGTCAGCGTGACACGGCCTTCGCCCTTGAAGGTCCCCGACAGCGTCTCGCCGGCAAACCGATAGGCAAGCTCGGGGCCACCTGGAACCGGCAATTGAAAGCGGAGTTGCCCTTGGATGATCCAGCCCGTGGCGCGCCAGAAATTTGGTAGACGGGCGTTCCAGCCCGCATACGTGCCAACGCTGTATATGACCCGGGCATAGCTGCTGGCCAACACCTCTTCGACAACCAGCGTGTGACACAGCGCCTCATGTTCGTTGTCGAGCCACGCCCCGAGCCACGCCCCGGCAAACCGCGCCACGGCCTCTGACACCTCCGGGCCAGGCGGGATGAGGCGCACATCTGCGGGCAGCGGCGTCTCCCGCTGGCACTCCCCAGCGGCGGCCGCCTGGGTGCCCAGCACCACCCCGAGCGCGAACGCGATGATCATCCACCGATGGCGTCTTGTCGTGAACCCGTATTGCCACATCGGCCGGTTCATCGGGTCTCCTCCTCAGGCGCACCTGGCGATGAGAGGCCTGCGCGATGGTCCTCCTTTCCGGGAGGGGTGAGACGGGGGTGAGGTGTTGGGCTCTGGCCAGCAAACAGGCAGGTGCAGGAAAGGCTGAGAGGGATCGGGCAGGAGGGGTGGGCATGAACGCCATCGGGAGGCTCCTCCACGTGTTGGGCACATGCACGCCTGTGGAAATGCATGCACTGACGCGAGTGTAGTTAGGTGTGGAGGATATGTCAACGAATCTTGTGCATGTGGCGTCGGGGGCACCACGCTCCCGGCCAGTTGCCATGAATGTGAGCCCGCAGGAGATGATTGCAAGCCCAGGATCAATAATGTGGGCTCCAATGCAGATAATGTGGGCCGGAGGGCTCGGCCAGAATCAATGATTGTGGGCCGGGAAGAGTGCTCTATTGCAAGCCGAACGCTCTTCCATTGCAAGCCGCAACACCTAGCGACGTTGCTGCTGCATATAGCCATTCGCGATCATGCACCGATTAAAAAAGTTGGCTCAATATGGATTCCAGGGAGTTAAGCGAGGAGCAGCTCCAATAGAGATCCAAGCAAAGCCTTCCCTCGCTTCTT
>Ga0137403_10008707_pt1 | contig 11350 bp, 5 predicted proteins | sample CZOMad2_1_16fung_FD_122057 | JGI IMG/M metagenome (GOLD analysis project Ga0137403, IMG submission 122057) | Vadose zone soil fungal communities from Angelo Coast Range Reserve, California, USA - CZOMad2_1_16fungal (Hybrid Assembly) | ecosystem: Environmental > Terrestrial > Soil > Vadose zone...
TGGCGGCAGACGCAGGTATGGCACGATCCTGAAAGGCTTTGGAATTATGTCCTCTCCACTACTGGGGAGTCCCTTTTTGCTCGCAATAATCTCGGCAATGCGCTCGTTGTACAGGGACGATTTGAGGAAGCCATTGATCAATTTCAGAGGGCTTTACGGATCGACCCTAACGACCCTGATGCAACCTATAATTTAGGCAATGCATTGGCGCAGCAAGGCAACTTCGAAGTCGCCGGCAAACAACTGCAGCATGCCTTGGAAATAAATCCCGGCAATGCCATGGCCGCCTACGACCTCGGCAATGTGCGCGCAAGGCAGGGGCGATTTGAAGAAGCGATTGATCAATTTCAGCGGGCTTTAAAGATCGATCCTAGACTGACGAGGGCTCACTACAATGTGGGGAGTCTTTTGAGCCAGCAGGGTAAGCTAGACGAGGCAATCACTCACTTTCGCCAAGTTATGCTTCTTGCCCCCGAAGACGGGCGGCCTCCCTACCATCTAGGGCAAATATTTTCGCGACAGGGAAAGTTTGACGAAGCGATACGGCACTATCGTCTTGCCTTGCGCATCGACCCTTCCAATTTGAAGGCCCGTTATTACTTGGCGGTCGCTCTTGCCGAACAAGGTGACTTCCAGGGGGCAGGGAAAGAATTCCAGGAGTCGCTCCGTGTTGAACCGAACCTGGCCGAGGCTCATGCCGGCCTGGCGCGCGCTCTCTCAGCGCAAGGCAAGAAAGACCAAGCGCTGCAGCACTATCAAGAAGCCGTGCGGCTTTTAAAATCACAAGGTCAGAATAAGAATGAAGGGTCAAAGCAGTGACGTGGGGTAACGAAGCGGCGGCCAACACAGCAGCGCTTGGCCCAGCACCTGGATTGTCGATCGGCAGGGCTGCCAGGCTTGCGTCCTATTTGATTCCCGGTTTGGTCGCCCTTATTACCTTTGTTGTCTTCTCCCCGGCCTTACGAAACGGCTTCGTCAATTGGGACGACTTGGAGACGATCGTTGAGAACCAAAACTTCAGAGGTTTTACCTGGTCTCATCTGCGCTGGATGTTTACGACTTTCCACCTGGGTCATTATCAACCGCTAAGCTGGCTTACATTTAGCCTCGATTATCTGCTGTGGGGTGTAGAGCCGTTCGGCTATCATCTGACGAATATCTTGCTTCATTCGGCCAATGCGGTGCTCTTTTATTTCGTTACCCGGCGTCTGCTGGAGATCGCGGCGCCCATTTCCAACGCCGTTGTACTGCAGCTGGCTGCGGGGTTTTCTGCGCTTATTTTTGCCATTCATCCGCTCCGGGTCGAGTCCGTGGCTTGGGCTACCGAACGGCGCGACGTTCTCTCAGGCTTTTTTCTTCTCCTGACGGTTCTGACCTATCTGAAAGCCGTTGGTCCCGAAACGAACAAGACGAACTGGCGACGCTGGATTGCCGTATCGGCGGCGCTTTACGTGCTTTCTCTTCTATCTAAAGCAAGCGGCATGACGCTTCCACTGGTTCTGCTGGTCTTGGACATATATCCGCTCCGCCGGCTCGGAGGCGGCGACGGTCAATGGTTTGGCGCGGCCGCGCGGCGCGTTTGGTTGGAAAAGCTGCCGTTCTTTATCGCCGCCGTGGCCGCTGGCGCAGTCGCGCTAACGGCTCAACAAAAAGCGGGCGCTCTTGTGACTACGGAAAGCCACGATCTGGCGGACAGAATCGCTCAAGGCTTGTACGGCATAACCTTTTACATGGTGAAAACCTTGCTACCCACGGGTCTCGCTGCTCTTTATGAATTCCCCTCCGATTTCTATGTCTTTAGCTGGCGTGTCATTCTTGCGGCTATCGTTTTTCTGCTGTTGAGTCTGGGCTTTTTCGCAGTTAGGCGCCGATGGCCTGCCGGCTTAACAGGCTGGATTGTTTATCTCCTGCTATTGGCGCCGGTCTTGGGTGTCGCTCAAGCCGGCCCACAGCTGGTCGCGGATCGCTACAGTTATCTATCGTGCATGGTTTGGGCGATACTTTTGGCAACTGTGCTTTCCCGCCTCTGGCGGCAGAGGACTGTTAGCGCCGCTCTCTTGGTAGGGATTCCTTTGTTCGCGCTTTTCGGATTAGGTATTCTAACTTGGAAACAGACCGAGATTTGGCACGATACGGAGAGACTCTGGAACCACGCGCTCGCCGTGCGTCCTTCGAGTATGGCCTACTTCCATGTCGGGAGGTTCATGGCACAAGGTGGCGATTTGGCCGGCGCCGAGAAGCACCTGCGTCGCGCCGTCGAAATCAATCCGAAAAACGACGTGATTCAAAGTAATCTTGCCTTGGTTCTCGCAAGACAGGGAAATTTGGCGGAAGCGACGGAGCATTTTCGCCGCGCTTTGAAAATCAATCCGGACGATCCTGCCACATTGAACAACATGGGAATCACCCTAGCTCAACAGGGCAAGTTAGACGAAGCGATCGCGCACTTTCACCGTTCTCTGGAGATTAAGCCGAACGACGCCTCAGGTCACACAAATATGGCGAACCTCTTGCTGGACCGAGGAGACGTGGACGGCGCCACAAAGCACTTGCGCGTCGCCATCGAAATTGATCCGGCGGACGCGGATAATCACAACCGTCTCGCCATCATTTCGGCAAAGCGCGGGAATTTCGCGGAGGCCACCGAGTATCTGCGCCGGGTGGTGGAACTCAAGCCCGGAGACGCCGCGGCCGCAAACAACCTTGCCATTACACTTGCGAAACAAGGGAGACTCGACGAAGCGGCTCAACGTTTCGAAGCAGCGCTGCGCATCGACCCCAATTTCGCTGAAGCTCATGCGGGGCTGGCGCGGGTGCTCGCCACGCAGAAGAAGCCGGAGGAGGCGATGCGCCATTATCAAGAGGCGCTGAGGATTCTCCAGGCGCAACAAAGGACCGAAGCCTCTCGGGATGCGAAGTGAAGCTCGGCTGGGTCGATAGTCGTCGCGCCTGGTTCCGAAACGGCGCTCTAACCTCAGGCTTACTAAAGACGGTGATAACTCAATGGCCAAAAGTCTCGGACCCGGCCCTATCGATAATTGCTGATCCCCGATCCACATGAAGGTAGTTCGCAGAGCCGACAAGCGATCGCGAGCACAAAGGCGGCGCGCAGAGGTCGAGCCCAAGAGCAGACAGAGGCTGCCGGCGGATACGCTTTGGTTTTGGGTCATTTTCGGCTGCGCATTTCTCATCCGTTTAGTCTACCTGATTGAAATCGATTCGATCCCGCTCTTCTATAATCTTGCCGGTGATGGTCGAACCTACGACGAGTGGGGGCAGAGGATCGTCGCGGGAGATTGGCTTGGCCAGGGGGTTTTCTATCAAGCACCCCTTTATCCCTACTTCCTCGGAGTCCTTCAGATAATCCTGGGGCATAATCTTTGGCTCGTCCGTCTTATCCAGATCGTCCTTGGAGCGATTTCCTGCGCTTTGATTTTCCAAATAGGCCGGAATCTATTTTCGCGGCAAGCTGGAATTGCCGCGGGTCTAATTCTTGCCTGCTATGCCCCGGGGGTTTTTTTTGACGGTCTCATCGAGAAGAGTATCCTCGACTTTCTTCTTCTCTCAGCGCTTTTGTGGCTGCTGAGTCAATTGGGGGCGACAGCGCCATGGAGCCGTTGGCTCGCCCTTGGCGCCGTCCTGGGTCTCCTGGGGCTTTCACGGGAGAATGCGCTAATTTTGGCTGCCGTAATACTGCTTTGGATCGGACTGTATTTCTCCGAATCGTCCATCCTAAACCGGTTGCAATGGATGGGACTTTTCTTTGCCGGCTTGCTTTTGGTGCTCGTTCCGGTGGGGCTGAGAAATTTAACAGTCGGTGGTGAGTTCAAACTAACGACCTCACAGTTCGGCGCGAACTTCTTTATCGGCAACAATCCCTCGGCCGACGGAACCTATGTATCCGTCGAAAACGTGATCGGCGAGCCGCAACTCGAGGGAAAGGACGCCAAGCGCCTGGCGGAAAGAGCTTTAGGTCGGAGTCTGACTCCTGGAGAGGTGTCCGATTATTGGCTGCAAAAGGCGTGGGATTACATTCGCTCACAACCCGGGCAGTGGTTTGAGCTCATTGGCAAGAAATGGCTCATGGTTTGGAATGCGCGGGAAATTGAAGACTCGGACGACTACTATATTTATAAGCAGTGGTCGTGGTTGCTCAGTTTTCTCGGACGGATCAACCATTTCGGAATCTTGGCTCCCTTAGCGGCCGTGGGTCTGTGGCTGACCCGTCATCAATGGCGGCGCTTGTGGTTGCTCTACGCTATGATAGTGGCCCTGGCTTCGAGCGTCGCCGTTTTTTACGTGTTTGGCCGCTATCGTTTTCCGTTAGTGCCCTTGCTCGCGCTCTTTGCAGGCGCCGGACTTGTGGAATCGGCGCGGCTATACAGGCAGCGGCATTGGCGGTCACTGGTGGCTGGGTTAGCTCTGTTCGCACTCGTCGGGATAGTCGCCAATTGGCCATTCTATGGCGTCCAGGGGCCCGGCCCCGCCGGTTATAACAACCTCTCCAATGCCTACTATAAGGAGGGCAGAATCGAAGAGGCGATTAGAACGGCGCTCAAGGCGATTGAATTACAACCCGATTACGGAGTTGCGCGTTACAATCTCGGCAACCTTTACGCCGCCCAAAGCAGATTCGATCTGGCCCGAAGTAATTTCCAGGAAGCGATCCGGCTTTTTCCAAATTACGCGGACGCCTATAGTAATTTTGGTCAGTTGATTGCGGAAAGGGGTGATATTGAGACGGGCATCCAATATTTTCGTAAAGCCATTGAGCTTGACCCGTCGGTCAGCAGGGCGCAGCTTAACCTCGGCGTGGCGCTCGCCAAGCAGGGCCGGATCCAAGAAGCTCTCCGGCCGCTTCATGAGGCGGCGCGGTTGGCCCCGGACTCCGCCGAGGCTCGCAACTACCTGGGCAGCCTATATGCCACACAAGGCCGGTACGATGAAGCGGAAAAATATTTTCAAGACGCGTTGCGCGTCCGACCGGATTACGCCCAAGCACATCAAAGTCTGGCGCAACTCTTGTTGCTGCAGGGGAAAAAAGAAGCAGCGCGGCAGCACTACGAAGAAGCGCTGAGGCTCATGAAACTCAGGGGGGCCACGTCAAATGCTCGCTGAGCGATGGATATGGGATCAGGGTCAGTGGTTCCCGCGGTATAGAAACCAGTTCCAGCCCGAAACTCCGGAAAATCTGTATGCAGCGAAAAAACGGTAGATTCCGACCCCGGGCACTGCAATATCCGGCGGGGGTTCGTACGATATTTCCTGACTGTGGGTGAGAATCCAGTCAGGCGCCTCACGGTGCCACTCGGTTTGGGGAATGTAACGGACCGTGTGGGACCCAGCCAGAGAGGGAGCATAGAAGTCCACAAGCACTCGATTACGAAAATCATGATCGCTCCCTATGCGGACGACGCCTTCCGGAGAGTTTTCTAATATGCGCGTCAACGCCGCTCTATAGCTTCCCCGTCCAAGTGCGAGCAGAGAAACCACCCTGTACATTTGTCCCATGAACAGAAGGAGCACGGCCGCAATAGCCCCAGCGCGAACTGGTTTCGAATACCGATACCAATGGCATAGCAGATACGAGAACAGCAAATAAAAAAAAGGAAAGCAGACGATAAAATACCTGAAATACAGATACTTCGGTCTAGCGAACATGAGCACGAGCATCGGGGCAACGACCAAGACAAAACAAAAGAACAGCCACTGTTCGTCTCGGTTGCGGTACAGCGTGTAGCTTCCGGCCACTAACACAGCCATTAGAAAGAGGACTCCCAAGCCACCGAAAAATAGATCTCCGGGGAAACCGAGCAGCAGCGTTGACGCTTGCATTATCACATCCCAGTTCGTGTATACCGGGCCTCCCCCGATAACCATCTCCCGGGCGAAGAAGACGTAAAACCCACCAAAAAAAGCAAACGGTGGAACGTGATAAGCCAGAAGCAAGATGAGCCTTCTTCGGTGGGGACTCTCCATACGAACCTCGTTTGCTAGGCTAAAGAGCAGAAGGGCCAAGCTGACGATAACGAAGCTCAGATGCGAAAGGATCCCCAGAATGGAAGCCGTCCAGAATGCGATCATCCTGTTGGGGTTGAACTCAAACCAATTACGGCGGAGCAGAGCATATGACAACAGAGCAAACATCATGGCCGGTGCATAGCCTCGAGCTTCCGAGAAGTAGAGCACCAGTGGATAGGAGGTCCCGGTCAATACTACGCCGAGTAGGGCCTCTGAAGATCCCCAGGCTCGTGCCAGATACCCGACGAGAAGCAACGCCACCATACCCGAGACAACGGCAAGAAGCCGATATAGGAAGAGCGTATTCTGAACTCCCACAAGCCATAGAAATAGCGTGTTCAAAACGTGATTATTGTCGTGGTGAAAACGGGTAAGGATCTCTATGGGACTGCTGGCGGCCCGGACAAATTGAATGGACCAGATCTCATCGAGCCAGAGATCACCTACGGCCGCAGCGATGATGAGCGTCCACGACAGTAAATAGGCAAGGCACAGCGCCACCGGGAATCTCCCGGGTGGAAATTCAGCTAACGGAGACAAGAGTGAGGGCGGTGTATTTTTGTGTGTCCGAGGATGCGGCTGCTTAGTTTTTTTGTTCCGGCGCTTCACACCAAAGAGATCAATTTGTCCGACGTTTGAGGGCTCTGAGCAGAATACCCCACGAGATCGATAGTGTGCGTTGACATAACTCGTCGTTATCGGATACTCTCCACCTTGCGGACGGCTTTCCTTTGTCGGACTGGCTATCGAGCTATTGATCACATGCGGCTGATGCTGCCGGTTTCAGTTCTCCGCGTCAGGCTCTAAAAAAACAAATTCCTATCATTACCATCGCAAAGCATTTCGGCATCAACGAACGCACCGCATGGCGGTGTTTGAGCCTGACAAAGGGATCGTTCTTCTATCATTATCATTTAAAAAATGACCGGTCGTCTGAAAAGGCAAAAACTATCTAATCCCGGAAAACCCCAAATAGCACATCGCAGCCGGAGCGACAATGGCATCGTGTCCGCAACTGCTGATGCGAGGCGGGAGTGGGTGGGCATCGTGTTCCTGGCGCTGGCGGTTGTTTTTCCACTTGTTGCTTCCTGGCGCAAATGGCCGGACCCCTTGGTGGATTTTGGCCGCGAACTTTACCTCCCGTGGCGACTTAGCGAAGGGGCTGTTCTCTATCGCGATATTGATCATCTCTATGGTCCGTTTTCCCACTATTTCAACGCATTGATCTTTCGCATCTTCGGCACAGGGATGATGAAAATCGTGGGGATCAATCTGTTGATCTACTGCGCCAGCCTCGCACTCATCTATTATGAGGTCCGCGTCGGATGGGGCAGGCTGGCCGCTTTCACCGGTTCCCTGCTGTTCATTTTGCTGTTTTCCTTTTGCCAGTTCGTGGGAATTGGAAACTACAATTTTGCCACGCCCTATGCGCACGAGACAACGCATGGGTTTCTTGTCGTCCTTGTCCTCATCCTCATCTGGGCGTCCTGGCTTCGCGAGCCCCGCCCATGGAAAACAATGACCGCAGGGATTTGCTGCGGCTTGAGCGTGCTGCTCAAAGCCGAGATCCTTATCGCCGCCGCAGCCGTCACTCTCTGCGCTCTAGTGCGCGGCGCGCTTTCGCGACCGGATTTTCGTTTCCTGAAGACCGTCCTTCGAAGTGGATGGTGCTTTCTCGCAGGCGGGTTACTGCCCGTTCTTATCGCGATAATCGGCTTTTGGAGAACGTCTTCCTTCGGCGCGGCGTTTTCGTGGTCCAACAACGCGTGGCTCAGCCTGTTCGGCTTCGCGCACATTACCGGGGAGCCCATCCAGCGTGAGTTTCTGGGCACGGCGGCCCTTACGGGAAACCTGAAAGCCATACTTTTCTTTGGGCCGCTTTCCGTTCTGGCGGTTTTTTCGGCGGGCCTTCTTTGCAAACAAATTAATCGCGGTAAAGTCGCCGTTGGCATGAGTGTCGTACTCGTCCTCGCCGCGGCGCTGGCCTCACTCGTGCTGCCGTGGGTTGAGTTGGGTAAGGTTTTCCCTGCATGGCTTTGCCTGGGGGCTCTGGCGGAGTTTCGGCGGACGTCCCCGGCGGCTCCCCAGTCTCCGGCTGACATTGCCTCCGCCAACATGCGATGGCTGCTTTTGATTGCGGCTGCGTCCTTTCTCGCGCGAATGGCTCTGAATCCACGTTTCTTTCATTACGGCTACTATCAGGCCGCCCTTGCGGGGGTCGTCACCATGGCGGCCATCTTTCGCTCCGTGCCGGATTTGCTGAACATCCACAAAAGAGGCCGTGCGACTTACACGGTCGTCGTCGCAGTTTGTCTGGTGTCCGGGACTTGGCAGCTCGAAGAAATCTCCCTCCTATACCTCAAGCTCAAAACAACGCCCATCGCGGAAGGCGCTGATCGGTTTTATGGTTTTGACTCCCGGGTCGAACCAACAGCCAGCCTCGTGGAGGAGGCGCGCCAGACGCTGGCCGCCAGACCGGAATGCAAAACCCTGCTCGTCCTGCCTGAAGGTGTGATGCTCAACTATCTCTTGCGAAAGCCGAGCACGATTCCTCAATTTATGTTCGTTCCCTCGCTCATTCAGGGCGCCATGGGAGCGCGCTTGATGGAAGGTCTGAAAACCCGACCGCCGGACTGCGTGGCGTTCATCGGCCACGACATGCGGGGGTTCGGAGTCTCCCGCTTCGGAGACACCCCCGAACACGGAAGCGAGATCCTTTCCTGGCTGGACGGGAATTACAAACCCTTCCGGCAATTCGGCGGCGACCCGGTCGTCGACCAGCGAGGAGTGAATCTCTACGAGAGAAAGAAACCATCAGGCGATGCTCCTTGAATTTCACGCTTTCCGAATCGTCCGGGCGCGACTATCGAGAAGGGGTTGGTTTTCATGAATCGGTCTCAAACCACGGTATTCATCCCCACTTTGAATGAAGCAAAGGGCCTGGAACAACTGCTTCCGCGTATCCTGCAACAAGGCTGCGGACAGGTGCTGATTTCCGATGGCAATTCCCGGGACCGCACACAAGAGATCGCAAGAAAACACGGGGTCGAGCTCTACGTTCAAAAGCGCGCTGGCCTGCGGTACGCCTTCATTGAGGCATGGCCCCTGATCCGCGGCGAATTCGTCGTCACGCTTAGCCCGGACGGCAATTGTATCCCCGAAGACATTCCCCGGCTGCTGGAGGAAATGGGCAAGGGGTACGACATGGTTGTCGCCTCACGCTATTACGGAGGTGCCAAGAGCGAAGACGATGACATCATCACCGGCTTCGGAAACTGGTTCTTCACGCGCACGGTGAATTTTCTGTTCAAAGCGAATTACACGGACGCCATGGGCATTTTTCGAGCCTATCGAACGCAGCTTTTTTATGAGCTCGGCCTGGACCGCGATGAGGGCTACGCGCTGCCTGAGAAAATCTTCTTCACGCGACTCGGCGTTGAGCCGTTGCTGTCCGCGCGCGCGGCAGGCTATGGCAAAAAGATCGGAGAAATCGGTTCCAACGAGCCGAAGCGTATCGCCGGGCAGCGCAAGCTCCAGACCATCCGCTGGGGCGCAGCTTATTACACCCAGTTTTTCCTCGAGTTTGCCAAAATCAAGGCGCGAGGCAATCACCCGCCGAGAGAAAGCCGACATGGAAATGACCCAGGCAAAAGACTGGAATGCCAGCATCTCAGAGAGGCGAAAAGGGAATAGGTCCAATAACTTTGGCTAGGGTCTGATTTGCAGAGTGAATGTCGCCGGTGGGTCGAGGATTTTGATGAATGGAATGGGATCGTCATACATTTTGACTGGAAGTATTTTTACTGCTGGTGTCCCAATCAGTCCTTCAGCCCAGTGATACTTGAGGATCACCTCGTTTCCTTTTACGTCCGAAGCTTCGAGACGGTTGAGGCTCGCCTTGACCCTGCCTTCCCCTTGGAGAAACCAAGTCAATGGCTGATTCACTTTCATGAGGTGAACCGGACCTACGCGCCGGTCGAGGGTGACCAATCCGGGCACGGACTGAAGGCGCTGAATAGAGGCCGGGTGAAAGGCCACTACAGCGCCGACGTTGTAAAGACGAAAATAGTTTCTGATTTCATCGTCGTTAAGTGTCTGGAGGTCTTGCTTAAATAATTTTCCCGAGTGAAATTCCGCAAAATGATGTCGATCATTATAAAGATTGATCGGGCCGCCAATTAGCTCGCGACCGGTCCAATGCGGGATAAACGAGGAGAGGTACACGCCGTCGTAAACAAAGCCGGTTTCATCACCGGACTCCTCGAAGAGCACTCTGGCTTCGGCGGGCGTTTCCTTCTTGATCCATTCCACGATGGCATTCAGTTCCGGGCGAATCCGAGTGCGAAGCAACATTGTCGCGCGTGTTTCGGTCTCAAAAAGGTTAAACAAAAAGGCCAAGAGCCCGCAGGCCCCGATTGCCGGCAGGACGTAAGATCGGGGTGTTAGAGATCGCCGGGTTAACCCATGGGCCACGATATAAGAAGCGGCTAAGGTCAAGAAGAGATCGAGGGGAACCTTGAAGCGAAGGGGTTGCCAACTTCTGACGAAAGGGATTAGAGAACCAAAGTAAGCAAGTAAGAAAACAACGATCCAAGTGCTCGCGAGCATGACACCGGCGGTTCGATCTGCACTCCGCAGGAGTTTCCACGTTCCCCAGGAGCCGAGCAAAAATAACATCAAGCGGAAGCCTTTTTCCGAAAAGGAGGGTCGAAAGGTCCAGTAACCGCTTGGCCCGAGGTAATCTTTTATAAAGGTAAACGGATCGACACTGGTGAACAGCGGGAGTTGATTGACGATCGCTGAGGAAACGTCGTCGGTGCGGTGATCAAATGCGGCCGCCAGCCAGGGCAGGTTTGCGAGAATTGAAAAAGCTGCGGCGGCGGCGGTCCAAATCAATAGATTACGCCGGATAACATTGCCTTGGACGACGAGGAGAGCGACGATCGCCGGCAGAAATATCACAATGGATTGAACATGGAGGGGTAAAATAACCAGCGCGAGGATAAGCCAGGCAATATGAATGAGACTCCACAACGATGAATTCTTTGCGATCCGATATAAAAGTGTCACTCCCAAGACGCTGGCATAAGAAGCAGGCGCATAACCTACCATGCCGTAGAAGAACATTTCTCTCGGTAAGGAGTTCCACCAGTAGGCCGTTCCCAACAACGCTGCCACCAGTGCGGCACCGCTCTTGATGTCGTCTCGATCGAAAAAGAGATTGCGCGCGGCAAAGTACATCAGCCAGGGAACAGCCGCCATGGCGAGAAACGCCAGGATCTTGAACCACTGGATCGGACTTAGCGCGAGGGTCGATAGGATGAGCGCA
>Ga0137403_10008708_pt1 | contig 11349 bp, 6 predicted proteins | sample CZOMad2_1_16fung_FD_122057 | JGI IMG/M metagenome (GOLD analysis project Ga0137403, IMG submission 122057) | Vadose zone soil fungal communities from Angelo Coast Range Reserve, California, USA - CZOMad2_1_16fungal (Hybrid Assembly) | ecosystem: Environmental > Terrestrial > Soil > Vadose zone...
TTCTTGGCGTTGTCCCAAGCGCCGCCGGCGTTGGCCATGAAGATGGCTTGATAGAGGCCGAAGATGGCGATGGAGAAAAGGTAGCCGATAAAAAAGAACGGCTCGACGAAGGCGAAAGCCAAGGTGGCGAAGAACACGGCGATGAAAATGTTCAGCATGCCTTTCTGCGCGTACTTGGTGCAAATCTCGACGACCTTTTTGCTGTCAGCGATGCTCGCGGCAGCCGCCCCATCAAGCTTGATGTTGGCTTTAATGAATTCGACGGCGCGGTAAGCGCCGGTGGTCACGGCTTGGGTGCTCGCGCCGGTGAACCAGTAAATCATCGCGCCACCGGTGACCAGGCCGAGAACGAAAGGCGCGTGAAGGAGAGAAAGATTATTGACGTTTTCGGTTAAGCCCTTTGTGAGTGCCATGATGATGGAGAAAATCATGGTGGTTGCGCCGACGACCGCGGTGCCGATGAGCACCGGCTTTGCGGTGGCTTTAAAGGTGTTGCCCGCGCCATCGTTCGCTTCCAGCATTTCTTTGGCGCGCTCGAAATTGACGTCGATGTTGTAATCCTTTTTAAGTTCCTGCTTGATGTTGGGGACTTGTTCGATCAGCGAAAGCTCATAAACGGATTGTGCGTTGTCGGTGACGGGGCCGTAGGAGTCAACGGCAATCGTTACCGGACCCATGCCGAGAAACCCGAACGCCACCAACCCGAAAGCGAACACGGCCGGTGCAAGCATCAGGTGGACTAGCCCTAAATTGCTGATCAGGAAGCCGAGGGACATCAGGAGGACCATCGCCAGACCGATGTAGTACGCCGAGAAATTGCCGGCCACGAAGCCGGAAAGAATTCCGAGGGATGCGCCGCCTTCTTCCGCGGAAGTGACGACCTCCTTGACGTGACGCGAATTGGTGGAAGTAAAAACCTTCACCAATTCAGGAATGATGGCGCCGGCGAGCGTGCCGCAGGAAATGATGGTGCCGAGTTTCCACCACTGCGAGGCATCACCGCCGAGAGTGGGAATAATCAGCCAAGAGATCAGGTAGGTCAGAGCGATAGACACGAAAGAGGTGATCCAGACAAGGGAAGTCAGCGGATGCTCGTAGTCCATTTCATCTACGTTGCCGTATTTGGATTTGGCGATGAAGGCGTTGATGAAGTAGGCGGCGGCGCTGGCGATGAGCATCACAATGCGCATCACGAAGATCCACACGAGCAACTGAACCTGGACGGTGGGATTTTTCACCGCCAACAGAATAAAGGTGATGAGCGCGACGCCAGTTACGCCGTAGGTTTCAAAGCCGTCGGCGCTGGGGCCGACGGAGTCGCCGGCGTTGTCGCCGGTGCAGTCAGCAATGACGCCGGGGTTGCGCGCGTCGTCTTCCTTGATTTTGAAGACGATCTTCATGAGGTCGGAGCCGATGTCGGCGATTTTTGTGAAAATGCCGCCAGCAATACGCAGCGCGGCCGCGCCGAGCGATTCGCCGATGGCGAAGCCGATGAAGCATGGACCGGCGTAATCCCCCGGAACAAAAAGCAAAATAAAAAGCATCATCAAAAGCTCGACACTAATCAGCATCATGCCGATACTCATTCCTGCTTGGAGCGGCGTGCTGTAAATCGGATAGGGCTTGCCGCGCAGGGAAGCAAACGCGGTGCGCGAGTTTGCGAAAGTATTCACGCGGATGCCGAACCAGGCGACGCCGTAACTGCCAGCGATTCCCACGAGACTGAAAATCAGAATGATTGGCAGAGTGACCGCAACGGGATGCACGGGAGCGAGCCAGCCGAAGTACATAACGATCACGACGGCGATGAACACCCACAAAATCATCAGGAATTTTCCCTGAGTGAACAGGTAAGTTTTGCAAGTTTCGTAGATCAGCTCGGAGACGTCGAGCATCGATTTGTGAACTGGCAGATTCTTGAGGTGCGAATAGATGGCCAGACCGAAGCCCAAACCAAAAATGCAAATGACAATGCCGAAGAGCAGAAGCTTGTGGCCGTCGATGCCGAGAAAAGTGACCTGGGAGAGGTCGGGAAGCTTGAGTCCAGCCTCGCCGCCGGCTTCGTCAGCGAACGCAGAAGCGGCCCCCAGCAAAGTGAGAACGGCCGCAGCCGCAGAAAACTTGGCGAATCTACAGGTCAATTTACACGTCAGGGACCAGGCGTTTGTTAGCCAGGTAAGCATTCCGAATCCTCCGTAGTTCATTCATTCAAAGGACATTCACAGGGCAACTGTTCGCCGGGACGCCTAATTCCGGCACACGATTTCGACCGAGCGCAGTCAAGCGCGGTCAAAGAACGAATTGTTCACGTTCCACCAGGAAGAAGCCGCGCGTCGGTCCGAAACTACCCCAATCGGGCCGGCGAAGCGCCCCGAAGCTAAGGCGCAAGGGCTGCACAAAACGTCGATTTATAACATTTTAGCAAGTGCTGGTCAAACCGGCCAACTTGAGAAAAAACAACAACCCCGTATCGCGTCGGATACTGAACCAAGACGCGGATGCCAAGCGATGGTAACATGCCACAATCATTCAAGGTCGATCGATTCCGGCTAGTCGGGGGGCCATGAGCTACGAACCAGTGTTGGATGCGGCGCGGGATGCCGCCGCGATGCGCGACCTGTGTCAAGAGAGAAACAGGGACGAAGCCGAAAGTTCTAACAACGAAGCTTGGCCAGCGGCAGCTTGGCGCCCATGAGACATCATTTTTTCATTACCGGCACGGATGCGGGAGTCGGGAAAACCGTCCTCTCGGCGTTGCTATGCGCGGCGCTCGATGCAGTTTATTGGAAGCCGATCCAGACGGGCACGCTGGAGGGGTCGGACCGCGTGACGGTGATGCGGCTTGCCGGGATCGGCACGGATCGCACGCTGGATGAGGTGTACAAGTTTGTGCCGCCGGTTTCGCCGGATCTTGCGGCGCGCTGGGCGGGGGTGGAAATCGATCTCGGCCGCGTCAACATGCCGAGCAGCCTGGTGAATGACTGGCTGATCGTGGAGGGCGCCGGGGGAGTGTTGGTGCCCATCAACCAAAAGCAGTTTGTGCTCGACATGATGGTGAAGTTCAAGTTGCCGGTGATCGTGGCGGCGCGCAGCGCGATGGGCACGGTGAATCACACTTTGTTGACGCTCGCGGCGCTGCACGCGGCGGAACTGCCGGTGCATGGCGTGGTGTTGATCGGCGAGCAGAACCGCGAGAACCGGGAGACTATCGAGCGGTTCGGCCACGTCCGCGTGATCGGCGAAATTCCCAAGCTTCCCAATCTTCACCGTACGGCGCTCATGCAGGTCTTCATGAATCATTTCGATCGCGCCGCCTTTGCGCAGTAGTTACGAGCGCGCCTTTCGGCTTCGGCAAGAGCCAATGCCACAACCAAATAATTTTCTGCGCACGAATTGGAGGAGTTGCCTTTGTCCACGGGATTGAGCGGATGGAAGCAGAAAGTCGTGGCGTTTGCGGGCGGACTGGGCGCGCCAGGATTGTTTCTGATTTCGTTCCTCGATTCTTCGGTGCTGACGTTTCCAATCATCAACGATCTGCTGCTGATAGAGTTGTCGATTCAACATCCGGCGCGGATGCCGCTATATGCGCTTATGGCGGCGCTGGGATCGGTGCTTGGTTGCGTGCTGTTGTATTTCATTGCGCGAAAGGGCGGGGAAACGCTATTTCACCGGAAAGCGGGGAAGCACGCGCACGCCATTCGGCACTGGGTGGAACAGAATGGGTTCGTGGGGATCCTGATCGCAGCGCTGTTGCCGCCGCCGACGCCTTTCAAAATATTTGTATTTGCGGCGGGGGTATTTGAGGTGCCGCTGATCAGTTACACCGCGGCGATTACGATTGCGCGATTATTTCGGTATTTTGGGATCGGGTACCTGGCGATACGCTATGGCGCGGATGCGATGCCTTATCTGATCCACCACAAGGTGCAGGTGGCGGTTTTTGTGATCTCGCTAGTGAGCGTCAGTTTTGTTCTTTCGCGAGTGCTACTTAGGCGGCGGCCGCCGGCTGGCAACGCTACCTAGGCCCCCGGCACTTTGTATAAATTTAAAAACAAGGGAGTTAGGAGGCGGATGGGACGGATTACTTCCGGTTGGCCGACGATCCGCTCGGGGCTCGTTAGCCGCCTGATTGGCCCATTAACTTAGGAATCGGACCGATGGCAGGTCCCTCTTTATTCTTCGCGCAGCGCAACTAGGGGTTGAATGCGAGCGGCGCGGCGCGCATGGCCTATCATCGCGACAAGCGCCGCGAAGATCAGCGAAGCGCATACAAGTCCGTACGACACCGGACTGGTTGTGTTCAGCGGCAGCGGCGCGCGACGAAGAGCGTTCACAAGGAGAAACGAGAAGAGAAGCGTGAATATTGTTCCGGCCAGTGTTCCTGCGATCACTGCGCGCAGACCGGAACTAATCACCAGCCTCATGAGCTCACGCGGGTTGGCTCCGAGAGCCGCGCGAATTCCGAACTCGCGAGTCCTCCTGGTCACCGAATACCCCACTGCTCCATAGATTCCGAGCAGGGCCAGGAAACCCGCTACGCCAGCTACAAACAACAGCATCTTGCCGATTACCCATCCTTGCTCGGCGTTGTAGTCCATCTGCGCGCGCAGCGTGCTGGAAACCACCAGCATCTGCGGATCGAGATCGCGCGCAATATGTTTCACCGCTGCCGCGATGGGATCGGCATCGCCGTGGAAGCGTACGAGAACGAGATCACCGCGAGCCGGAATGGTGCGCAGCATATAAATGCAAGGGCCATCGGGCTGGCGGGTGTATCCGGTGCACGTGTCACGGACAACGCCGAGCACGCGCAGACGTTTGGCGTCCGGTGCGATGACCTCCTTGCCAATCGGATCTTGTGCAGGCCAAAATGCGCTCGCGAACGATTGGGAGATCATCACGGCATTTTCATCAGATAGAGTATTGCGGAACACGCGGCCAAGTACCAGCGGAACGCCGACCGTGGCAAAATAATTCTGCGAGACATCTCTGACCGCAGCGCTGTGGGTTTCCCCTGATGCCTGCGTGGGAAGACGAAACTCAGCATCGAGCCGAACTCCTTCCTCGCCATCTCCCATCAGGGGAGATATGTTGCTGGTGGCGACGGAATCGACCAACGGCGTACCCGCGAGACGCTCCTGCAAACTTCGGTAGAACGCTTCCGTTTCGGCCGGATCATAGCGTTCCGGGCCAAGCACCAACGGAACTGCGAGCACGTGTCGGGTTTCAAAACCCGGCTCCGCGCGGAAGATGGAGAGCACGGCCCGGGAAAACATTACTGATGTGACCATCAGCACCACGCTGAAGGAAACCTGTGCGATTACCAGCAGATCCTGCAGCTTCCAACGCGCATGTACGGCGGACAGAGAAAGTTCCTTCCCCTTCAGCGAAATCCATACGTCCTGCCTGAGGCATTCGGCGGCGGGCGCTATCCCAGCGAAAATAGCAGCAGCCAAAGTGATTGCGGCGAGATAGTCGAAGACATGCCAATCGAGTGTGAACGAATAGTGAGGCATTGCAGGAGCCAGCTTTTGAAAAGCCTTGGGTATTTGCAAGGCAAGATAGAGGCCGAGTGCCCCGGCTACTGCCGCCAGCAGCAGGTTTTCGGAAAGAAGTTGCTGCAGCACGCGCCGTCCTGCCGCGCCCAACGAGATGCGCACGGCGATTTCCTGCCGACGCGCTATGGCGCGGGAAAGCAGCAACACCGCCCCACTGGCGCAGCTTACGAGCAGCAGCAGCGTGGCCCCGGTGCCTATCAGCAACAGGATCCAGAAGGAGTTGGCGCGCACGTTTGGATCTTCGATGAGAGCTCCGCTGGTGGCGAGCACGCGCTGTTTCAAGTCGGGATCGAACGCGGGAACCCGCCCTGCGATTACATTCGCCTCCGCCGCAAGTTGCTCGCGAGTGCTGCCTGGACGCAGCCTCCCCTCCAGCCACAACGTGGGTGTTCGTTCCGCGCGAAAGATGTCCTCATTCCCAGTGAGCCGATGCTGCATGGTGTAAGGCACCCAGATTCCAGGACCACGGAGTCTGCCGGCAAAATCCATCGGGGTAATACCTATTACCGTGAAGGGCTGCCGGTTCAGCAGAAGCACTTTCCCAAGGATGTGCGGATCAGCAGCAAAGCGGCTGCGCCATGTCTCTTCCGAGAGCACGACTACCCGTTCTTCTGAGGCCGACGCGCATTCGTCAGGGCCGAACAGGCGTCCGAGATTCGGCCGAGTCAAGCCGTAAACGGAGAAGAAGTTGCACGAAACTTCCAGAGCCAGGCTGCTTGTCGTCTCTTCCTCGATCAAGACCCCATCCGTACGCCATGCAGCGAGTTCCTGCAGCACTTTCGATTCGCGCTGAATCGCATGGTAAGCAGCTACGGAAAATTGGCCGCCCAGTTCAAGCGAATTTCCTCGCAACCAATACTGGGCGTACAGCCGGGAGAAGGTTGCCGGATCGGAATCGGTGCGGGGGCGAAACACCAGCCCGTTGATGAGGGTAAACACGCCGGTGTTGATCCCGATGCCGATGGCCAAGGTCAGTATGACGGCAATCGAGATCAGCTTCGCATTCCGGGCCATGCGGAATCCGTACCTCAAGTCCCGAACCAAATCGTCCAGCCAAAGCAAAAGGCCACCTCTACGACTGAAAGGATCGCGTACACTCTGAAGACGTGAGTGCGGGCGAAAAATTACCGTGTCACAGAACAAATTTATACATCACCGCACTTGAGAGTGCCATCAGTGGCTAACCCCATTGCGCATTGCGGGCGAGTTACGGGCTACCCGGAAGTTGACACGGAAGTTGAGACGGATGGACGTAGTGGAGCTGCAATGACCTGGCCGGGCGAAACGGAAGCGAGCTCTGCGGGGACGCAACCATGCTGAGGGATAGCCTGGTGGTCGTATCGATGCCTTGAAAATCCCTGCCCGAAGTGTGGAATATTCACGAACGGAGAGCGCCCTCTCTCCATTTCAGGCTGAACCAACACAGGCTTGCTTTTCAAGGATCGCAGAGCGGGCTGGGAAGAAAGAAAACTGGGAGCCCTTCGGCTTCGCTCAGGTAAACAAGAACCCGCACGCCATACTTTATTATATACAAGGGTAAGTATCGCTAAAATTATTAAATTGTCAAGGGCGATTTTCGATTTCCGGGTTGAATAGAATGAATGACTTAGCCGCGCTGGGCGAAGTGCTCTACCAAAGTTGATGGGGGCCGGGGTCCCAGGCGAGTTCCTGCGAGAGAACTTTGCCGGTGGGATCGGTGTCGATTTCGGCGTGGACGCCCAGGGTCGAAGTGGCGTCGCGGTTGTAGGGGAAGGCGCGCAGGGTGACGTGGAAGCCAGCGGGAGTTTTTTCGACGGTGGCTTTGGGGAAGCGAGCGACTTGGAGGAAACGGCGGGCAATGGCGGTGTCACGAGCGGCGTCGAGGGCGGGCGAAGACTCGGGTTTGTAGGAAGTGATGGCGGCGTCGGCATCGAACGAGGCGGCGGGGCCGACTTCGATTTCGACGTCATGGAGGGCGCGTTCGGTTTCGACGATGCCGTGCCAGCGGAACGGCGAGCCGGATTCGGCGAAGGCAGCGAACCTGCGGGCAGATTCGCCGCGATAAGTGCGCGATTCCAGGGCGGCGATGGCGTTGCCGTGAAGAACGAAGCGCAGAACAATGTAGAGAATCATGGTGGCGAGCGAGAGGGATGCGCCCACTTTGCCGCGCGGGCCTTTTGATTTGGCGCCGATTTCTTCGGTGACCAGGCGGCTGAGCATCGGGAGGAGAATTCCGGCGAGGAGAATTCCCAAAATCCAGAGATCGAGATGGGGGAGCCAGTCGAGAGCGAAGCGGCGCGGGGAGAAGGGCCAGAAAAGTTCGACACCAGTGCTTTGGCAGACGTCCATTAGTAGATGGAGGACGGCGGCGGAGAGTGCGGCGAGGAAGATGGGAAGCGGCGAAGCTTGTTTTTCTTGTAGTCCGCTCTTGCGCAGAAGAAATGGGAGCGTGACTAGCAAACTGAAGAACAGAGTTGCGAGAAGGGAATGACAGTAGGTGCGATAAAAGGTGAGGAAGGTGGAAGGGCTGGCAAATTTGCTGAGCACGTCGATATCGGCGATGGTGCCTGCGAGGAGCATGGCGATAGTGGCGTGGCGCGGGAGACGAGGGAAGGCGGCGCGCTTTAGGGTGTAAGTGGCCAGGGCGTGGGTTAAAGGATCCATCGTACAGAAGTTATTCCAGGCCCGGCCGAAAGTCCACGGGTGTAATTCTGTCGAATGAGCAAGTGTCGTCGTCGGAAATCAGCAAGAGATCAGATGAGGTATATTAAAGTGACGACTCGCCGATTGAGCGCAATATTGCGGAGGCCATCGTGCCTATCAAGAACCTGACGACTCGTCGAACGATGCTGAAGGCCCTGACCGCAGCAGGCTGCAGCGGGCTCGCCCTGGGGCTCTACACTTGGCGCGTGGAACCCCACTGGCTTGAACTCACTTACAAGGATTTGCCGATTCGCGGTCTGCCCCGGGACCTGGAAGGGAAGATACTTGCGCAGATCAGTGACCTGCACATCGGTCCCAAAGTGGACGACGATTACATCTTGGATTGCTTTCGCCGCGTTGCGCTGCTGACCCCAGATTTCGTCGCTTTCACGGGTGATTGGATCACCTACCAGAGCCCGCGGCAGTTCGAGCAACTTCGGAACCTGCTTTCGGAGATTCCGCACGGACGCCTAGGCACGGTGGGGATTCTTGGCAACCACGACTATGGGTTCAAATGGAAAATGCTAGATGTGGCGGACGAAGTGAGCGCAATCGCAAGAGATGCAGGGGTAGCACTCTTGCGTAATGAGACAGTTGCGATTGCGGGCCTTCGGTTCTTCGGTTTCGATGACTTATGGAGTCACCGGTTTGCCCCGGCCAAGGTTTTGGATGAGAACGATAGCCGCGACGCGAATCTTGCGCTTTGCCACAATCCCGACGCCGTCGATTTAGATGTTTGGGGAGGATATCAAGGCTGGATTCTAGCTGGGCACACGCATGGGGGCCAGTGCAAACCGCCATTTCTGCCGCCGCCACTCTTACCGGTCAAGAACAAACAGTACACTTCGGGGAAATTCGAGTTGCCGGGAGCCCGCCAAATGTACATCAGTCGAGGGGTTGGCCATTTGCTGCGTGTGCGATTCAACGTACGTCCCGAGATCCCGTTTTTCCGGCTCACACGCGCGTAGCGGCGTTGATGCCATGAGCAGAATCGTGAGGAACCAGGAGTTTCAGGGCGCGAGGGACGATTTTGAATTCGACGGGGAGGCGGGAGAGCGGTTCGCCGTCGACTTGGGCGTAGAGGGGATTTTTGTCGAGCGGTTCGCAGAGGATAGCGTCAGCTTTGTGAAAATGAACGCCCTCGGTGCCGCGAAGATTGCCGGTCCAAAGCGATGGCAAATAGCTGAGATAACGGAAGCCGCTTTGCGTGGTGAGGGCCATGACTTCGAATTGGTCTTCGAAGAGGTCAGCGTTGGTGGTGATTTTGAAAGGGCCGCCGTAGTTTTTGGTGCGGCCGACGATGGCCAGGGAGGCGTCGATTTTTTGATCGCCGATGACGATGCGGAAATGGCGAAAATCGTAGCGGAAAACTTCGCGAGCGCCTTGCCACCAGTACGCCAGGATGCCGAGGCGGGCTTTCAGGTCGAGGTCGAGGGAATAGACGATCATGCCGTCGGGGCCGGCACCGCCGACGCTGAGAAAGTATTTTTTCTTTTCGGGTTGTTCGAGCGGAGTCGCCAAACCGAGGGCAATTTCTTTCACTGTGCCGCGAACAAGTTTTTCGGCGGCGCTGGGAATGTCCCAAGGCAAATTCAGTTCCTTAGCCAGGATGTTTGCTGTTCCCCCGGGAAGAAGTGCGAGGGGAACGCGGTGGCCATTCTGATGAGCTGCGAGGCCGTTGATGACTTCGTTGAGCGTGCCGTCGCCACCGCAAGCAATGACGAGGCCGCGGCCTTCGTTGGCGGCGCGCTCGGCGATCTCAGTGGCGTGGCCCGGGCCGGTGGTTTCGGCGAGATCGGAGTGGATGCCGCCGGCGGCAAAAATATGGCGAGCGGTATCAAGGGTGCGTTTGCGGCCGTTGCCGCCGCCACCAGCGTTGGGATTGTGAATCAGCAAAGCGTTCTTGAGATCAGACGTCATGTTCGGTATGCAAGTCTCCCGTTCGTAGCGTAATCATTCATTCTATATAATATCAGGCGATTTCCAGCACACTGTTCTGCCGAGGGTTTCATGGCCAAAGCTGCGCCAGCTAGCGTCAAAAAAGAGATTGAAGGGCTTCGCGAGAAGCTGCGCTACCACGAATACCGGTATTACGTGCTCGATGATCCGGAGATATCGGACGCGGCGTACGACCGGATGATGAACCGGTTGAAAGAACTGGAGACGGCGCATCCGGAGTTGGTGACGGCGGATTCGTTGACGGTACGTGTTGGCGGTGCGCCACGCGAGGGATTTTCCACGGTGCGCCATGCGCGGCCGATGCTCAGCCTGGACAATGCGTTTTCTTACGATGCGTTGCGCGAATGGGACCGGCGAGTGCGGGAAGGAAGCGGGCAAGAAAAAATTGAGTATATTGCGGAGCACAAATTCGATGGGCTGAGCATTTCGCTGCAATATGAGGATGGAGTCCTGACGCGCGGCGTTACGCGCGGGGATGGAACGACGGGCGAGGACGTGACGCCGAATGTGAAGACGATCCGGTCGATTCCGCTGCGCGTGGATGCGAGCGTGTTGAAGAAGAACAAGCTGCGGGCGGATTTCGAAGTGCGCGGCGAAATCATGATGACGAAGAAAGCGTTCGAGGCGTTGAACCGGAAGCAGGAAGAGATTGGCGGAAAGATTTTTGTGAATGCACGTAACTCGGCGGCAGGTGCCGTGCGTGTGCTGGATCCGGCGATCACGGCGGCGCGGCGGCTGGATTTTTTTGCGTACTACCTGCTCGTGGATGGAAAAGTGCCGTTCGCGAAACATTCGGACTCCCTGCAAGCACTGAAGCAATTACACTTCCGAGCTTCGGACGATTGGAAACTTTGCGCGGGGATCGAGGCGGTGACGGCTTATTGCGACGATTGGGATGCGAAGCGCGAGAAGCTCGCTTACGAGATTGACGGCGTAGTGGTGAAGGTGAACTCGATTCCCATTCAAAATGAACTGGGCTACACGTCCAAGGCGCCGCGGTGGGCCATTGCGTACAAATATCCGGCGCGGCAGGAGACGACGGTAGTGAACGACATCATCGTGCAAGTGGGGCGCACAGGGACGCTGACGCCGGTGGCGGTGCTGGAGCCGGTGCAAGTGGGAGGCGTCACTGTCAGCCGTTCCACGCTCC
>Ga0137403_10008709_pt1 | contig 11349 bp, 9 predicted proteins | sample CZOMad2_1_16fung_FD_122057 | JGI IMG/M metagenome (GOLD analysis project Ga0137403, IMG submission 122057) | Vadose zone soil fungal communities from Angelo Coast Range Reserve, California, USA - CZOMad2_1_16fungal (Hybrid Assembly) | ecosystem: Environmental > Terrestrial > Soil > Vadose zone...
CGCCACTAGCGCGACAGCTGCTAAAGCTGTCCCAAACCGCTTCATGAACATCCCTCTCTTGAACCGCGCGCGGCGGGGAGCCGAGGCGCCATTCCTATCCGGTATTTCGATGCAATGTCCGACGCCACTGTCGATGCCCCACCCGTCGCTAGACTGGGATGCGGGCAAACCGCGCGGCGTTGACCGGGCCGGTTCCGTTTTTCGGGTCCCGAGTCGCAACCCCTGACCGCGCATCTGCTGTAGGCGAACCGAACCATCATTCCATTCCTGAGGGGTAAGGTCAATGAGGGCCGAAAAGAAGCAGTGACGGGTGACAAGTGATCTGTGACTAGTGAGGGCTCTGGCGGAGTTTTGGTCGGAAATACGCTCGACACCCCCCTCCCCCTGTTTTGCGTAAGTGCGGAATACAAAGGACTTAAAAGCCTTTGTTTTGATACACATCTATAAGTGTTCATTCTAAAGGGGATAGATTTTGCGGAAATGGCCGCTCGCAGACTTCGCTCGGGGTAAGGAAAAGTGGCGTCGAACCATTCGAATGGAGCTAGTTTACACTCGTCAGAGTAACATTAAAAGAATACTGTGTCAATAGATATTTTGTGAGTATTTGAATGACGGACGGGGGATCGTTAGTCGTTAACCGTTTGTCGTTCGACGTCAGTTTTCAGTCTGGGAGGTCGGAGAGCCCCCTGCTTGACAATGGTACCTCATGTGTTACCATTGGCTCATGGTCGAAGTACGCGAATACCTTGACCGGCGCGGAACCAGTCCATTTGCCGCTTGGTCTGACCGTTTGAATAGAGAAGCGGCAGTCAAGGTGGCAGCAGCGTTGGCCCGCATCCAACAGGGCAATTTTTCCAACGTCAAGGGTGTTGGGGCCGGTGTTCATGAATACCGGATAGATTTCGGTCCAGGCTACCGGATTTATTTCGGTAAGGATGGTGACCGGCTTGTCATCCTTGTTGGCGGCGGAACGAAAAAGCGCCAGCAGGAAGACATCGCCACTGCGCTGGCTAGGTGGCAGGACTACAGGCAACGAAAAGGAACAGGAAGGTGACGCCGATGGCTTTAACACGCGATTTCAAGGAAACAATCCGGGCGCGCGTAAAGCGCGATCCTGGCTTCCGCAAGGCGCTTCTCCGCGAAGGAATCGAAAACTTTCTTTCCGGCGATGTGGAAACCGGCAAGGTCATTCTTCGCGATTTCATCAATGCAACCGTTGGATTTACTAAACTGAGCGACGTTACGCATCGGTCCGCGAAAAGCCTGATGCGGATGCTTGGTCCCCGTGGAAACCCTCAGGCGCGCAATTTGTTTGAGATTGTTGCCTATTTGCAGCATGCGGAAGGCGTGCGCTTCGAAGTGCGTTCCGCGCGCGGCTCCTCACGCGCCAAACGGCGCTCATCCACTGAAGGGATAAAACGTGCGGGTTCCGCTGCCTTGAGTCGTCGGCCAAGCCGGCGGGCAGCCAACTGAGGAGATTGTACTGGTTGAAGGAGCAGCCCTTGCTAAGCGCAAAGGCCATTGCCCACTGAGAAAGCTCTTCGGAGGGCGGCTTCGGAAAGCCGCCCCTACAAGAGGCGAGAAAAGGTTGACCGGTGAAGAAGCGCACAATATTCCGGTCCTAGCATGCGCGAGCGACAAAGACCGGCCACAGTTGCGAAGCGCAAAAGAGCGAATTTAAAGCAGGCCACTACGAGGACGCGCTTCTACCGCACGGCTACTCAGCTCTTTCGCGCCGGTAAGAGCCGGTCCAGAATGGCTGATTGGTCGAGATAAATAGCATGGGTGACCTGATCTAGGTCCATCGCAAGTGCCTTGGTCAGCCGGTGCTGGTGCTGCTTTTCCGCGTCCGGCTCGGCTCCGAGGCGATATAGCGCAAGATAATCCAGCGCAATTTGATATTCAACCCAAACCAGTTTCTGATCTTTCCCGTCCAGGTAAACGCCTCCTTCGCCCGTGAGCATCCGCGCGTAGAGTCCGAGAGGATTTTCGCCCATCTGGCCGAGCACCGGGTCCTCGAGCACCTTTTTCCCGCGCTCATGAAAAAATAGGGAAAGCCCTGGGTCTACCGAACGGGCCACTTCGCCAAAGTCCATGATGATGTTGAGTTGATTGAAGAAAAGATTCTTCGCAGAGCCGCTTTGCTTCGCCGCATCGGCAATCAAGGCAGTGCGCTTTTTGGTGTCCGGCTCGCGAATCGTTTTCATGTAGAGCGCGTAGCCAAGACCATGAAAGCCGCGGTAGTCGAAACGGCTCACCTCCGTCATTTTTCGAAAGCAGGATTCCATCGCGTCGATGTCCGGTCCTTCAGAGTAATGCAGCCAACCCAGCGTATACAGTGCATCCGTGTAGTCCGGTTTTCGTCCCAGCGCTTTTTGATAATAGGACTTCGCCAGATCGCTGTTGGAAATGCGAGCGTGCAAATCGCCCAGATATTTGTCGATCACATGAAGAAGCTGTGCGGACCCAATCGGGCGAGTTTGCGCAAGATGGCTCTGGATCGCCAGGCCGACGGCGGGATTCCAGTCCGGTGAATCGAGTCCGAGAAATAGTTGTGTCAGATAGCGGCCATTCAGCGCGGCGTGCTCCACAGCCGCCAGTTTCAGAGCTTCATCAAATTCCGCCTTCGCCTGCTTGAAATTCCCTGCTTCCAGCAGCGCGTTGCCCACCGCATTGTGAAAGCGGACGCGCTCGCGCTTGAGCTTTGCGGCCCGCTGTTTGTCCCAAGGATTCACCTGGAAGACAGCCATGTAGGCAATGGAGAGTACGGCCGACCCGAGGATGGTGATCAGGAACCAGTATTCTTTAATCGTATCTATGACGCGCCGAAAGGAAGAGTGATCCATTTCCCGCTCCCGCTACTCTGCCTCCGCATCGCGTGGCCAGAGCGCGCCATTGTCATCTTGACTCCGCACTCTATACTGCGCTGACTTCCGGCAAATGTCGAAACGAGGCTACTCGTTAGTTATACTGGCGACGGCTGATTTTGTGAAAACGACGCAGAGGGTGTATTGCACGCCGAAAATCCCGTCGCATGTAGTGCTACCGCTGGTGAAGCGGCAAGAGAAAAGCAGATTCCGCTCCCGTCCGGGAGCGACGGGTTCGGAATAACAGGACTTGGAGCGGCGAAGTTCAAAGAGGCCGGACTGAAGTCCTGCCCTGCACGAGCGCGTAAGACTGGAAAACATCGGGACAACTTGGCGAGATAAACTTGCCTCTACAACAACTCGCGCAAGAGGGACTGGCGCGGAACGGGAGAGCGGGATGAACAAGTGCGAAGAGATTGCGGCGGCGTACCGGGCGGTGACGGTGAAAGGGGCGTGGTACGGGCCGGCGATTGGGGAGATGCTGGCGGAAATTACGCCAGAGATGGCGGTGACGAAGCCCGTTGGCGCGACTCATACGATTGCGGAGCTGCTGCAGCACCTGCTGCTTTGGAATGAGCGGATCCGAAAGACTTCGGAGAGTTGTCCGATGCCGAAGTGGGAAGCGGAAAAAGAGTGGGCGGAGGCGGCGATTCCGTGGAAAGAATTGTTGGAACAGTGGAACCGGAGCCGCGACTTGCTGGAAGAACGGATGCGGAATTTCCCGGAAGGAGATTTGGGTAAGCAGACGCCGGGTCGGACTTATCCGTATGAATACGTGCTGAATGGAATTGTGCAGCACACGATTTGGCACGGCGGACAGATTGCGATGGTGCGCAGCATGGTGAAGGGGAAATGAAGAAAGAGGGATGGCCACAGAGTCACTGAGGGCGCAGAGAAGGAAGGGAAAGACCCACGTTTAGAGTGCGAACGTGGGGCACTCAAGCGAAGCTCAGCGATTGCGGAAAGGGTCAGCCCGCTGAATGAAGCATGCGACGAGTGATTTCCTCGACCGGGGCGCGATCGTCGGTGAAGACAGTGGTTCCGGCGGGAGGGATGAGTTCGCGAACGATCTCCGCAGCCTGTGCGGCGATTGCGCGCAGAGCAGCGTCGCCATCGACGCGCGACAATCGCTGCCGGACATCGGACAGCGATGTTTCGGCTGGAAAGGCGAGGACGACGTGATTTCCGTCGCTGCGTGAGATTACAAAAACGGAAGGAAAGACGAGCCTGAGGGTTGAGGCAGTGGCCAAGAGCAGTTCGCGAGAGCGGCTGGTATCGTAAACGTTCATCATGAGAAGCCCGCCGCGATTGATGTGGGCGGAGACTTCTTCAAAAAATTCCCGGGTGATGAGATAGAACGGGATGTACGGGCCACCTTGATAGATATCCACCTGGACCAGATCGAAGGTCTGCGAGGAAGAAGCGAGCCACGGGCGCGCATCGGCAATATGGACGGTGAGATTGCCTCGGCCAACCGGCAATCCGAAATATCTGGCGGCGACATCCGCGACTTTGGGATCAATTTCCACGGCATCGACGCGAAGCTGCGGGGCTACGGCAAGCGTCGAAGTGATGGCTCCGCCTGCGCCCAAACCGAGGGCCAACATTCGATGGGCGGGGACGAGGGTGGGACCGAGGGCGAAGTCGTCCGAATAGGAGCCGGACCAGATTGCACCGACCTTGCGGGTGGTTTGAGAGTACGCGGGGTGATTGAGGACCAGCCAGCGAAGATCGTCTTGATGCATCACGGCAACCCAGTTGTAAGCGGATTCGGTGGTCCAGAGAACGGCGGGCGAATAGGTGAGCTTCGGAAGAAGGAGCGCGCCAATGGCCGCCAAGAAAATTGCGGCGGCAGCGGCGGTTCTTCCGACGAGGCCGAATGCGCCAACAAGCAGCGTGGACGCACATAAAATTTGGAGAGTCATTCGCGTGCCCAGCCGCGGAACCAGGTAAAAAGCTGTGAGGAGGATTCCACCGATGCTGCCGGCTGTGGAGAGTGCGTACACTTTACCGGCGGTGATTCCGATGTGTTCGGCGCGGGCGAGGAGGCGAATGACGAAGGGCGCAGTTACCGCGAGCGCAGTCATGGTCGGCACGAAAATAATCAAGCTGGCGACAGTGGTGCCGAAGAATTCGCCCGATTGCCAGAGCCAGCGGAGAATGGGACGCTCGACAAACAGGGCGGCTAATTGATAGATCCCGCTACTAACGATGACGACGTAGAGAATCGTGCCTGAGCGGCTGCGGTCGGCGAGCCAACCACCCAAAGCGTAACCGAGCGCCAGAGCAGCCATGACGACGGAAATCATGGTGCCCCAAACGTAGATCGAGTAGCCGAAATAGGGCGCGTACAGGCGAAATGCGGCGAGCTCGAGCGACATGACGATGCCGCCGGTAATGGCGGCCGTCACCAGCCAGAGGAATGGCCGCGAACGGACCTCGCCGGTCGCGAGACCTTTTGTAAAACCCCACGTTGCACTCACAAGAAGACTTTTGTAACACAAGAAGGGCGTGCGCGACATCAAACTACTTTTCTGTTGTGTGCACGTAAGCATGTAGGCATCGGACAGCGGAGAAAAGACGAAAGGCGGCGGGTTTGTTATTCTCGCGGGACGATGAATGAGGGCGGGAACGGGCAGGGGAACAACATCGCGAACAAAGGGGCGGAAGGGCCGGCTCAGAAGCCGGCCCCTACAAGCGCAGCGCAAGATGGGCAGTTGGAGCGCGGGCTTGGGCTGAAAGAGGCCGTCGCGCTGAACATGATTGAGATCGTGGGGATTGGCCCGTTCGTGGTGAGCTCGCTGGTGATCAAGGCAATGGGCGGGCCGCAGGCGATGATCGCGTGGCTGGCGGGCGCGGTAATTGCGACGCTGGACGCGTTCGTCTGGAGCGAGCTGGGCGCGGCGATGCCGAAGGCGGGCGGGACGTACGTTTTTTTGCGCGAGGCGTACGGGCCGAACAAATGGGGACGGCTGATGTCGTTCCTGTTCGTGTGGCAAACGTTTATTCAGGCGCCACTTTCGGTGGCGTCGGCTTCGATTGGATTTGCGCGCTACGCGAGCTATTTGCATCCACTGAACAAATGGGAAGCGAAAGCGATTTCCGGCGGGCTGGTATTGGTGTTGATTGTGCTTTTGTATCGGCGGATTACGACGATCGGGAAAATTTCCGTGCTGCTGTGGGCGGGCGTGATCGGAACGATGCTGTGGTTGATTTGGGGAGGAGTGACACATTTCGACCGCAAAATTGCGTTTGATTTTCCGGCAGGCGCGTTTTCGTTTTCGTCGTTGTGGTTTGCAGGGCTGGGATCCGCGATGGTGAGCACGGTGTATAGCTACTGGGGCTACTACAACATTTGCCATTTGGGCGGAGAGATCAAAGAGCCGGAGAAAAACATTCCGCGCGGGATTTTTCTGTCGGTGATGGGAATTGCGGCGCTGTATTTGCTGATGCAGTCGAGCATTCTGGGCGTGGTGCCGTGGCGCGAGGCGCAGGATTCGAAATTTTTGGCGAGCGTGTTTGTGGAGCGGTTGTACGGGCACGGCGCGGCGCAGGTGGTGACGTGCATGGTGCTGTGGATTGCGCTGGCGAGCGTGTTTTCGGTCCTGCTGGGATATTCGCGCGTGCCGTATTCAGCGGCGCTGGATGGGAATTTTTTGTCGGTGTTTGCGAAAGTACATCCGACAAAACATTTCCCGCATGTTTCGCTGCTGGTGCTGGGAGCGCTGGCGCTGATTTTGAGCGTGACGCTGGATTTGCAGACAAGCATCGCGGGAATCTTGGCGGTGCGATTGATTGTGCAATTTATCGGGCAGGCCGTGGGATTAATGATGCTGCGGCGGCGATGGGGACCGGAGAAGTTTCCGTTCAAGATGTGGCTGTACCCGGTGCCAGCGGTGTTGACGATGTTTGGCTGGGCATGGCTTTTCTGGCAGACGGGCGCGGCGCGGAAATGGGGATTGCTGGAGATTGCGCTGGGGGCGGTGGCTTATTTGATTTGGGCGAAAGAGAAGAAGCAGTGGCCGTTTGGAGAGAAAGTTTTAAGTGATAGGTTTTAAGTTGTAAGTAAGAACAAAAGGGAAGATTCGCGCGGGTGTTGTTGCGCGTTGAGTCGGGAAGAAAGTCCTCCGTCGTCAGTCATCAGTAGAAGAAAGCTGGGGATTGCGCGGCTGCTTGCGAAGTAACGCTAGAGCGAAGAATTGCGTCAGATGAAGGGGCGCGAAGATTGGTGCTGAAGCGCGGGAGAACTATGCGGAAGATTGTGGCGATGGCGGCGTTGGCGTTGAGTTTGGCTGGGGAGCGGAGTTATGCGCAGTTTCCTGCGGCGCCGGGGACAGGGCCTGGGCTTGCGGAAACGATTGAAGCGATTGACAGCGCGCGGGTGACGACGCGGATCTTGTATGTGACGGCGCATCCGGATGATGAAAGCGGGGCGGTGCTGACGTATCTGGCGCGCGGGTTGCACGCGGATGTGGCGCTGCTTTCGTTGACGCGCGGTGAAGGCGGTCAGAATGCGCTGGGGCCGGAGCAGGCGCCGCAGCTCGGATTGATTCGTACGCAGGAGTTGCTGGCGGCGACGCGCGGGTACGGCGTGAAACTTTACTTCACGCGCGCGAAGGATTTCGGGTATTGCAAGACGGCGGAAGAAGCGGAAAAAGTTTGGGGCGATCAGGTACTGGAAGACATGGTTCGCGTGATTCGTACGTTTCGCCCAAACATCGTGATCAACGGATGGGGCGGGGTGCATCAGGGACATGGGCATCATCAGGCGGCGGGATTGCTGACGCCAAAGGCGGTTCAACTTGCAACGGACAAGTCCTTTGAGGTTTATCCCGGATGCGTGGATTGCCCTGAAGACTACACCTGGGGATCCGCAACAAATCAAGTAACGGTGCTGGATCTTGAGCGAGGTTCGGAAAAGCCGTCTGGATATGTGCTACCTCTGGATGAACTTTCCTCGCTGTGGGGAAAGAGCTGGCGCGAGATTGGATTGGACGCGTTCGTAAATCATCGAACACAAGGAATCGCCGGTTTCATAAATTCTCCGTTTCTGATGAGACCGATTGCGCTTAAGCGAGAGGACGGAAAGTCCTTCGATCCAACCATACTTGCCCGGCCCTTGAGCGATCTCGCCAAATACAGTCAGGCCAACGGATGCGAAATTCGAGAAGGGAGCGCAGAGAGGTTATCCGAGGCTGCCAAAGAGCTGAGTCTTGCCCGAGAAGATGCACTCTCGTCTCGCTGGACTAGCGCTTCGGCACGGGCGGCGGACGCTGCTCTGACACTGCGCGCTCTCGCCGATAGACATAATCAAACCAAGGCGTGCTTGGGCAATTCCAATTTTGATCGGTATGTGGAGTTCGATGACGCACGACGGCGGGCGGAACGCGCTCTGCGATTAGTATCGGGCTTTTCCATATCGGCGACCTCCGATCAAGCTGAAGTCGTGAAAGGCGAAACCTTCGAAGTCAACGTGACCGAACGCTGCCGACCCGAGATAAAGTGCGAATTCGACGATCCTGAAATTGATTTCACAACAGGAACGAAAATCCTTGAGCAGAAAAAGACACCTACGGGAGCGGTAACGAAAATTCAGGTAACTGGCGAAAGCGGGATGCGGCACGGTTGGTACTGGGGCGAAGCAGAAGGCACTCCAGCCGGCTGGGTAGATCAACAGATCCGTTTGTCGGGATATGCACTTAGTGTCGAGGAAGAGATCCAACATTTAGCAGCCTCTTCGACCTCGGCGAATCGTGTTCCCCTGCGAATTGCGCCTGAGTATTATCTTTACGCGGAACCCCGGCAACGCGTTGTGGTGCTTCCCGGAAACGCTTCGCCTTTCGATCTTTTCGTTCGAGTGCATTCGAATTTGTCGCAACCACAAATCTTGAAGGTTGTGACCGCTGACGTTCCTTTGGATTGGTCCGCCAGCCAAAAAGAAGTTTCGTTTGAAGGAAAAGGCGACAAATACGTGCGGCTCACGATTACGCCTCCAAAAACGATTGCGGCGGGCGACTACCCAATCAAGCCATATGCCAAGCGAGAATTACCAGCGATGAAAATTCGCCCTTATGACTCGTTTTACGAGTCGGTTGAGCCGCTGGTTTCGATGCCGACGCTGACTTGGGAAGAGCCGGCGCAGACGGTGGTGCATGCGTTTGACATCAAGGTGCCGGAGAATTTGCGCGTGGGATACATCAGCGCGGAGAGCGAGCCGGTGCCGGATGCGCTGAAGATGCTGGGCATTCGTGTGGAGATGTTGGACGCGAACGCGCTGAACTTCGGCGACCTCTCGAAGTACGACGCGATCGTGGTGGGCGTGCGCGCTTACGAATTGCGGAGCGAATTGCCGGGAGCGAATCAGCGGCTGCTCGACTATGCACAAAATGGCGGGACGCTTGTGGTGCAATATCAGCGCGACTTTGCATGGGACGGAAAGAACTACGCGCCGTATCCGGCGAAGATTGCGAACAAGCCGGGCGATCCGTTGCCGCGCATCACGGATGAGAATTCTCCGGTGAAATTTCTGAAGCCGGACGATTCTTTGCTAAATGCACCTAATAAAATCACGCAGGACGATTTCAAGGGCTGGGTGCAGGAGCGCGGACTTTATTTCTGGAGCGAATACGATTCGCGCTACACGCCGCTGCTGGCGATGAACGATCCCGGCGAAAAAGACCTGGACGGTGCGCTGCTTTATACGAAGCTCGGCAAAGGAACTTACATCTACACTGGCATTGCGTTTTTCCGCCAACTGCCGGAAGGCGTGCCTGGGGCGTATCGCCTGTTTGTGAACCTGCTAAGCGCGTCGCGCCCGCACTGACGTACTCTCCCTTAGTGAAGATTCTCTCGTTTATTGGCTTCGAGGGGCTGTTTCAGCAAAGAGCGCAGGCAAGAGTGCCTACGCTACTCAGTGCGTTCGCGCTGACGTACACTGCTTGCATAAGAAATGTTTGTCGCTTGCGCTTTGCCGTTCGTCGAAAGCGAATGCGATTCGATGCGGCGTTTGAGTTGAGCGCCGAGATGTTACGTTGAGGTCGCCAGAGAGGGAGCAAATAGCTCGCGCTGACGGTGCGGGCGACATTCGGATTACCGCACGCACTTGAATTGGTCGTTAGCACGTTACGTTGAGGTCCTTCGGCGAACTTCGTGGTTCGCTTCAGGATGACGGGTGGGTAGTTGATTGTCAGGGGGAGTACATGGCTGAAGTTCGCACAATTCTCTTCAACGATTGGCGCAAGACGTTGCGACTCGTAATGGCGTTATTTGCAACGCTGGCCATTGGTCTTGCGTTGGCGACTGCGCCCGCAGCGCAGGGCCAAAACAACAAGAAGAAGAAAAAGAATGAGCCGCCGAAGGTTAACAACGACAATGCTAATCCGGTGGTGCCGCTGACCGACGAGCAGCAGATCGACTACATGCTGAGCGAATATCTGGGCGCGTGGCAACTGGGCGACACGGAGCGCATGCACAAGTTTTACTCGGAAGACGTTTCCGTGGTGAACGGAGGGTGGGCCGCGCCGGTGATCGGATGGACGAATTTCCTGGCGCTTTACGAACAGCAGAAATTGCACATACAAAGAGTGCGGCTCGACCGGATGAATACCTACATCAAGGTGAATGGAACGACGGCATGGACGTGCTATCAATGGGAGTTCGATGCGCTCGTTGACGATACGCCGACGTCGGCGCGGGGCCAGACGACCCTGGTGCTGGTCAAGCGGGATACGCGGTGGTTGATCGTGCACGACCACACGTCAGTGATTCAAACCGCGAAGCAGGGTCAGCCCGCAGGCACACCAGCCACGCCAGCAGGAACGGCGAACAAACCTCCGTCACAGTGAGGGCTGGGCGAGGGACTTTCGAGGGCGCTAAAACTGCTTCAGACCGTGATAGACCCAGATTCCGGCGGCAGACAGAAGCAGTACGCCCGCCAAAATTCCGGTCATCATAATCGGCCGGTACAGAGTGTTGATTTTTGCGACAAGCAACTGCTGTTCACGCGCCAAGTGCTGCTCGGTTGTACCAAGAAAGATCTGATCGTCCTCGTGGCTTTCGAGCAGGCTCTTCCAAATGAGCAAGCCCAGAAATGCGGCGGTCACGACTCCACAGGCGATCAGCAGATACAAGACGGGCCCCTGAATGGATTCCATATTGACCTCCCACTGGAACCGATCCGCGGTGCCAACTGCCGGAGAGGCTGAGGACAGCGGGCAAGGGGTGATACGGTATTCTGGGCCGGAGTATAGCACCACGAATAAGAAAAGCTAGTGCTACGCATCACCGAAACGAATAGTTGACGGGTGGGCTGGAGGAGCGTTGCGGGACGGAAAAAGGGCCAAAATTGCGGTGATTACGGGGGCGGCGCAGGGTATTGGCCGGCGAACGGCGGATGGAAGTTGGGAGTCGCTGCGGCTGCGGCATCGAAGCTGGTCGGAGAGATTAGGCACATTTTGTGCCGCTCCGGCGTCAATCTTATAAT
>Ga0137403_10008710_pt1 | contig 11348 bp, 10 predicted proteins | sample CZOMad2_1_16fung_FD_122057 | JGI IMG/M metagenome (GOLD analysis project Ga0137403, IMG submission 122057) | Vadose zone soil fungal communities from Angelo Coast Range Reserve, California, USA - CZOMad2_1_16fungal (Hybrid Assembly) | ecosystem: Environmental > Terrestrial > Soil > Vadose zone...
CCCGGCCTCAAATTTCACGACGGGCAGCCGCTGACGACTGCCGACGTGAAGTGGACCTACGAGAACTTCAAAGGCGCGTACACGAAGCTCTTCCACGACAAGCTCGAGCACATCCAGCTCGTTGACGACCGCACGATCATCTTGCACTTCAAGGAGCCGTTCATCGATTTCATTGACCTCTACAACGGCGGTGTCGGCGGCATCGGGTGGATCGTCCCCGGCCGCTACTACGAGAAAGCCGGTCGTGACGGGTTCAAGGCCAAGCCGATCGGTGCCGGACCGTACAAGCTCATCAGTCAGCAGGCGGGCGTGCAGATGGTGTTCGAGGCCTACGAAGACTACTGGCGGCGCACGCCGGCCACCAAGACGATCGTGGTCAAGGGCATCCGGGATGCGGCAGCGCGCATGGCCGGTCTGCAGACCGGCGAGCTCGACCTCGCGTTCGGCATGACCGGCAAGCTGCTCCCCCGTCTCATGTCGGATCGCAATCTCCGGTGGGACCCGAACTTCACCGGACCGTGGTGGCTCATGTTCCCGGGCTACACCGAGCAGGGAAGCCCGTTCCGCGACAAGCGCGTGCGTCAGGCGGTCAGCCTCGCGGTCAATCGAGAATTCCTCGTGAAGCAGGAGACGCAGGGGATCAGTAAGCCCTGGGGTAACTGGATCAGTCCCGAAAATCGCGACGCGATCCAGGGGCAGGACGCGCCGGTGCCGGAATACAACCTCGAGAAGGCCAAGAAGTTGATGGCGCAAGCCGGCGTTCCCGATGGCTTCGAGGTCGAGTACTTGCCCTTCCCGCCCTATTTCGATATGGGGGAGCGAATCCTGACCGATCTGCGCGCGATCGGAATTCGTGGGAAGCTCCAGTCGCTCGAAGGCCCGGCGTTCAGGGCAAAGATCGGCCAGGGCCGAAAGGGTGTTCCGGGCAACCGGACCATCGTGCAGAACATCGATCCCCGTGCCGGCGGCTCGAAGGCCAACATCGCCGTCTACGCCGTCTGCGGGAGCACGGCGTCCTTCATCTGCGAGCCGCAGATCGAGACACTCTGGGCGAAGCACCAGGCGAGCCTCGATCCGGCTGAGCGCGAGCGACTCGTCAAGTCGATCCAGCGGATTCTCCTCGACGAGTACTACTTCGTGCCGATCTATTGGAACTCGTTCGTCCCCGGCATCGGCCCACGGGTGTTACCCGAGGGCAAAGCGGTCAGCAAATACTGGGACACGCTGAACGCGCCGTACCCGTGGCCCTGGGAGGTGTGGGAAGTCAAGGCCGACCGCTGAGCGGTCCATGAAAAAATACGTCCTCGTCCGAGCGCTCTACAGCGTCGTGACGCTGTGGCTCCTGGTGACGATCATCTTCGGGCTCGTCCGGCTGACCGGCGACCCCGTCGCGATGAAGGCCGAAGCCGGCGCGGACCCCGCGTACGTCGCGCAGCTCAGGCAGAGCTGGGGCCTGGACCAACCGCTGTACTGGCAATACCTGGGCTTCGTCGGCCGGCTGCTCCGAGCCGACTTCGGTCATTCGTTCGAGAAGTCGCTACCCGTGCGGGACATCTATTTCGAGCGGTTACCGAACTCGCTCAAGCTCGGCTTCGCCGCGTTCCTGATCTCGCTCGCGCTCGGTGTCCCGTTCGGGATGCTCTCGGCATTGAAGGTGAACTCGGTGTGGGACAACGCCGGCAAGGCGATCGCGTTGCTCGGGCTCTCCATGCCGGGCTTCTTCGTCGGGCTGGTTCTGATCATCGTCTTCGGCATCGAGCTCGGCTGGTTGCCGGTCCTCGGCAAGGGCTCGAGCGCGTTCGTCTGGAGCGCCCCGTCGACCTGGGCGCCGTTCTGGTTCAGGGACTGGGGACATCTCGTCATGCCGGCGTTCGCGCTGGGCTGGTATTTCTCGGGCGCGATGCTGAGGATCACGCGCTCCGCCATGCTCGACGTCCTCGGAAGCGACTACATCAAGCTCGTACGCCTCAAGGGCGTCCCCGAGCCCATGGTCGTCGCGAAGCACGCGCTGAAGAACTCCTTGATTCCCGTCCTGACCTTCGCCGGGTTGAATCTCCTGATCATGGTGAACGTCGCGGTCGTGATCGAAGTGATCTTCAACTGGCCGGGCGTCGGCCAGCTGCTCTACGACGCGTTGAGCAACCGCGACTTCCCGATGGTGCAAGGCGTGGTGCTCATGTCCGGGCTCATGATCGTGCTGCTCAACTTCACGATCGACGTCCTGTACGGGTACGTCGACCCGCGAATCAGGCTGTCGCGGTAGGCGGGGGAGCGAAGGCATGGCGACGATCCCGATCGGGGCCGACCGGACCGTCGCCGTCGTGCGCGTCGCGCGGCGCGGCTATCGCGTCCTCCGTGACTTGCCGATGGTTCCGCTCCTCATCCTGGGCGTCCTGGCGTCGGTGGCCGTCCTGGCGAACGTCTTGGCGCCGCACAGCAAGCTCGATCCCGTCAAGCCGACGCGCGAGCAGTGCCTGGCGAAATTCAACACGCCGGACTGTCCGTACATCGACAACACTCCGCCCTTCTGGTCTCCGGGCGGGACGTTCGACACACCGCTGGGCACCGACTTTCTTGGCCGCGACGTGCTGAGCCGACTGATGCACGGCGCCCGCATTTCGCTCATCGTGGCGCTCACCGGCACGCTCTTCGCCGGCGCGATCGGTACCGTGCTTGGCGTCCTGGCCGGCTACATGGGCCGGTGGTGGGACGAGGTCATCATGCGCATCACCGACGCCTGGCTGACCTTGCCATCGCTGGTCTTCGCGATCCTCTTGTCGAGCGTCCGGGGGCCGGGCCTGTGGAATGTAGTGCTCATCCTCGCGCTGGTGTTCTGGAGCCGGTACTCGCGCGCCGTCCGCGGCGAGGTGCTGACGCTCCGTGAGCGCGATTTCGTGAAGCTCGCGGAGATCAACGGCATCGGTAAGCTCACGATCGTGCGGCGACACCTGCTCCCGAACGTGATGAACACCGTAATGGTGCTCTTCAGCCTCCAGGTCGGCGTCGCCGTGATCATCGAGGCGTCGTTGAGCTTCCTGGGCGTCGGCGTCCCGCCGCCGGAGCCGTCGTGGGGTCTCATGATGGCCCAGGAGCGAGAGTCGTTGATGGAGGGCCGATGGTGGCTCGAAATCTTCCCTGGCATCTGCATCACGATGCTGGTGCTCTCCGCCAATATGCTCGGGGACTGGCTGCGCGTCCGCCTGGATCCACAGCTTCGCAACCGCTAGGGGAATCCCCATGCCGAAGAAAATCTTCGCGATCCTCTCGGCACTGACACTCGCGTGTGGCGTTGCCTGGGGCCAGAGCGCACCGTCCACATCCAGGCCGATCCTGTCCGGGCCACTGGCCAAGCTCGACATCAAGGACGCCCAGGTCGCGGCGGGGAGGGGAACCCCGAGGGGCACCCTGAACGTCGGGTTGCACTTCGGCATCGATCCGGGATGGTTCGCGCCGATCTACCTCAACCCCTTCGTGCACGCGGTCACTCAGAAGGTGCTTCCAGAGGTCAAGGGATAGCGTGCCGCCGCTGCTCGACGTGCGCGACCTCTGCACCTACTACGTCGGCTTTCGCGGCACCCGCGTCGTGAAGGCCGTGGATGGCGTCAGCTTTTCCGTCGAGGCCGGAGAAACCTTCGGGCTCGTCGGCGAATCCGGGTGCGGCAAGACCACGACCTGCCATTCGATCGTGCGCCTGCTCGCGCCGAGCGCTCGGATCGTGAGCGGGGCCATCGAGCTCGAGGGTGAGGATCTGGTCGTGAAGAGCCAGTCGGAAATGCGGCGGATCCGCGGGCATCGGATCGCGACGATCCTACAAGATCCGATGGCGTCGCTGGATCCGCTGTTCTCGATCTACGACCAGGTGGCCGAGCCGGCCTACTACCATCAGGGGCTGCGCGGCCAGACTCTGCGCCAGCGGGTGAAGCAGCTCCTGACGGCGGTACGGATTCCGTCGCCCGAGCTGCGCATGAAGGAATACCCGCACCAGATGAGCGGCGGGATGCGACAACGTATCGTCGGCGCCATCTCCCAGGCCGGCGGCCCGCAGATCATCATCGCGGACGAGCCCACCACGAACCTCGACGTTACCATCCAGCTCCAGTACCTGAATCTCCTGAAGGATCTGCAGCGCGCGACCGGCGTCGCCCTGATCTTCGTCACCCACAACCTCGGCATCGTGGCCAAGATGTGCGACAGGGTCGCGGTGATGTACGCCGGAAGGATCGTGGAGATGCAGTCGGTCCGGGGCCTGTTCTACAAGCCACGGCATCCATATACCAGGGCGCTGCTCGATTCGATCCCGAAGCTCGGCGTCAAGGAGCCGCTCTGTGGCATCCCGGGCCAGCCACCGGATCTCTCGAACCTCCCAGCCGGCTGCAGCTTCCATCCCCGCTGCCAGCGGGCCGTAGACCGCTGCCGGGTCGACGAGCCGAGGCAGGACGATCTGAACGGCGACGGCAGCGTGCGGTGCTGGATGCCCATCGAGGAGGGCGCGGCGCGTGGATAAGCCGCTCCTCGCCGTGCGCGATCTTCGGAAGTACTTCCCGATCGGCGGCTCACTCTTCAGCGCGAGACGGGCACTGGTCAAGGCCGTCGACGGAATCAGCTTCACGATCAACGCCGGGGAGACGCTCGGGCTGGTCGGCGAGTCCGGGTGCGGCAAGACGACCACGTCGAAGCTCGTGCTGGCCGCCGAGGTGGCGACGGCCGGTACCGTCGAGTTCGAGGGGCGCAACGTCGCGGAGCTGCGGGGGGCGGACCTGCAGGACTATCGGCGCAAGGTCCAGGTCGTGTTCCAGGACCCGTACAGCTCGCTCAGTCCGCGCATGCGGGTGGGCGACATCATCGGCGAGCCGATCAAAGCGCACGAGCGTCTTTCCTCGGCGGATGTGCGGGCACGAGTCGCCCAGCTCCTGGAGCTGGTCGGCTTCCGACCCGACGTGGCGCGTCTGTTCCCTCACGAGTTCAGCGGTGGGCAGCGACAGCGACTCGCCATCGCGCGGGCGCTCTCGACCAACGCACGACTCGTCGTGCTCGACGAGCCGGTCTCGGCACTGGACGTGTCGATCCGGGCGCACATCATCAGCCTGCTCGAGGAGATCCAGCAGCGGCTCGCGGTGAGCTATCTGTTCATCGCGCACGATCTGGCGGCGGTGGTGCACCTGAGCCGGCAGACCGCCGTGATGTACCTGGGAAAGCTCGTGGAGGTGGCCGAGAGCCTCGAGCTGTGCGCCCAGCCGCTCCATCCGTACACGAAGGCGCTCTTCGCGGCTTCGCTGCCGTCTCATCCCGATGAGCCGCGGCAGGACATCGTTCTCACGGGCGAAGTGCCGGGCGCCATCGATCCGCCGCGGGGCTGCCACTTCCACCCGCGCTGCCCCTTCGTCATGCCGCGCTGCTCCGAGCACGAGCCCCCGCTGGTCGAGCTGTCGCCGGGGCACCGAGTCGCCTGCCATCTCTACTAGCCCGCTCTGAGATACGCTTCGCGCGTGCGGATCATCGCGCACGTGGACATGGACGCCTTCTACGCCTCGGTCGAGGCGTGCCGCAATCCCGCCCTGCGCGACAAGCCCGTCGTGGTCGGCGCCGATCCCAAAGAGGGCCGCGGCCGCGGCGTGGTGGAGGCCGCGAGCTATGCCGCCCGGCGCTACGGGATCCGCGCGGCCATGCCGATCTCGCGCGCCTGGACGCTGTCCGAGGCGGCCCGCAGCAAGGGCGAGGAGCCCGTGGTCTTCGTCCACGGCAACCGCAGGCTCTACGTCGAGATGTCCGAGCGAGTCATGGCGATCCTGGCGCCGGCCGGCGACGCCTTCGAGGAGGCGAGTATCGACGAGGCCTATCTGGACCTCTCGTCACTCGAGACGTTCGAGGCGGCGGTCGAGCGCGCGCGGGCGCTCAAGCGCGAGATCGCCGAGCGGGAAGGGCTCACGTGCTCGGTAGGCCTCGGCCCCAACAAGCTCGTGGCGAAGATCGCCTCGGACGTCGAGAAACCTGACGGATTGACGGTCGTGTTGCCCGAGGAGGTGCAGGCGTTTCTCGACCCGATGAGCATACGGGTGATCCCGGGCATCGGTCCGAAGACGGAGGCCGAGCTGAACGAGCGCGGCATTCGCACCGTCCGCGACCTGCGGGGCCTCGAGCCCGCTCGGCTCGCCGAGTGGTTCGGCCGATGGGGCGAGGACCTCCACGCCAAGGCGCACGGACTCTCCGACAGCCCGGTCTCGAACGAGTGGGAGCCGAAGTCGGTCGGCGAGCAGGAGACGTTCGAGGTGAACACGCTGGACGCGGCCTTCATCCTGGAGCGCGTGCGCGCGTTGGGCGGCGAGGTCTTCGCGCGCCTCGGACGCCAGGGCTTTCGCGCGTTTCGCACCGTCACCATCACCGTCCGCTTCGCCCACTTCCGGACGCTGACCCGATCCCACACCTCACGGGAGGAGATGGCGAGCGAGGCGGCGCTGTATGAGGCGGCCGCTCAGCTGTTCTTGCCGTTTTTCGATCAACGGGAGAATCCGCGGGGGACCAGGATCCGGCTGATCGGCGTCAGAGTCGAGAAGCTGGTGAGGTGAGGAGGGTCGGGTTAGACTCTGCCCGATGCCCTCCGACGGCCCCAAGAGCGCCTACGAGCTGGCGATGGAGCGCCTCCGGCAGAAGGATCGCGAGGCCGGGGTCGAGGAACGCCCGCTCACCGACACGCAGAAGGCGGCGATCGCCGAGGCCCGGCAGGTCTATCAGGCGAGGATGGCCGAGCGCGAGATTCTCCACCGGGATGCGCTGCACAAGGCGCAGACCCGGGAAGAAGTCGAGAAGCTCGAGAGCGAGCTGGCGCGCGACCGCGATCGCCTGGCGAGCGATCGCGATCGCAAGATCGCCGAGATCAAGCAGCAGTCCGCGACGTAGCGCAGCCCGCCGGCTCTAGCCGATCTCCATCGCCTCCGCGAAGCGCCGGTAGGCCTCGAGCGGATCGCCGTACTTGCGATGTCCCGCCGTGTGCTGGGCGCTCGCCAGCAGGAGCCGCTCGCGGTCGTGCGCCTGCGTGTGCAGATAGTCCTCGAGCGTGCAGAGCCCGAGCTCCTGGTTGTGCGGATCGTTGCCGATGATGCTCGCCGCGGTGGCCAGCGTCTGGACGAGCGGTGCCCGGTCGTAGCCACCCTTCAGGTAGGCGGCCGTCAAATCCACCGACTCGTCGGCGCGCAGGGCGAGCAGCGCCTGCTCCAGCTTCTCGAGGATCTGCCGCGACGACCACGCCTCCGATCCCACCGGGGGCGCGATGGCCCGCCGTCCGTTCCCCGGGGTATTGGCCTGGTGCTCGGACCCTCGATTGATGAAGAGCGCGGCGACGAAGAGCAGCTTCAGCCGATGCGGATGCTCGAAGGTGTCGTAGAACCAGCCGACGGTGTTGCAGTACTCGTAGCCGTGCTGCGCCATCGAGTAGTTGTTCGGCTCGCCCGTCTCGAGGATGACCTGCGCCGCGGCGACCTGGATGGCGTCGAGGATGCGGCGCGCGCTCCGCCCGGCGCGGAGCAGGGCCACCACCGCGTCGACCACGGAGAACTCGCGCTGGCGCGTGATCGTGTCGACCAGCATCGCCTCTTCGGCCGGTGTCAGCGGCGTGGTCTGGGCGAGCAGCTCCTGATCGCGGCCGTCGAGCTGGTTCTGGATGACGTTGCAGCCGAGCTCGTAACCGGAATACCAGCGCGGCCCCACGGCGATGTCGGGCACGCCGGCGTAGAGCACGTGGTGCGCGTTGTCCCAGCCGAGGGCCTCCCCGAGCTCGATCGTGGCGCGCGCGCGATAGCCCTTGTGGCCGGTGGTGTAGGAGCGGTTGTGCCACATGCGGTCCTGCACGTCGATCAGACCGGCGAACGCGAGATGCGCGAGGACGTGCCGCCGGCTCGGCACGTCCTGCATCAGTCCGAGGAAGACGCGATACGACTCCAGCACCTCGCCGCGCTGCACGAGCGTGAGCCAGTGATTCAGGCGCTCGCGCAGCGTGCCCTCGACCTGCAGCGGTTCCTGGTCCGGCCAGTGCCGCTCGGGCATGGGCGGCGTCGTGTTCACCTTGATGTCGTAGAGGCGGGTGTAGTGGCCCGGCGCCTTGCCGATCAGCTGGTTCCACGGATCGAGCCCCGTCGGCATGTACCAGACGGTCTGGGCCATCGGCAGGTACCGAAGCTCCGGGCGGATCATCGACGCGAGCGGCAGGCCCACCCGCTCGCTCAGCAGACAATGATCGTTGTTGACGAACTTCACGATGCCGTCGTCGAGCCGCTGGTGATACGGCACGTGCGTGTACGGCGCGTGCATCCGCACCGTCTCGCGTGTGAGCTCGGTGAGGGGCCGGCCCTGCTTCATGAGCCGATAGAGCACGTCGCTGGCGCCCTTCTGGTCGCGCGCGACGATGCGCTCCTCGAGACGCGCGTAGTCGGACGCCGGCGCCGATTCGTTCAGGACCGCGGCCGTCGTCGCCATGGAATCCTCAGGCCTTCTGGACGACCTTCTTGTAAACCATCTCGACGTTCTGTCCGATGCGGTCTCGATACCGACCGACCGGATATTTCGACATCCCGGCTTCGTACTTCGCCGCCAACTGGTCGCCGATCTTGCTCTGCATCTCGGCCAAGGTGGCCTTGTCGGCCGCCGCCTTCTTCACGGCCGCGATCAGATCGCTGAGATAGCCGCGGAAGAATGCCGCGTGGCTCTTGGGCTGGACCTCGCCGTGCCCGGGAATGATCGACGCGAAGTCGAGCTTCTCCACGGCGGTCAGCGTCTGCACCCAGTCCTCGGGGAAGCCGTCGTTCAGGAAGGGCATCCAGTCGATCAGCGCGTCGCCGGTGGCGATCACCTTTTCCTTCGGCAGGTAGATATAGAGGTCGCCGTTGGTGTGCCCCCGGCCGAGCACGTGCAGCTGGATCTCGCGGCCCCCTTCCTTCAAGGTCAGGGTCGTGGCGACCGTGCGCGTCGGGACCGCCGGCTTCATCTGCTTGAGCTCCTGCAGGAAGGACTCGGCCTGCTGCAGGTTGGACTCGAGATTTTTCTTCTTGGCGGGATCGGACTCCTTCTGAATGTCCGCCTTCAGCTTGTCGATCTCACCGGGCAGGGCCGCGAGCTGTTTCTCGATGTAGGGGACGCCGCCCACGCCGGCGTCCGGCTTGGACATGTTCTCCTTGGTCTTGTCGCTAGCGATGATCTCGACCTTCGGGTTCACCGCCGCGTACGACTCGTTGCCCTGCCAGTGGTCCCAGTGGAAGTGCGTGTTGATGACCTTGACGACGGGCTTCTTGGTGAGCCCCTGGATCTGCTGGTACATGGCGCGCGAGGCCGACGGCTTCGAGTGCGAGTCGACGACGACGACGCCGTCGTCGGTCATGATCACGGCGGCGTTGCAGTTGACCTTGTACCGGGTGGCTGCGATGGCGCCGTACACGCCGTCGCCGACCTTCTTGAGCTCGAAAAGATCCTTGTCCGCCGTCTGGGCGTGAGCGGCCACGGTACAGCAGAGCTCGTGGGGATCGAGGGTGTGCACCGCCGCGGCGGCGAGACCCATCTGGGCGAGAACCTGTCGACGCGTCCATGTCGCCATCACGACCTCCTTGTAATGGGGGGCCTCGAAGGGCCCCCTAAGCCCTCAGCGCTCGCAAGCGCCGCGGCAAAGCCGTGGCGCTGCTCGATCACCCTAATCCGCCCTGAAGATCAGGTCGGGCTTGAGATCGGAGATCTTGGTGCGGCCGCAGAGCCCCATCGCGACGTGCATCTGATCGCGCAAGATCTCGAAGACGCGCGCGACACCTTCGGCGCCGTCGGCGCCGAGGCCCCAGAGCGGCGTGCGACCCAGCATCACGACCTTGGCCCCGCGGGCCAGGCCCTTGATCACGTCGGTGCCCTTCGAGAATCCGCCGTCGATCACGATCTCGGCGCGGCCGGCGACCGCGTCGACGATCGGCGGCAGCGCCTCGATGGACGACTGGGTGTGATCGAGCTGGCGCCCGCCGTGGTTCGAGACCCAGATGAGCTTCACGCCCATCTCGGTGGCGCGCCGCGCGTCGGCCACGGTCAGGATGCCCTTGAGCCCCACCGGAAGCTTCGTCGTCTTCATGAGCCACTCGACGTCGGCCCACGTGAGGCGCATCTGATAGTCGTGGAACGGACCGCGCGGGTTGGGCGCGACCTCCATGGCCTTGCGCGGGCTCCAGCGCGCGAGGATGTCGCGCTCGCGCCGGCTGTAGTGCTGGGTGTCGACGGTGAGGGCGACGGCCTTGTAGCCCGACGCCTCGACCCTCTTGAGCAACTCGCTGACCCAGCCCCGATCACCGTGGTGATAGAGCTGGAACATCTGCGGTGCGCCGCCCGCGCGCGCGACGTCCTCCACCGGCCAGCCGGTGGCGCCGGAGAGCCACTGGAGCGTGTCGGCCTTGCCGGCTCCACGCGCCATCTCCACGTCGCCCTCGGGATGGAAGAGGACCAGTCCTCCCATGGGCGCGATGCCGACCGGCGACGAGAGCGGCACGCCGAGCAGGCTCGTGCGCAGATCGATCTCGCGCACGTCTACGAGCACGTTTTGCGCGATCGCGAGGCGGTTCAGGTGGCGCCGATTGCGGCGCAGAGTCGCTTCCGACTCGCTGCCGCCGTCGCCGAAGTTCCACGCTTCGCGCGCGAGGCGCGCGTGGGCGGCGCGGCGGATCTCGGGGAGTGTCGCGAATGGCCGCGGGAACTCTTTGGTCTGGGTCATGGCGCAGTACTATACGCCAGTCGCTAGCCGGAGTCTTGGTACACTGCAGCGGCTCGAAAAAGTGAGCGGGAAGGGGACACGACATGAGCGGAAACGGCGCGAGCGCCCGGGGTGTGAAGCAGGTCGGTTACTTCGATTGCGCCGGCGGCGGACAGGTGGTCGTCGACGAGCGCGTGGCATTCATCGCGCACATGAAGGCGCCGCACGGCACGACCGTGGTCGATGTCAGCGATCCGTCCAGGCCGCGCCAGCTCGCCTCGATCGAGGTGCCGGCGGGGACGCACTCGCACAAGGTGCGCGCGGCCAACGGCCTCATGCTCGTGAACCGCGAGGCCCACGGCCAGTCGTCCTCGCCGAATGCGCCCCGCGGGCTCGGCATCTACGACGTGTCGAACCCGAGTCGGCCGCGCGAGATCGCCCTCTGGCGAAGCGGCGGCACCGGCGTGCACCGCTTCACCTTCGACGGCCGCTACGCATATATCTCTCCGGAGATGGAGGGGTACGTCGGCAACATCGTGATGATCCTCGATCTCGCCGATCCGAGCCGCCCTCAGGAAGTCGGCCGCTGGTGGATGCCCGGGCAGTGGACGGCCGGCGGCGAGACGCCCACGTGGTCCGGCCGCCA
>Ga0137403_10008711_pt1 | contig 11348 bp, 10 predicted proteins | sample CZOMad2_1_16fung_FD_122057 | JGI IMG/M metagenome (GOLD analysis project Ga0137403, IMG submission 122057) | Vadose zone soil fungal communities from Angelo Coast Range Reserve, California, USA - CZOMad2_1_16fungal (Hybrid Assembly) | ecosystem: Environmental > Terrestrial > Soil > Vadose zone...
GCGACCAGATGAGCCGCAATCGGGCACCCCATCTTGCCTAGGCCCAGAATTCCTACTGTTTCGATGGACTTCATCTAGTCCGCCCTGATTTTCGCATCGCGGATCACCTTCCCCCATTTCTCGAAATCGTCCTTGACGAGCTTGGCGAATTGCTCGGGCGTGCCGGTGTTCGGCACCAAGCCCTGGCTCGCGAGCTGCTCACGCATTTCGGGCAGTGCGACGATCGCGCGGATTTCCGAGTTGTATTTCGCGAGGAGGTCCGCGGGCATTCCCGGGGGCGCCCACACACCGATCCACAGGTCCACGTCATAGCCGGTCACGCCCTGCTCGTGCAGCGAGGGAATGTCGGGAAACAAGGGATGGCGCTCCTTCAGGCTCTCGCCGAGCACCTTGATCTGGCCCGCCTTGATCTTCGGAAGCGCGACGTGGACCGGCAGAAACATGGTGGGAATGACGCCCGCGATCAAGTCGTTCTCCGCGGGCGCCGAGCCCTTGTAGGGCACATGCACGATGTCCAGACCCGCCTGCAGCTTGAGGAGCTCCATGCAGAAGTGGTGGTGGGTGCCGTTCCCCGGAGAGCCGTAGTTGAGCTTGCCCGGCTGCGACTTCACCCAGGCGATGAACTCCCGCGCCGTGTTGGCGGGCACCGCCTTGTGCACCACGAGCGCGAGGCTGGTCGAGCCGACGTTCGTCACCGCGGTGAGATCTTTCACCACGTCGTAGGGGATCTTCGGATAGAGATGCGGCGCGGTGACGATCGACGCCGGGCCCACCATGATCGTATGGCCGTCGGGCGGCGACTTCGCCACGAACTCCGTGCCGATCGTTCCCGATGCGCCGGGCTTGTTCTCGACGAAGAACGGCTGGTCGAAGCGCGCCTGCAGCCTGGGCGCGAGCAGCCGCGCCACGATGTCCGGGCCCGCCGCGGGCGTGAACGGGACGACGATCCGTACCGGGCGCTTGGACATCCCCTGGGCGAGCGCGCCGAGCGGCGTGGCCGCCAGAGCGGCGAGCGCGGCAAGAACGCGGCGACGGGAGGGGTCAGGACTTCGGCTCATGGAATTTTTCTCCTCGATCGGGGATGCGCCCAATTATAAGGGCGGCCCGCCGGGACATGAGGGACGGCGGCAACGCCGCCCAATCCGAAGGGAGTTCTCCGCGCCCCGGTGCGGGACGGTCGGAACGGCTCTAGTGCAGCGTTCTCGCGAAAGTGCGCCCGCGCAGCAGGTCCAGGGCCTCAGGCCGTTCGGACACGATGTCCGCTATGGCGTCGGTAATCAGGCTGTAGGCTTCGTCATATTCCATATCGCTGACCGGCGCGGAGAAACCGAGGTCCGTGACGAAAAGGTCCTCCCGCAGGTACGCGGGGTCGATATAGTCGGGCAAGCCGGTCCGGTCCTGGAGCGCAAAGCCGCAGAGATCGGGAAAGCGCCCGAGCACCTCCCAGATGCGTGCCGAGAGTTCCGCGTCGACGCGGCCGGGTTGCGGATTCAGATTCGCGATCTGTGGCATGGTGCTAGGCTACCGAGGTCCCGCCACCGGGCCAATCGGGCAAACCCTGATAAAGGCTTTCCAAAAACCCGAGGGATGCCGGGCCCCTGTGATAAATTCACGGTCTCGGAGGATTTTCATGGTGTCCGGGATTTCAGTGCGCATGCTCGCGTTCGTCGCCGCCGCGCTCGCCGCGGTCCCTCTCCTTGCGCCGGCGCAGCCCTTTCCTCATCGCGCGGTGAAGATCGTCGTGCCGACCTCGCCGGGCGGCGCGACCGACGCGTTCTCGCGCGCCCTGGCGCCGCGCTTTTCGGAAATCTGGGGACAGCCGGTGCTGGTCGAAAACCGCCCCGGCGCAAACCAGATCGTCGGCGCGGAGTATGTGTCCAAGTCGGCGCCCGATGGCGCCACCCTGCTGATCTCGGACGCCTCCTCGTTCGTGATCAACCCTCACCTGTACAAGAAGCTCCCGTACAACGGCCTGAAGAGTTTCACGCCGATCACGGTGCTGGTGCGTTTCCCGTGGGTCATCGCCGTGCACGCCTCGGTTCCCGCGAACACTTTCGAGGAACTCGTGGCGCTCGCGAAAGCAAAGCCGGGGTCGCTCTCCTACGGCTCCTTCGGCCTGGGCTCCTCGGCGCATATCAGCGTCGACTACCTCAAGAACCTGCTCGGCCTGGACATCGTGCATGTGCCTTACAAGGGCGCCGCACCGGCGGTCACCGATCTCCTTTCCGGGCAGATACAGATGATGATGGTGACGCCGCTCCTGGTCGAGTCGCACGCGCGCGCCGGCAGGCTGAAGCTCGTCGCCGCCGCGACCGCGCGCCGGATTGCGGCGCTGCCCGGGCTTCCCACGGTGGCCGAATCGGGAGTCCCCGGGTACGAGGCCGGAACGTGGTTCGCGCTGATGGGACCCGCTGGCATGCCGCGCGGGACCGTCGACAGGATCTACGACGACACGGCGAAGATCCTTCTCGATCCGGTCTTCCGCGAGCGATACGTGACCAAGCAGTGGTTCGAGGTGGTCGGCAACACGCCCGAGCAGTTCGCCGAGTTCATCAAATCCGAATACGCCCGCTGGGCCCGGCTGATCGAGCTTTCACGCGTCAGCGTCGAATAACGCCCTTTCAGGCGCCCCACACCTCGCGAGCCACTTCCACGACAAGCTCGAGCTTTCGCCACTGATCGTCTTCGGTCAGGAGATTGCCGTGGTGGCTGCTCGCGAAACCGCATTGCGGGCTCACGCAAAGATTCTCGAGGGGAACGTACCCGGCCGCCTGATCGATGCGCCGCTTCAGCTCGTCTTTTTTTTCGAGCACGGGCGTTTTCGTCGACACGAGTCCGAGCACCACTTTTTTCCCTCGGGGGACGAAACGCAGCGGCTCGAAGCTGCCGGCGCGCTCGCTGTCGTACTCGAGGAACCAGGCGTCCACGTTCGTCTCGCCGAACACGGCCCGGGCGACCGGATCGTAGCCGCCCTCGGCGAGCCAGGTGCTTTTCCAGTTGCCGCGGCAGGTGTGCATGACGATCGTCATTCCCGGAGGGCGGTCGGCGATGGCGGCATTGACCGCTCTTGCGTACATGTGTGGAAGCTCATCCGGATCGTCGCCGCGGGCGCGGCAGCTCGCCCGGAATTTCCCGTCGCACAAGAAGGAGAAGCTCGTGTCGTCGATCTGCAGGTAGTCGCACCCGGCGTCCGCGAGGTCGCGGATTTCCTCCCGATAGACGCGGCCGACGTCGCTCCAGAGCCGATCGAGATCCGGATAGGCCTCGCGGTCGATCGCCGCCCGCCCGCCGCGGTGATAGAGAATGGAAGGCGACGGCATGGTGAACTTGGGCGTCCTCTTCGCGACCGATTTCAAATATTGGAAGTGATCGAGCATCATCGGGCGCGCGCGACGCACCCGGCGCCTCACCTTGGGCGTGTAGCGCGGATCGTCGGATCCGGCGAACTTGTACGACTTCTGGTCGAGCTCGATCTCGACGCCGTCGATCTTCCCGAGGAAATCGTGGTTCCACCAGCCGCGGCGGTACTCGCCGTCGGTCACGACCTCGAGCCCCAGCGACTCCTGGCGCGCAACGGCACCGCGTATGCAGCGGTCTTCGATCGCGTGCAGCTCCCCGGCGCTGATTTCTCCGCGCTCGAGCCTCGCGCGCGCTTCCTTGATCTCGGGCGGGCGGAGGAGGCTCCCGACCTGGTCCGCCCGGAAAGGCGGCTTCACCCGGGATTCACGGCGAGCGTGCCCCAGTTGACCATAAATCCCTCGGAGCGCTGCAGGAAACTTTCCACCAGCGAGAGCATGCGCTCGGGCTGATCGACCTCGATCGCGTGCGCGGCGTCCCATACGTACACGAGGTAAGACCGCGGCATGCGGCTCTTCAGGAGCTGCACGCTTTCCTTGGGGATCATCCGGTCGGCGGTGCCGTGGAGGATAAGCGTGAGCTTGTCGATCGAAGCGATCTTCGAGAGCAATTCCGAATCCGGATCGTCCGGCGCGCGGTATTGCGGCAGCATCCTGCGATTCGCGGCTTCCTGCTCCGCCGGCTTCGATTCCGGCGGAAGTTTCTCCGGGTGCAGGAAAAGAAGCCTGTTCAGCGCCTCCGCGCCGGCGGGCCGTGCACCCTTGGGGCGGAATACCGCCGGACACTCGAGCACGAGATGATCGACACGGTCCGGACGCTCCACCGCCAGCCACAGCGCAACGCAACCCCCGAATGAGCAGCCCATGACATCGCTCGTACCGCCGATGGCCCTGTCGATGAACTCGCCCGTGAGTTTTGCCAGTCCCTGCATCGACTCGACCGCACCGTGCGCGCTCGTCCCGTCGAACCCGGGCATGACCGGAACGTGCAACGCGAAGGACTTCGAAAGCCCCTCCAGGACGCGCGTCCAGCGCACGCCCCCCGCAGGGTGCAGATAGACGACCGGCCGCCCTTCGCCGGCAATGAAATACGTCAGCTCTCCGCTGGAGAGGGAAACCTTGCGCGCCTGTGCTTGCATCGGGATTTCTTTCAAAGGTCGCGCACGTGCGGATGCACCCGGTCGCGGAAGAGCTCCATGCCGCGCCGGATCACGTCGTCGGGCAGCGTACCGACCTTCACGGTGAAATTGAAGACGCCGTGGCCCAACTCGGAATGGATGCGCTTGATCTGCTTGACCACCGTCTCGGGACTGCCGCAGAGCACGGTACCGCGCTCGATTGCTTCGTCGAGCGTCAGGGTGCGGCGCTTGTCGAGGCGGCTCTTCCAGCGGTCGCGGCTCTCCTCGTTCTCGAAATAGCGCGTCTTCTGCAGCACGATGCGCTGCGAAGCCTGCAGCCCGCCCATCAGGACTTCGTCGAAGTACTTCAGGCCGTGCGCCAGATGGCGCCGCGCCTCTTCGTCGGTTTCGGCGATGCAGGTATGCATGCCGACGAGCACGTTCTCGGCAGTCGGCTCCCAGCCGTCGGCCTTTGCCGTTTCCTTGTAGATGCGGATGCATTCCTTGCCGCTCGGCAGATCGGCGAGCAGCACCATGCCCATGGTGGCGTGCATCTCGGCGGCGAACTTCGCCGAGTCCGCGTTGCTCGCCGAGATCACCAAGGGCGGATGCGGTTTCTGCAGCGGTTTGGGCCAGATCGAGACCTGGCGATACTGGAAGTGCTTGCCTTCCCAGCCGAAGGGCTCGGGCTCGGTCCAGGCCTTGAGGATCAGCTGCACCGCCTCGCGCTGGCGCTCCCAGGATTCGCCGGGCGGGATGTTGTAGGCGAGGTACTCGTGCGGGATGCCGCGCATCAGCCCCGCGACCAGCCGCCCGCCGCTCATGCAGTCGAGCATCGCGTATTCCTCGGCGATGCGGATCGGATTGTTGAGAGGCACGAGATTGCCGATCATCGCGATTTTCACTCGCTTCGTGGGATAAGCGAGGGCCCCGCCGATGAGATTGCAGTTGGCCATCATCCCGTAAGGGCTGAAGTGGTGCTCGTTGCACCCGACCCAGTCGAAGCCGCAACTCTCCGCGTGGATCATGCTGTCGACGTACGTTCTGTAGAGCGCGCCAGCCCTTTCCGGGTCGAAGTAGCGGTTGGGGTAGGGCCAGTCGTGCGATTCCAGCTCCAGATGCGTGTAAGGCATCAGGTGGAAAAAGGAGAATTTCACCCGGGTTTCAGTGTTTCGCCGACCGAAGCGCCTCGTTTCGTACGGAGAGGATTACCAGAAACGGCAGGCCGCTGCAACTCCCGGGGCAGAGGTCCGTCACCTGCGTTGTGCCCGCGTCCGTGCCGTTGCTCGTCCACAGCTCGCGGCCGGTAACGCCGTCGTTAGCCGAGAAATACAACGCGCCGTTGAGGACGGTGAGGGCATTCGGAGCGGAGCCCGCGCCCGGGGCCGTCGTGTTGATGTCCTTCACCTGCATTGTGTTCGTGCCGTCTGTCTTCCACAGTTCGGGGCCGCTGACGCCGTCGTCGGCCGAGAAATACAACGCGGCCCCGAAGACCGTCAGTTCCGATACCAAGGAACCCGTGCCCGGGTTCGCGTTGATGTCCTTCACCAGCACCGTGTTCCCTTCCGTGCCGTCGGTCCTCCACAGCTCGGGACCGGTGACGCCGTCGTCGGCGGAGAAATACAAGGCGGTGCCGAACACGGTGAAGCGAAACGGATCACTTCCGCCGGGGCCCAAGTTGATGTCCTTCACCTGCACTGTGCCCGTGCCGTCTGTCTTCCACAGCTCGATGCCGGTAACGCCGTCGTCGGCGGAGAAATACAAGGCGTTGTTGAACACCTTGAAACCGGAAGGAGAGGAATCCCCGGCGAGGTTGATGTCCTTCACCAGCGCGGTGCCGCCCGCCGTGCCGTTGGTCCTCCATAGCTCGCACCCGGTGGCCCCGTCGTCGGCCGAGAAATACAGCAGGCTGTTGAATTCGGTGAAGCCTCTCGGGGAGGAGCTCGCGCCCGGGTTCGTGTTGATGTCCTTCACCTGCACCGTGTCCGTGCCGTCTGTCTTCCACAGCTCGCGGCCGCTGACGCCGTCGTCGGCCGAGAAATACAACGCGTTATTGAATACCGTCAAGTCTCTTGGCGAGGAACCCGCGCCCGGGTTCGCGTTGATGTCCTTCACCTGCACCGTGCCGCCCGCCGTGCCGTTGCTCTTCCACAGCTCGCGGCCGCTGACGCCGTCGTCGGCGGAGAAAAACCAGGCCCCGTTGAAGAACACGAACTCGGAAGGAAAGAGAGTCCCGCCCTCGCCGGGAAAGGAACTCGCGCCCGGGTTCGCGTTGATGTCCTTCACCAGCGACGTGCCGCCTGCCGTGCCGTCGGTCATCCACAGCTCGATCCCGCTCATGCCGTCGCTGGCGGCGAGGAGAAAGAAGGTCGGCGCCGGGACCGGGGTCGAACTCGCGCTGCTGCTCCCCCCGCTCGAGCAGCCGAAGACATTGCTCGGGGGCGGGGCCGTAGGCGGTGCCGAACTCGCGCTGCTGGCTCCCCCGCCACAGCCGGTCAGCCCCAACGCGGATGCAAGGGCCAGAGCGCTCGTCGCTCGATACAACGGTCTCACGAGGCTTTCAAGACGGATCAATGGCGGGCCCCCTTGCCTGAGACCGGCCGCGCTTCTCCATGCAGCTCCGGCTGTCCCGATAGAGGGATCTTACGTGCCGATGTGCCGAGTCCTCGGTTCGATAAGCCGCGGAGGCCTTAGTCCGCTTGGAGCATCCTCTGGAATTCTCCGCCCCCGGCGGCGCTAGGGGCCTTCGCGCGAACCGGGGTCCTTCCGGGACTCGAGGAGCGCCCGGTACCGCTCCTCGAGCTCTCGCGCCTGCTGCTCCGCTTTGAGGCGCTCGGTGACGTCGTTGATCACGCCGAGCCGCGCCGGCCTGCCGTCGAAGGTCAAATTGAACGAGACGATTTCGACGTTGATCTGCTCCCCGTTCTTCTTGCGGTGCCGCGCCACGCGCTGCATGTAGGAACGGCTCGGGTCCTGAAAGTCCTTGAGCAGCTGGGCGATGTCCTCGGGCGGGCGGAGCTGCTCCGCGGTCATGGACAGAAACTCTTCCCTCGAATAGCCGTAGTGGTCGACGGCTCCCTGGTTGACGGCGAGGAAACGCAGGGTCTTGTTTTCCACGACCCACATCGGACGGGGATGGATATCGAATAGCATCCGGTAGCGCTGTTCGCTGTCTTCCAGCTCTTTCTGCGCGCTAGCCTTGTCCGTGATGTCCTTGCCGATGCCGTGGTACCCCTTGAATTTGCCCTGCGCGTCGAAAATCGGCTCGCCGGTGACGCTCAGATAGCGCATTTCGCCCGCGTTGTCCGGAGTCATGTATACAAAGTCGCTGAACGGCTCGTGGCGCTCGAGCATTTCACGGTGCTGACGCCAGGCTTTTTCCGGAAGCGACCCTGGATTCTGAAGCTCCCAACGCGCCTTGCCGATAAAAGGTTCAGGGTCGATACCTCGTTTTTCCACTCCGGACAGCTCGACGAACCGGAAATTCTCATCCTGCACCCAATACCAGTCCGAGCTCAGTTCCACCATGCGGCGAAAGCGCGATTCGCTCGCCCTGAGCGCATCCTGGGCCAACTTGAGCTCGGTGATGTCGTGAACCACCGCGACGAAGCATTGCGGCTGACCCGAGCGCTCGCGCACGGACGTTCCCGCGATCTGGACCCAGAGAGCGGAACCGTCTTTGCGCAAATAGCGTCTTTCGTGGACGCGCGAGCCGGGCCCGGCGAGGAGCTCCAGCTGGATCTCCTGAGTGGATTCCAGATCGTCGACGTGGGTGATGTCCCGCACGGTTTTTTGGAGCAGCTCCTGCTCGCCGTAACCGAGCATGCGGCACAGCGCGTCGTTCGCGCGCAGGAAGCTGCCTTCGGGCGATATGACGGCGATTCCGACCGCGGTCTGCGCGAGGAGCGAGCCGAACAGGGTCTCGCCGTCCGGAACGGCGGGCTCCGCCTGCCGACGCGTATCCGATTTCATTTGGCCTCGGGTCCCCTCTGATGCCGAGCAACGGAGTGTGACACCGATCCGAACTTGCATGTATGAACTATGTTACGAAACCGCGCCTGCCGCGACGCCGCCGGGAACTTCTCATCCGCCCCGGAACCCGCCGATAATGCGAAACGCTTTCCACCAAGGGGAACCCCATGAAGCCGCTCTCGCGCCCGTTCGCCGCAATCCTGGCGGGGATGCTGCTCGGCGCGCACGCCTTCGCGCAGAGCTATCCCGCAAGGCCGGTGCGGATGGTCGTTCCGTTCGCCGCCGGCGGAGCCGTAGACACCGTCGCGCGGGCGCTCGGGCAAAAGCTCATGGAGACCTGGAAGCAGCCGATGCTCGTGGACAACCGCCCCGGCGCGGGCGGAAACATCGCGGCCGACCATGTTGCCAAGGCCCCGGGAGACGGCTACACCTTGCTCATCACGACACACGGTTTCGCGATCAGCCCCGGGCTCTACAAGAAACTCCCGTTCGACGCGGCGAGGGATTTCGCGCCGGTGACGCAGCTCACCTCCTCCTTCGTGGTGCTCGTGACCAATCCGCAAATTCCGGCCGCATCGGTCAAGGAGCTGATCGCGCTCGCAAGATCCAGGCCCGGCGCGATCAACTACGGCTCCACCGGCATCGGAGCGCCGCCGCACCTGCTGGGCGAGCTGCTGAAGAGCATGACCGGCACGGACATGCTGCATGTCCCCTACAAGGGCGACGCGCCGCTCAGCCAGGCGCTTCTCGCGGGGGAAGTGCAGCTCGCGTTCATGCCGCTCGCGGGCGTCCTGCCTCACATCAGGTCCGGCCGGCTGCGGGCCTTGGGAGTGAGCGGCACGGCGCGCTCGGCAACGCTGCCGGAAGTGCCGACCCTGACCGAGGGGGGCGTTCCATTCGAGTTCACCGGCTGGCTCGGCGTGTTTGCGCCCGCGGGCTCGACGCGCGACATCGTGGTCCGGATCCGGCGCGACATTGCCCAGGCGATCCTTGCGCAGGACATGCACGAGCGCTGGTCCGCGTGGGGCTACGAGCCGGTCGGCAGCACGCCCGAGCAATTCGCGGAAAAATTCGCGGCAGACCTCGCGAGGTACGCCAAAGTGATTCACGATTCGGGCATTCCCTTGCAGGATTGATCGCGACCGGGGCCGGGGCTCCCCGAGGTCATTGTCCGAGCGTTTCGTTCAGCATCCGCGCAAGCCGAACGCCGGCTTTCCTGATCTGGATCTCGATCACCGGCGCCGCTTTCGCGTAGTAGGTCCTGTCGAGCGCGACCACGTCCACGATCTTGTTCGAGCAGGAAGCCGCCACCGGGAGGAGCGCATAGACGGTGTCTCCCGCGATCCGGTGGCTCTCGTCGACCCAATCGGCAATCGAACCCCGTTCCCAGGCGCTTCTGTCCCTCGCGGCAACGGGCGCCGAAACGATGGCGCTCTCGCCGCCGCGGTCCGCGATCAGCCTGCGCACCATGTGGACGTCCCAGACGGCATGCAGGTTGAGAGCGCCGTAGGGCGGGTTGTCGCGCTCCCCGAAGAAGGACACCTGCACGCGGTTTCCGCCGCGGTCGCCGCGGTTGGCCGCGTGCAGCGGTTGGTGGAGGTCGCCCATCAGATGCACGACCCACTTGAGGGCCTCGTTGCGCTGCCCGGGCTTCGCCCGCTCGTTGCCGAGGATTTCGATCTGGCGGGCGAGCTGCGCGGAGGCGCATCGCCCGTTGCGGCAGTACTTCGCGTACTCCGCGGCCCCGCAAAGCGGCACGTCGTCGTAATGCCAGGAACCGCGCCGCTTGCCCCAGTCCGTATCCTTGATTTCATCTGCCCAGTTCGCGACTTCGCCCAGCGTGCGCCGGCCGGAGCGCTGATTGTCAGCCATTCGGTCGGCCTCGAGCAGCTTCGCGATTTGCACCCGCGCTTCCACGGTGAGAAAACGCTCCGCGATATCGCCGACCATGCGGTGGCCTTCCGGACCCCATGCAAGAGCGCCCGGCGACAGCGAAAGAGCGAGCAGCCCGCAAAGAACCCGCGAGTTCAGCAAGAGACTGTGATGCCCGTCACTGCGGCTGGAAGCCGATGTCGCGCGTGAGCTTGCCGTACTTGGCGTAATCGCTGCGGATGATCTCGCCGAAGTACTCCGGCGACTCGGCGACGACGGCCAGTCCGGCGGTCACGAGCTTGTCGCTCACGTCGGGCAGCTTCATTGCGCGGTTGATCTCTTCATTCAGCTTCAAAACGATCGCCCGCGGCGTTCCCGCAGGTGCGACGTAGCCGAACCAGCCGCCCGACTCGTAGCCGGGAACCGTCTCGGCCGCCGCCGGCGTGTCGGGCCAGAGCGGAACGCGCGTTTTATTCGTGATCGCGAGCAGCCGCAAGCGGCCCGAGCGGACGTGGGGTGCGAGCCCGGTGATGCCGTCGATCCCCACCTGAACCTGTCCGCCGATCACGTCGGTGGCGATCGCCGCCGAGCCCTTGTAGGGAATGTGCGTGAAGCTGAACGCTCCCATAAGGCGCAGATGCTCGAAGGCGAGGTGAGGAAAACCGCCCTCGCCGTTCGTGGCCACCGTCAGCTTGCCGGGATTGGCCTTGGCGTAGGCGATCATTTCCGCGACCGACTTGAACGGCAAGTCGGGATTGGCGACGATGCCGAGGTAGTTCGTCGTGGAAACCGCGATCGGTACGAAGTCCTTCAGCGGATCGTAGGGAATGTTCTTGCTCGTGTGCGGCAGGACCGTCAGATTGCCGCCCTGTCCCGCGGCGATGATGTAGCCGTCCGGCGGCGCCTTGGCGACGAAATCCAGGCCCAGCATCCCGCTCGCCCCGGGGCGGTTCTCGGCGACGATCGGCTGGCCCAGGCGCTCGGTCATCTTCGGCCCGATCAGGCGCGTCATGATGTCCATGGTGTTGCC
>Ga0137403_10008712_pt1 | contig 11347 bp, 9 predicted proteins | sample CZOMad2_1_16fung_FD_122057 | JGI IMG/M metagenome (GOLD analysis project Ga0137403, IMG submission 122057) | Vadose zone soil fungal communities from Angelo Coast Range Reserve, California, USA - CZOMad2_1_16fungal (Hybrid Assembly) | ecosystem: Environmental > Terrestrial > Soil > Vadose zone...
TCATCGCGATCAGCGCCTGCTGCATCTCGATCCAGTGGCTGGCGACGTGGCGATAGAAGCGGTTCTCGCCGTAGAGCTCGTTGAAGTACGAGTACCAGGCGCCCGTGCCCTCGTGGAAGCCCCACGTCACGTCGAGCTCCTCGTGGAGGCTATAGAGAGGATCCCAGTAGTTCGAGTGCCAGTAGTGGCCGTTGACGAGGTTGGGCCGGATGAACGATCCGACCGCGCCGAGCTCGCGCACGCACCGCACGAGCTCGCGACAGGCCAGGTGCACGTCGTGCACGGGCAGCATCGCGACGAACTTCAGCCGCTCGGGGCTGTACTGGCAGAACTCGTGGATCCAGTTGTTGTAGGCCCGGCAGAGCGCCAGGGAAAGCTGCGGGTCGAGGTTGTTCCGGGCGATCAGCGACAGGCCGGTCGTGGGATACAGCACCGCGATGTCGACCCCTTCCATCGCCATGCCCATCACCTGAGCCTCGGCGTTGTACTTGCGGTCGATCGCGAAATCGAGCCGACCGGTGTCGGCGAGACGAGATCCCGACAGGGGCTGGGTGCTGTCCGTACCGCCCGGTCGATTCCGTTTCCGGTATTGCTGCAGCTCGGCGTCCTGCGTCGTCGGCAGACCATCGATGACGATCGTGCCCCGACGCGGCCGGCCGTCGGCGCCCACCTGCAGGTTCACGCGGTCCTTGAACCGTGCGTCCAGATAGCGGTCGAAGAGGTCCACCGGCTCCATGATGTGCATGTCGCAGTCGACGAACCGAAGGCCGTCCTTCATCGCGTCCTCCCGGCGTGACGATGTGCCGCTGAGCGCCGCGGCTGGCGCGACTATATCGCGCCCGGTGTTAGAGTCAAGCTATCCGGGCGGCCCGCGCCGTCCAATCAAGGAGGCCCACATGTGCGTCGACAACGACTCTCGTCCTCCCATTCGTCCGATCGCCGGCGGCTCCGCCGGCTCGCGTGACCTCCGGCTCACCTCGTCGGACGGGACGCGCCTCATGGCCCACGCCGCCCGCGCGAGCAAGCCGACCGGTGCCGGGATGGTCGTCATCCCGGACGTGCGCGGATTGCATCCGTACTACAAAGAGCTCGCCGATCGCTTCGCCGAGGTGGGCGTGGACGCGGTCGCGATCGACTTCTTCGCGCGGACGGCGCCGTCCGACGATCGCGGTGAAAGCTTCGACTTCATGTCCCACGTGCCGCAGACGAAGCCCGACGCGCTCCAGGCCGACATCGCGGCGGCCGTCGCGCATCTCAAGGGCAAGGACGGCGGCGAGGTTCGCTCGGTCTTCTCGGTGGGCTTCTGCTTCGGTGGCGCCCTCTCGTACCTCCAGGCGGCGAGCGGGCTCGGCTACGCCGGCGTGATCGGGTTCTACGGCTGGCCGCTCGGTCTCAGCCGCTGGCCCGATCGGCCCAAGCCGATCGACGCGGTCTCGCGCTACCAGTGCGGCGTGCTCTCGCTCTTCGGTGGCGCCGATCAGGGAATCCCGCAGACCGCCGTCGACGAGTTCGACGCGGCGTGCCGCAAGGCCGGCGTCAAGCACGACTCGACGGTCTATCCGGGCGCGCCGCACAGCTTCTTCGATCGAAAGCAAACCGAATTCGCGGAGGCCTCGGCCGACGCCTGGCGGCGCGTGCAGGCGTTCGTCCGTCAGAACACCAAGGGATAGCCGTCGGTCGCGCGACTCCGAGGTGAGCGAGCATCCACACGTCGTCGTGGTCGGCGGCGGCTTCGGCGGGCTCTACGCCGCCCGGGCGCTCGCAAACCGTCCCGTGCGCGTCACCTTGCTCGACCGGCGCAACCATCATCTCTTTCAGCCCCTGCTCTATCAGGTCGCGACCGCCGCGCTCAACGCGTCCGACATCGCGGCGCCGCTCCGTTCCGTCCTGCGCCGCGCCAGAAACGTCACGGTCCTTCTGGCCGAAGTCGTCCGAGTGGATCTCGCCGCGCGGCGCCTTGCCCTCGATCGCGGCGAGATCGGCTACGACGCGCTGATTCTCGCGGCGGGCGCCGGCCATTCGTACTTCGGCCACGAAGACTGGGAGGTGTTCGCCCCGGGGCTGAAGAGCCTCGAAGACGCCCTGGAGATCCGCCGCCGGGTGCTGAGCGCCTACGAATCCGCCGAGCGCGAGCCGGACGGCGCCGAGCAGCGCGCGCTCCTCACCTTCGTGGTCGTCGGCGGCGGCCCGACGGGCGTGGAGCTGGCCGGCGCCCTCGCCGAGATCTCGCGCCAGACCATCGCACGCGACTTCCGCGTCATCGACCCCACCAAGGCGCGCATCATTCTCCTCGAAGGCGGCGATCGCGTTCTCGCGAGCTTTCCGGAGGCGCTGAGCCGGCGCGCGCAGGACGCCCTTCAGCGCATCGGCGTCGAGGTGCGCACGCGCGCGAACGTCACCCGCGTGACCGCCGACGCGGTGTGGCTCGGCGGAGAGCAGGTCCGCGCGCGCACCGTGCTGTGGGCGGCCGGCGTCGCGGCAGCGCCGCTCACGCGGACGCTCGGGGTGACGCTGGATCGCTCGGGGCGCGTCCCCGTCGAGCCGGACCTCTCGATCCCGGGTCATCCCGAAGCGTTCGCCATCGGCGACATGAGCGTCTGTCGCGACAGGACAGGCGCGCCGCTCCCCGGCCTGGCACCCGTCGCGATGCAGCAGGGCTCCCGTGCGGCCGACAACGCGCTGCGGCGTCTGAGTGGCCAGCCGACGCGGCCCTTTCGCTATCGCGACCGCGGGACCATGGCGACCATCGGGCGCGCCGCCGCCGTCGCGGTTGTCGGCGGCGTCCAGCTGTCGGGCCTGGTGGCGTGGCTGGCGTGGCTATTCGTGCACATCATGTTCCTGATCGGCTTTCGCAACCGCTTTCTCGTGCTGTTCGAGTGGGCGTGGGCCTATCTCTCCTGGCAGCGTGGTGCCCGGCTGATCACCCGGCCCTGGAGAAGCCGCGACTGACCCGTCGCGCCTCGCGGGGAACGCCTGTTGCCACACTCGTGTCACATTTCTGTAAACATCGCGAACTCTTATCCCCGAGCCATTGACACGACGGTTAGGCTAAGCTTCGCGTGGTATGGATTCCGCAATCGAGAGCCTGCTCCGAGATCTCGAGACTAGTCCGACCGACCTGAAAAGGCTCGTCCTGACCGCGCTCTGGCGCGCCCCCAGCGTGATCGCGATCGAAGCGGAAGCGATCGCACGGTGGGAGCGCGACGACCCGCGACGGTGGGCGTCGGTTCAGGACTGGCTCCTGTCCCAGGGAGTCACGATCACAGTGCTGAGGAGCAGAGCGCCCGTACCGACGGCGTTGCCTCAGCCCGCGCCGCAGCCGCCGGCCTCCGGCATGCACGGGTGACGGCAATTTCCGCGACCGGTCGGGTCTCCGCATCGTTCGCCTACGTCGGGTCCTACACGACCCGGGAACGCAGCGGCCGCGGAGACGGCATCAGCGTCTACCGGATCGACCCCGAGACCGGCGGCTGGAGCCCTGTGCAAATCGTCCGGGATCTGGTCAACCCGTCGTTTCTCACGCTCGATCATCGGCGGCGGCACCTCTACGCGGCCCACGGTGACGACGAGTATGCGACCGCGCTCGCGATCGACGCGCAGACCGGACAGCTCAAGGTCCTGAGCCAGCAGGCCACCGGCGGGAATAACGGCGTCTCCCTGGCCATCGATCCAACCGATCGTGTTCTCGTGGTCGTGAACTACGCCTCGGGAACCGTCGCGGTCCTCCCGATCAGCCCGAACGGCTCACTCGCGCCGGTCACCGACCTGGTCGCTTTGACCGGCAATCCCGGACCGCACCGTATCCAGCAGACCGGCTCTCATCCGCACGATGTGCGCTTCGCGCCGCACGGCCGTTTCCTGGTCGTCCCGGACAAGGGACTCGACAAGATCTTCGTCTTCGCGCTCGACACCACCGGCGACAAGCTCGTCGCAGCCGATCCGGCGTCGGTGTCTGCGCGCCCGGGGTCGGCACCGCGCCACGTCGCCTTTCACCCGACCCTGCCGGTCGTCTGGGTCATCAACGAGCTCGACTCGACGATCACCACCTATCGACTCGATCCGGAGCGCGGCGGGCTCGAGGCCAGGCAGATCATGCCGACCCTGCCGCCGAGCTTCACCGGCAACAATACGACCTCGGAGGTCGCCGTCGCTCCCTCCGGCCGCTTCGTCTACGGCTCGAATCGTGGACACGACACGATCGCGACCTTCGCCGTCGATGAGGTGACCGGCACCCTCACGCCGATCGCGTGGGACTCGTCCCAGGGCAAGACGCCACGCTTCTTCGCGCTCGACCCCTCGGGCGCGTTCCTCTATGCCGCGAACCAGGGCAGCGACACGATCGTTTGCTTCCGCATCGACCCAACCACCGGCAAGCTCTCCCCAACCGGCCAGATCGTAAATACCGGAAGCCCCTCGAGCATCGTCTTCGCCTAGCCCCGAAAAACCCCCCCGTCCCACGACCACACAAAAACGCGCGTGCCCGGCGCGAAGCGGGTAGTCTGAGCAGACGTCGCGCGGGCCCACGAGCCCGCGCGGCCGGAGGAGCCTCGCTACCGTGAGCACGTCAGCCGTCAGCTGGACCACCGAGACTGTTCCGATCGCTGGAGTCGGGATGCAGCTCGCCCGGGCCGGCGACGGTCCCCCGTTGCTGATTCTTCATCACGACGTCGGGACGCTCGCGCGTCTGCCCTTCTACGATGAGCTCGCCCGCCGCTTCAGCGTGCTGGTGCCGTCGCACCTCGGGTACGACGGATCCCAGCGGCCGGAGTGGATGCGCAACGTCCGAGACCTGGCGGCCGCGCATCAGTGGCTGCTCGGCGATCTCGCCGTCACCCGCGCTCCCCAGACGGTGTCGATCGTCGGGCTCGGCTTCGGCGGTTGGGTCGCGGCGGAGATGGCCACCCAGGCGCCGCGCGCGTTTCGCAAGCTCGTCCTGGTCGGCGCGATGGGAATCAAGCCCGACCGCGGCGTGATCGCCGACCAGGCGCTCGTCTCCTATATCGATTACGTGAGGCTTGGATTCAGCGACCAGAGCGCGTTCGATCGTCTGTTCGGCGCCGAGCCGGAGACGAGCCGGCTCGAGCACTGGGACCTGAATCGCGAGATGTCGTTCCGCATCGCGTGGAAGCCTTACATGTACAACGCCTCGCTGCCGCACCTGCTCGGCGGCGTCGCCACCCCCACGTTGGTCGTCTGGGGTCGCGACGACCGCATCGTGCCCCTCGAGTGCGGCGAGCGTTACGCCAAGGCCCTGCCCCGCGCGCGCCTCGAGATCGTCGAGGGCGCCGGACACTTCGTCGAGATGGAGAAACCCAACGAGCTCGCGAAGCTTGTCACCGATTTCGTGACCCAAGGAGACGGCTGATGCATCTCATGTACTTCACCGAGCAGCCGATGTCCGCGTACCCCGAGGCCGAGGGCCGCGAGTTCGGGGCCACGGCGCTCATGTTCTCGAACCGCCACTTCGACCCGGCCGCCGGGAGCCGCCTCTACAACGAGTACCTCGAGCACTACCGGCTCGCCGAATCGGTCGGCTTCGACGGCATCATGCTCAACGAGCATCACAACGCGCCGTTCTGCATGCAGGCCAAGTGCAACGTCTTCGCGTCGATCCTGGCGGCCACGACTCGGCGCGTGAAGATCGTGCTGCTCGGCAATCCGCTCCCGCTCGCCGACAATCCCGTGCGGCTCGCCGAGGAGCTCGCGATGATCGACATGGTCTCGCGCGGGCGCCTCGTGTCCGGGTTCGTGCGCGGCGGCGGTCAGGAGCAGCTCGCCACCGGCGTCAACCCCGCCTTCAACCGCGAGCGCTTCGAGGAAGCCCACGATCTGATCGTCCGCGCGTGGACTCAGCCCGGACCGTTCCGGTGGGAGGGCACGCATTACCAGCACCGCGTCGTGAATCCCTGGGCGGTGCCACTCCAGAAGCCGCACCCGCGGGTCTGGATCCCCGGCGTGCTCAGCAAGGAGACGATCATCTGGGCGGCGAAGAAGCGCTACCCGTACATCGCGCTCAGCACCGCGATCGAGGCGACCAAGAAGATCTGGGAGCTCTACGATCAGGTCGCCGCCGAGACCGGCTACGCGGGCGGTCCGGAGTACCGCGGCTATCTCCAGCGCTGCCACATCGCCGAGACCGAAGAGAAGGCCGTGGAGAACGCGCGGCAGTTCATGTGGATGCAGGGCGAGTTCACCGGCCTCGCCCATCCGGTCTGGTCGACACCGTCCGGTTACTTCTCGCCCTCGATTCGCACGCAGTTCGTCGAATACGCGGTCGGGCGTCGGTCCAATCCGCGCGGCTCGTCCTTCGAGGACCAGATCAACAGCCAGATGATCGTCGCGGGCACGCCGAAGACCGTGATCCCGAAGCTCCGGCGGCTGCTCGAAGAGACGCGGCCGTCCATCGTCGGCTTCTGGGCGGCTGATGGGTTCGTCTCGAGCGCGGACACGCGGACGTGCATCCGGCTCCTCGGTGAGGAAGTGTTGCCCGCGTTGAGAGAAATCGGCAAGGAGCTCGGGCTCTGGAGCCCCTTCGAGGCCAACGCACCCGTCAGCATGGCGTTCCCGGAGTCGGCGGCGCCCGCCAGCGAGCGCACCACCGCCCGTCAACCAACACCTCTGGGGGTGTCCTGATGCTCGTCCGCTCGCGGCTCGGCGCCCTCCTCGTCATCCTGCTGATCCTCGCGGTTGTCACGCCCGCGCTCGCGGCGCCGGAGCCGGGGACGATGGTCTGGGGCGTTCACGTCACGCTCGTCTCGCGCTGGCTCGACCCGGGTGAGACCGAAGCGCTGATCACGCCGTTCATGGTGCTCTACGCCCTCCACGATGCGCTCGTGAAGCCGATGCCCGGCAACATCAGCACGCCGAGCCTCGCCGAGTCGTGGTCCGTCTCCAAGGACGGGATCACCTACGACTTTATCTTGAGAAGGAACGCCAAGTTCCACAACGGCGATCCCGTGACCGCCGAGGACGTCAAGTTCACCTTCGAGCGATACAAGGGCGCATCGGCGCGCCTGCTCAAGGACAAGGTGAAGGAAGTCCAGGTCGTCGCCCCGAACCGCGTGCGCTTCGTGCTCAAAGAGGCGTGGCCGGATTTCATCGCGTTCTACGGCACGTCGGCCACGGGCGCCTCCTGGATCGTGCCGAAGAAGTACGTCGAGAAGGTGGGCGAGGAAGGCTACAAGAAGGCGCCGGTCGGGGCCGGGCCGTTCAAGTTCGTGTCGTTCCAGCCCGGCATCGAGCTCGTCCTCGACGCCTTCCCCGACTACTGGCGCAAGCCGCCACAGGTAAAGCGCATCGTCATGCGCAGCATCCCCGACGAGAGCACACGGGCCGCCGCGGTGAAGGCCGGCGAGGTGGACATCGCGTACCTCTTCGTGGGCCCCATCGCCGAGGAGCTGCGCCGCACGCCCGGCGTCAAGGTCACCGCTCCCCTGCTCTATGGCATCTACTGGCTCGACTTCCTCGACCAGTGGGACGCGAAATCACCCTGGCACGACCGCCGCGTTCGGCAAGCGGCGAGCCTCGTCATTGACCGCACGGCGATCAATCAGGCTGAGATGCTGGGGTACGGCAAGACCACCGGAGGGTTCGTACCGCCGGAGTTCGACTTCGCGCTGAAGGTCGAGCCGCCGCCGCTCGATCCCAAGCTCGCCAAGCAACTCATGACGGAGGCCGGCTATCCCAACGGCTTCGACGCGGGCGACCTCACACCGCTGCCGCCCTATACCTCCCTGGGCGAGACGGTGGGCGGCTATCTGCAGGGTATCGGGATCCGCTCCCGCGTACGCACGATGGAGCGGGCCACGTTTATGACCACGTGGCATGAGAAGAAGCTCAAGGGGCTCCTCATCGGCGCGACCGGGGCGGCTGGCAACGCGGCGGCGAGGCTCGAGCCCTTCTTCAGCAAGGGCGGCCTCTACGCGTACGGCTCGCTGCCGGAGATCGACGACCTCTTCCAGCAGCAGGCCAAGGAGCTCGACCGGAAGAAGCGCGAAGCCCTGCTCCATCAGATCCAGAAGATCGTCACCGATCAGACGATGGTGGCACCGATCTTCCAGCAGGGATTCATCTGGGGCGTGGGCTCGCGTGTCGAGGTCCCCGGCGCCGGGTTGATCCAGGGCTATCCGTACGCGGCGCCCTGCGAGGATCTGAAGCTCAAGTAGGAATCAAGGAGTCTGGCCATGGCCGCACGGACGGGCGCCGAGTACATCAAGGGCCTTCAGGCGCAGGAGTGCGAGGTCTGGCTGCGCGGAGAGCGCGTCAAGGACGTCACCACGCATCCCGGTCTCGCGAACGGGGTGCGCGCGGTCGCGTCGCTCTACGATCTGCAGCACGACCCCAAGCTCAAGGACGAGATGACGTTCGTCTCGCCGACGAGCGGCGATCGCCTGGGGCTCTCGTTCATCATCCCGCGTACCCGGCAGGAGCTGGAGCGGCGGGGCGCGATGATGCTGCGCTGGGCCCGGACGACCTGCGGCATGATGGGCCGCTCGCCGGACTTCATGAACGTCACGTTCGCCGCCTGGGCCGCCGCCGCGCGTTACTTCGCGCGGGGCCGGCCCGAGTTCGGCGAGAACATCCGGCGGTACTACGAATACATCAGCGAGCGCGACCTGACCCTGACCCACTCGCTCATCAATTTACAGCGGAGCCGTACCGCCAGCGGCGTCTTCAACCTCGAGGAAGGGACCGCGCTCCAGGTGATCCGCGAGACCGACGCGGGCATCGTGGTTCGCGGCGCGCGCATCCTGGCGACCCTCGGCCCGCTCTCCGACGAGATCGCCGTGTATTCACCCAGGGTCGCGCGGCACACCGAAACCCATAGCCCGTTCGCGCTGAACTTCGCCCTTCCGTGCGCGACACCCGGTCTCAAGTTCCTGTGTCGGGAGAGCTTCGACCTGGGCCGGTCGCACTTCGAGCATCCCCTGGGCTCGCGCTTCGAGGAGATGGACTGCGTCGTCTTCTTCAACGATGTCCTGGTACCGTGGGAGCGCGTGTTCCTGCTCGGCGACGTCGATCTGCTCAACGCCACGGCGACCAGCACGCATTCGATGACCCACACGGCGCATCAGGGCGCCGCCAAGAACATCGCCAAATGCGAGTTCGTCCTGGGCCTGGCCCTCATGATGACCAGGACGATCGGCAACGCCCACCTGCCCCACTCCGAGGAGCGTCTGGCCGAGCTGATGCTCTACACCGAGCTCATGAAAGCGTGCATGCGGGCCTCCGAGGCGGACGCGCAGCTCGACGAATGGGGCGTCATGTGTCCGGCGGCGCTCCCCGCCGAGAGTACACGCAATCTCTTCATGACCGCGTACCCGAGAATGGTGGAGATCCTGCAGCTCCTCGGCTCGAGCAGCTTCATGATCACGCCGACCGAGGCCGACTTCAGCGGGCCGCTGGCGTCCGAGATCGAGCAATACCTCGCGACCGACACGGCCACGGCGCGCGACCGGGTCAAGCTCTTCCGCCTGGCGTGGGACGTCGCGGGCAGCGCCTTCGGCAGCCGGCAGGTGCTGTACGAGCGGTTCTTCGCCAGCGATCCCCTGACCCGCGCACGAGCGCTGAACGCCATCTATCCCAAGGACGAGGTGATCGACCGCGTGCGGAGCCTCTTGGACGACGAGTAGCGGGCGCGCCCCGGCTACACGGCGCTCCCGTGAGTCCAGGCGATGCCCCCGCGGTGCGCGACCAGGACGAGCACCGCGACTCCGAGAAGTCCGATGGCGCCGCCCGCCGCGCACGCCGCCCGAACGCCCTGGTGCTCGGCGACGAGGCCCACCAGCAGTGATCCGAACGGCGTCATCCCCGCGAAGGTCACGGTGTAGAGCCCCATCACGCGCCCGCGCAGCTCGTTGGGCGCGATGAGCTGCAGGGTCGTGTTGCAGCCGGTCGTGAAGAGGATCTGACAGCACCCGAGCAGCGCCAGCACGAGGGCCGCCACGGCGAAATGGCCGACCAGGGCCAGCGCCGCGAGGCCGGCACAGAGCGTCGCCCCAGACGCCACCAGGAACGCCAGCGGGGGCTGTCCCCGCCGAAACAACACGACGCCGAATGCGCCCGCGACGGCCCCGGCACCCAGCGCCGACATCAGGAGCCCGAACCCGTTGGCGCCCTGGTTCAGCACGTCGCGAGCCACCAGCGGGACGATGACGTTGAAGTTGAGGACCAGGAGGCTCACCACCACCATCAAGCCGAGCGTGAACGCGACCGGCGGCGTCGCCGCCGCGTAGCTCAGCGCGCCGAGCACGCCTTCCCTGATTCCGAGCCGGCCGACATCGGGGCGGCCCTCCGTTCGAATCGCCACGAGCGCCAGCAGCACGGCGACGAAGCTCACACCGTTCAAGAAGAAGGCGAGCGCCACGCCGAAGGCGGCGATGAGCAGTCCGGCGACCGCCGGCCCGACGATGCGGGCGCCGTTCATGATCACCGAGTTGAGCGCCACGGCATTGGCCAGATCGGATCGGCCGACGAGATCCGTGATGTACGACTGGCGCGCCGGGATGTCGATCGCGCGACCCAGACCGTAGACCGCCGCGAGGACCGCGACGTGCCAGTACTGGACGCGACCGCTCCACACGAGCGCCGCCAGCACGAACGCCTGCAGCTGCATCGCCGTCTGGCTGATGAGCAGGACGCGCCGCTTGGCGAAGCGGTCACTCAGCACGCCTCCGACCGGTGAAAGCAACAGGACCGGTGCGAACTGCAACGCGCTCACGACACCGAGCTGGAGCGGCGACTGTGTCAGCTCCAGCACGAGCCAGGCCTGCGCCACGCTCTGCATCCACGTCCCGATCTGGGAGATCAGCTGGCCGATCCAGAACAGCCGGAAATCACGATGTCGGAGGGCGCCCAGACGCACCGGCCGGGGCGACGGCGCAAGCCCTCTGACTTCTTCGGTGGCTTCCGATCCCTCGGACATTGCCTCGACTGTACACGTCCTTGGGTCGTTCGATTGCCGGAAACCCGGCTCGTGCACTGTGATGGATACAGAACGGCCGCTCGACGGTCACTTTGGAGCGAATTCATCCAGTGGGCACCCGCGGTGCTCCACGTCGTTTTTTGCAGACAGACTCCGACGGGCGCCGCAACGTCCCCTGTTTTCGCGAGCGCCACGGACGAGTGTGCCAGCGTTGCCCTTTCGTCGGAGCATGGCATCGAAGCTGCAGCCCACACGGGGACAACGGACGATCACGTCAACCCGAATGCTCGAACAGGGGGCTCTCATGCGGCGGTGGTGGACGAAGAAGCGACTCTCGGTAGCGAACCAGCGAGGCTTCACCCTCATCGAGCTGATGATCGTCGTCGCGATCATCGGCATCCTGGCGGCCATCGCCATCCCGCT
>Ga0137403_10008713_pt1 | contig 11347 bp, 16 predicted proteins | sample CZOMad2_1_16fung_FD_122057 | JGI IMG/M metagenome (GOLD analysis project Ga0137403, IMG submission 122057) | Vadose zone soil fungal communities from Angelo Coast Range Reserve, California, USA - CZOMad2_1_16fungal (Hybrid Assembly) | ecosystem: Environmental > Terrestrial > Soil > Vadose zone...
CGAACGACTCTTAGCTATTGAGGCCCTTGTAAGGGGATTTCGGTTTGGTGTTGCGTCGACCCATTGAATCCACCGCGCTTACACGGCAAGTGAAATCTCGCTGGTTCCCCAGAAGTCCCGTTCGAAGAAGTTTTCATGAGCACCGGAAGAAATCAGAATTTCTGAGGGGCAATAAGGGGGCACTAAGAATTCCCTTCCTTTCTTTTCAATTACTTAGAAGGCCGGGCTGCACCGCAAAACTCCTTTGTTTCCAATCCATCGGTGGATTCGAGCCTCATCGGCTCCGCGAACTTTCCTTTTTGTTTTCAATGCGATACGAAGACTCTCGAGGGGCACTAAAGGGCGTTAAGCCACGGTCAGCCGATAGGCGAAGCACGTTGTCCCGACAATGCGACAATCGATCGAGAATCAGTCTCCCGCTTACTCGGAATTTCAGCAAACTCGGCAGTGCGTCACGCGTCCAGCGGAATCCCTATGACGACAGATCTCGCCCGAGAAGTTGCAACGCGGCGTTCTTGGAAGAATCCCCGCCGATCCATCTTGGCTTCGCGCCACACCGGACTGCAGGTCACGTGCGAACCCTTACAACTTCAATTCCAGAGGACGTCCGTCGAAAGTCACTGCACGGGACGCACGGCCTAACACGCTGACGTGCATATTTCGATTTTTTGGTACTAACATGCGAGAGCCATGGACGAGATGCATCTTCAGCGAACGTTGAGCCTCGTTCCAGTCCATTTGGATCCCCATCCATTCGCCATTGCGGTACTTGAAAGAGACGCCGTCGTCTTCGTACAGCAAGAAAGAGCCGTCGTTCCCAGGATAGATCGTGATCGAAAGGCTTTCGCCAACGGGCTCAGTCACGTATTGCCTCACAGGCCCGAGAGGCAAGATAGCGCCCTCTCGTACGAACAAGGGCATGCTCGTCAAATCGACTGCGCGGGATATTTCGCGACCAGCCAGCGCGCAATTGCATAACTGAAGTTGCTGGTGACTGAGCCGCCGGCGATTCCTGAGACTTCCGGATCGTCAATAGCTGATAAGTCCAGCTCGGCAGCGCGAAGTGCATCGACCCGCTGTTTAAATGTCTTTAGGATCTTCTCAACTCTTTTGAGAACGCGGGGTTCGTGGCTGTACGCGCGTAGAAACAGCAGAGTCTCGTGCAAACGAATCAGTGCATCAGCATCCTCGAGCTTTAGTTTTTCCACGCGTGCGAGCGTCGAGTTAATCTTCGCCTGCGGAATACCAAACTCGCGTTTCGCCGTCTCAAGCTCGTCTAACAGTTGTTCGGTTGAGCGCAACACAGTAATCATCGGAACAAATTAACCGACAGAAGGTCTAAGAGAGTAATTCAGGAAGTGACTTCGCAATGAGAAACAAAGTCATCTTGTGCTTGAAAACTGCGTGGCTCGTCGCTGCCATAACGATTCTGTTGACGGGAACGAATATGTGCGTGTCGACCGATGAAGCTTGTTCTGCAGCAGGCGATACCATGTTCCTATTCATGTTCGTGCTGTCTTTCCCTCTGGGCACGGTTTTTTTCTTAATAGCGATACTCTTCCTCGAATCCGCCGGGGGTCATTATCCATCTGACTACATAACCGCCTGGTTCATAATGGCGTGTGGCGGTAGCTGCCAATGGTTCATTGTGGCGCCACGCCTATTCGCAAAGCCAACGTTCACTCTAATTGATCTCAGGAATAGCCAGGCGGCGTCAGTTGCGATCTCACCGCCTTCCACCGCCACCTCGCCGTCATTGATCACCGCTTTGCAGTCTAACAGTCTGCCGTCCGCCGAAACCGCGCCTAACAACATTCGTGTACGCAAAATAAGGAACCGCATTGTTCCATTCGACAGACGTGGCCGGACTCCGCTGGAACGAGTAATCAATCGGCTATAAATGCTTCCGCATAAAGGTCGCGATCTTCCACGCATCGATCGCTTTCCAGGGCATCTCTGCGGTCGTGTAGTGACCACACGGAAGCCACACGACGTCGAGATCGATACCGAGGGACCTTACTTCAGCGATGACTTGCTTCGATAGATCGACCGGGAACGTCAAGTCATAACGGGCGGCGATGAAGCGCATTGGTCGCCGCTTCATCTCAAGCAGGCGCGGCACGAACGGCACGGGACTGATCGGTTTCCAAAACTCGCGCAGTTCTTCGAGGGTGACATTCGTTTCAATTGCCTGCTGCACGTGGTGCGTCGAGATTCCCTTCCAAACCACGTCCGCGAAGTAGCTGGACACATGATTGAATACGCCGACATCAATCGACTCGTCATGGGCGAAGGCGAGAAATGCCGTGCACGATCCGATGCTGGTTCCCAGGATTCCGATCCGTTCAAACCCTTGTTCCTTCAACCAACGAACCGCGGCCCGCGTGTCGACGACCGCCTGACGCATTGACTGAATCGTGCGACCGATGTTCGAACTGACCAGATGCTCAGCGCGTTCGATGTCGGGCGGCCGGCGCTCTTCGTGATAAGGAAGCGTCAGGCGAAGCGCCGTCATGCCCAGGCGATTGAAGATACGGCAGGCTTCGACGTGACTATCGGGTTGCGCGTTCCACTGCGGCAGCACGACAACGGCAGCGCGCGGTTTGTTCTTCCGTTCTCGGCGCGGGATGAAGAGTCGCGCATGGACGATATTGTTTTCGGCTGACGCTGTTTCGACAACGCTGGTCCAGGTGAGATGATCGTCTACGAGGTTCCAATCGTTGATTTGGGCAACTGCATAAAACTCATCGCTGCGCGCCATCGCCCGCTTCGTATGTTCACGCAGGACAGCGCGCGGATCGTCACCGTTAACGTGGTCGCTGATGAACTCGAGCCCCCACTGAAACGGCCGCACGACCCGATTGTCGTCTCTCTTCGTGTGCGCGATTTCACGCGCGCGCATCCACTTTCCGAACAAACTCAAATCCTCCATGTTATCGACCACTCATCCTAAAGGGCGGCGAATGACTTAATCAAGGGGCAGTAGCCCGACCGTAAAGGAGGGCGTGAACGCCGGGTACAAACGTCCTCCCTGACGGTCGGGCTACTGCCCCGCTGGCCTACACGATTTGAACACAATGTCAGAAGACCATCGTCGCCTCGCCCTATTCCGCTAAATCGCGAAATATGTTATTAACGGATTAGCTTAATCAACCCCTAACGAAATCATTCCCCCGAGCTGACGTCAGTTCGCAGCGGAGGTGTTTTGTCGGTGATCGTCCAAACATCAATCAAACGGTTTCGCTTTGCCGCAGTCGCCGCAGTCTTGCTCGCGTTAGCTACGATTCATGGCTGCTTGCCAAAGCCCATGTCGGAAGGCGGCGGCGGAATTAACATCACGCTCTACGGCTTTTCAATCATGAAAGAGCCGCTCGAGAAAGCGATCTATCCGGCGTTTGCGGCCAAGGCAAAGCGAGAGCACAACCTGGACATTCATTTCACTTCATCATTCGCCGGGTCTGAGACTGTTACCAACCAAATACTGCAAGGCGTGAAAGCGCAGGTTGCGATTCTCTCGATTGAACGCGATGCAGATCGATTAAAACAGGCCGGCTTTGTGACCTCAGACTGGCACTTGTTGCCGCAACAAGGAATTGTCAATAAAACGCCTTTTGTCATTTTGGTGCGCAAAGGAAATCCGAAAGGCATTCATGACTTCAGCGATCTGGGCAAGCCGGGCATTAGATTGATCCATCCCGATCCAACCAGTTCAGGCGGCGCGCAATGGTCGATTCTGGCGATGTATGGATCAGAACTCGTGAAGTCGCAAAAGCAAACGGGCGATCCAGATCGCGCGCGCGCTTTACAAACTTTACAGGCAATCTGGCGTAACGTTATTACGACACCGGCTTCCGCGCGCGAAGCCCGCACGACCTTCGAACTCGGTAATGGCGACGCGCTGATCACTTACGAGCTCGATGCCTTGCTGATGAAGCAAGCGAACAGCAAGGGCGACGCTGAGATAGTAATTCCCGAAGCGACAATTCTCAGCGAGCATCCGGCCGTGGTCATCGATCGAAATGTGTCGGCGGTTGATCGGCAGGTCATCGATGCGTTCATGCAGTACTTATGGAGCGAAGAAGCGCAACGGGCGTTCGTAAAGTTTAATTTCCGTTCGGCCACGAACGACGCTCTGAATCAGGAAAACAAGGAACTCGCAACCATCAAATATCCGTTTACAGTCAACGATCCCTTGCTCGGCGGATGGGGCCGCGCTTACCCGGAAATCATCGAAGGCATCTTTCGCGATCAGGTGCAGAGACGAAAATGAACGTTAAGAATTCAAGCTTAAGGTTGCGGTTTTGGCGGCCTTGCCCAAAAAGTCGTATGGCCGAAAGAGACAAGCTAATACTGGGAGCGCGGGCGCCCTCGCCCGCTATGAGCGCGAAGCGCGAAACAGTTTTACGACATCAAGAAGTTTGAGATTGAGCGTGCTGCGGGCGAGGGCGCCCGCGCTCCCAGTACTATCCAGCTTCGTTCCAGATCGGATCGACTTTCTGGGCAAAGCCGGTTTTAGCAATCTAAAGATCGAACCCTGAACGAAATCTAGATGAAGATCACATCAATCAGACATGTGCGCGGTTTTGATGTTGCGCGGCCAATCAGCATCGGCATGATGCTGGGCATCATGTTGCCGCTGGTCTTGTTGCCGTTGCTGTCGATTTTCGTCTATGGCTTCGGCAAGGGACCGGGGATGTTCTGGTCTTCGCTGGTCGCGCCGGAAGCTGTGTTCGCGCTCAAGCTGTCGATGGTTACGAGTTTTTGGGCGACAGCTTTTAACGTGCTCTTCGGTTTGTTCGCGGCTTACGTCCTTTCGCGTTACGACTTCTGGGGACGCAACGCGGTCATCGTGACGATCTCTCTACCGACCGCAATTCCCACCGCAGTCGCCGGATTTGCGCTGCTCCTGCTGTGGGGAAAATACGGAATGATCGGCCGATACTTCTCAGAAAATCAGCAGATCATGTTCACCCCGTACGCGATCATCCTGGCCAACATCTTCGTTACTTTTCCGCTGGCTTTCGGAGTAATCAAGCCCGTGTTCGACACCATGAGCCGCTCGCTCGAAGAAGCATCGGCGACGATCGGCGCCACGCGCTTGCAGACTTTCTGGCACGTGACCTTGCCCAGCCTTCGCGGCGCCATTGTTTCGGGCGCGCTGCTGACTTTCGCGCGCGCGGTCGGCGAATTCGGGTCGACCATTCTCGTCTCAGGCAATCTCGCCGGACGCACACAGACCGCGCCACTCTATATTTTCGCCAAGTTCAACGAAGGACAGATCGAAGCCGCGAACGCCATCGCGATTGTGCTCGCTCTGCTTTCATTCGTGATTTTCAGTGTCCTTTTCTTTGCTCGTGATTGGCTGGAGTTCGCCCAGGAAGCATGATCGCAAAAATGGCCTTAGCACCCGAACGAGATCCCCATATTTCATGGGCGCCTGAACGTGAGCAACCGTCAGGCGTCGCCGCCAGCGTGCGCGGCGTTAGCAAGCGCTTCAAGAAATCGCGCGTGCTGGAGGACGTCAGTTTCGATGTGGCCGAAGGCGAGTCGCTGGTCCTGCTCGGCGCATCGGGCAGTGGCAAGACGACGATTCTGCGTATCATCGCCGGCCTTGAACTACCTGACAGCGGTCGCGTTATTTTGCACGGCAAGGACGTGACTGATTTGCCCGCGCGCGAACGCGGCGTCGGCGTGATCTTTCAGTCATACGCGTTGTTTCCGCGGATGACTGTCGAGAAAAATATCGCGTACGGATTAAAGATTCGTCATACTCCATGGAAAGAAAGAAGAGAAACAGTCGATCGCCTGATCAAGCTGGTCCAACTCGAACAGCATCGCACAAAATATCCGTCGCAACTCTCGGGCGGGCAACAACAACGCGTGGCGATTGCGCGCACCCTCGCGTACAAGCCACAGGTTCTGCTCTTTGATGAACCGTTCGGCGCGCTCGACGCGCAAACCCGCGTTCACCTGCGACGAGAGATTCGGGCGCTGTTGCGGCAAGTGAAAGTGCCGTCCGTCTTTATCACTCACGATCAGGAAGAGGCCCTGGAGTTGGGTGACCGCATCGCGGTCCTGAACGAAGGCCGGCTCGAACAGATCGGCACCCCCGACGACGTCTATAATCATCCGGCGAGTGAGTTCGTCGCGACGTTTCTGGGGGCGGCAAATCTTTTGCTGGGCGTGGCCGCGGCGGGCTTTGTTGAAATTGGCACCGCAAAGTTGCCGGCTGAGAAAGAAACGAAACGGTTTCGTGACGGCCAATCGGTTAAGCTCGTGTTTCGACCCGAAGATGTCTGCGTCAGTCAGGACGCTAATCTCCCTGAAGGCTGCCGCCGGCTAACCAATGGCGTAATCGAAGAAGTTAATTTTGTGGGCGCCTATGAGCGTCTGACTGTTCGCCTTGATCTTACTCATCGCAAAGGCGACACCGACGCGCTTTACGAAGTTACGATAAACACCCCTCAACGAATGACCGGAGTCCCGATCATGGTGACGCGGCCCAAGCCGGAAGCGAACGCCTTGCGATACAAAAGCGGTGATCGCGTGGCCATCGGACTCACTTCATTCAGCGTGCTGCCAAACTACACACTCGTGCGCCAGCGATAAAGAGCTTGAGCAACCGCGTATTCTCAATACTCAATAATTCCCGTTTAGAGGCGGGCTACTGCCCGCCATTCTCCGCCTTCCGTTTAGAGGCGGGCTACCGCCCGCCCTTTCTGGCCTTGTTCTTCCTTCTCACAATCTCGGCTATTACTTCTGGTCAGTCAAAAGCACCTCCAAAGAGCGACACGCAGAGTTGGAATGACGTTCAGGTGACTGTTCCGATCAACAAGAAATTTGAGTTCGTGCTCCTGGGAACGCTGCGGATTGGCGGCAACCTGACCAGGCCCGTGGATGAACGCTGGGGGATTCGTTTTAACTACGCGCTACCAAAGTACGTCACGCTGCAAACATCATATTTTCATCGCGAGGCCAAGCCGCCAAACGGAAAACCAGAAAGCGAAGAGCGTCTCACCATCCGCTGACGCGGGATTCTCTAACGGTCTTAGCTTTGACAGATGACAGACGGCAATCATGCCTTGCCACTCACTTTCTAGCCGGCGCACGGGACGTAGCCATCCTCATGAACTATTTCAATTTCTACCAGCCGATCGTCTGGTAAGAGGGCGTGCGTGCCAACTAAAATGTGTTTGCTTTCCACGCCGGTGATGATGATATAAAGCGGCGGGGCTTCAAAAGAAGCCTCGCGGAGTGAACCTGCGAAGTAGGTGGAAACATAAAGGGTGAGAGGTCTAGCGCGCGTAAGCCCCTCATCCCAGTCATCTCCCGGAGGGATAGAGATTCTTGCCGATGCCGGACTCAACAGGGTTTATGTTCGCCTGCCTGTCCAACAATAGATCCCTTGTAGCAGACTCATGATGCATATAGTGGAAAGCGGCATACTCGCCAGATAGACTGCTACCAACTTCAAGCGCGTTGAATCGATTGAATCCTTCGTCCAAACGTCTTCAACCTTACCAACATGCTGATCAATCAAATCGCCACAGCTAATCCCCGGGTTCTCTTTTACATATTCTGCGCCATGAGGTGTGTAAGTCTTGCCAATAACGACGAGTGCGCCCTGATGGGTGCACGTAGATGAATCGGTCATATGCTGGTAGGCGAACATGCTGCCGACGGCGGCTAACAGAGACACACCCGCCAACAATTCCCACCATATCCAATGCTTCTTCTTGCCGAACAGAAAACCCGGCACAACCAACAACCCGACACAAACCGCAATGATGAATTTGGCGGAATTCGGCCACTGGGCCTGATTCGCGATGACGGGTGGCGGCAGCATGAAACTCCCGATGATGCCAAAGATCCAAGTGGCGGCTGCCGCGAGAGGTCCCCAGATCGTTTTTAATTGCGCGATCCATCCGGACGGTCCACCGTTAACCATGGCATTCTTCCTTTCAGTTGGCAGGTACAGCTATTTGCACGATTTGGCTGGGTCCTTGCGTACCGATGCGGATAAGACTTCTATCAGTACTCTTTGAGTCTTTGACGGCCCAAATAAAATATGGCCCAGGCGCAAGGTATTCATCTCGCGTCGGACTACTCAAGGAACTGAACGTTAAGAAATGATTAGGGTCTTTTATCCAACCTTGCTGCACAAAGAAGATCCTATAGCCAGCGATATCCTGGGTTCCGGCCAGGGTCTGCGCCTTAACTAACACTTCGCCAGCACGCTCGGTAAACATCGCCGGATCGTAATTGTAAGCGTTATATTGGCAAAGACATGTTTCGACGAAATCGCCTCGATCGAGAAATTTTCGCTTTATTTCCAAATCTTCCTTAACGAATGCGAGTGTCTGACGACGGTCTGTATCGCTGACACCCGCAGTCAGGAGTCCTCCCAGCAACTCGTCATCAGATCGCAGACTCGAAATGTATGCCTCACCGATTACTTTCCTGGGCCGCTCGCGCCGAGCCTGACTGGACGGGCCCGTTACCTGGTCCTGATGAATTGTGCTCTCTGTGAGAACTTTCAAGTCGACCCAGTCTGAGAATTTCATCTGGATGGAGCTAAGACGGGTTATCAACTGCTCCACCTCGGCGCACAGAGCTGCTGTCTGATTAGTACCTGGGACTCCGGCTCGTATCGCGCTAACGTGAACGCGCATCGAATCGAGCACCAGCTGATCGCTCCGTAGCGCCTGCGCCGAAGTAGTAACTGCAAGCATCGTCAGCGTCATAACCAGCGAAAGACCAAGCAGTTGAAAATGTTTAGGAGCAACTTGTACGAGCCGAGCGATTGGGCTTTTGAAAGTACGCATTATTTTCTTCTCCTGACGGTGAACGAAATCCTCGCAGGCTGCTTAGAAGGGGTGAGGGCCAAGAGAGAAACGTGGCCCTCACCCCGATCCTCTCCCAAAGGAGACGGAGATCAGCGTCGCAAGTTAACAGCGTGCGCTACATCAATCGCCCTACGGCGTCTGTGGAGTGCCGCCCGATGGTGGCGCGGCGCCGCTGCCACGATGCAGTCCTGACTTGCGCTCGCTCTTCCGCGTGTAGCCCATCGCTTCATACAAACTGCTGTCCGGGCCAAACGCTGAATCGGCAAGTACGCCGGCGACCACCGCAGCGGCTTTTGTCAACGAAGCGTCATCGGCATCGTTACGGCTGTTAATTAAGTGCGTGCGTTGATTGTCCAGACCATCGATCTGCTGCCGCGTCGTGAACGACGGGGCGATGGCTGCTTCAAACTGTTCCGCAGTCATTCCGGCGAACGCCTTATCAGCAGCCAGAGTTTTCCACGCGTTGAGAACCTGATTAAGTTTCTCTTCATTGTCTTTAGGTGAACCTGCCATTGGTGTGAACCCTTTCTCGCGCGCGGCTGCGCGCGGTTGAGTAAAAAGGTGGTGGCCTGCCGCAAATACAGCAAGCCGTTATTTTGTGGCAGCGGGAGCTCTTAGGTTTTGTGTTGAGCGCCGTGTCACGCGCCCTGGGCACCGCAATGATGGCGAGAGCGCAAGATTCCAAGCGAGGAGCGAAATCCTTAAGCAAATCTAGGGTTTCCACCTTGGTGACGCGCATTTTGCCACGAGGAATCGCGATCCGCAAGCTTTCTATTGCGATCCTGAAGGCTTCTATCGTAATCCTGAAGGCTTCTACCGCGGTTCCGAAGATTTCGACTCAGATTCTGAAGGTTGCTGTTCCGATCACGAAACTCTCCAGCGCGATTCAAAAAGCTTCTCGAGCAATTCTGAAGGGTCCCATCACGATCCGGAGCCTTCTATCTTGATCCTGAAGTCTTCTATCGCGATTCCGAGGCGTTCGGTTAGGGGTCGACGTAATACTAATCACCCCGACGGTTATGCGTAGATCGCGGGAGGCCAACGAACAACCACCCGCTACGGCAGGTGGTACTGACTCGCTATTTGCACTTCATGAGTCTGGGTTCAGCGCCATGAACCAGCGTGAAAGTTCCGATCAACTCTTTGGTGAGGGTGTTGGTAACGCTGAGCGTCATTGTCTTGCCATTAACTTCGCCTTTGAAACGAACGGCGTAGCCGGAAGTCTGACCTTGACGAACTGGTCCACCGTGTTCTGGGGACTGTATTCCCGATACATCGAACCGGCCGTGTCGATCAATTGTGATTCTTCGGGCTATGGTCGCACGAGCACAATCGTATTCGACGTCGGCGCCTCGGGCTGTGACCTCCATGCTGATGTGCTGTCCACCCCATTGGCCCAACGGCAATAACTTCGCTCGGCTCTCAGTAGTTGATAAGTCCGCTATCAATGTGTATTCAGTCGTACTGTCGTTTTCACCTGCACGGCGGTCGAAGCTGCTTCCCCGGTCGCGAAAAAGAAAAGCGGTACTCACCAGAAACAGCGACACAATAATCGTGCTTTTCAAAATACGTTTCATGTTGCCCATGATTCTTCCTATTCTGACTCATCTTATCTCATGCTCAAACACTCGGTGGTTTCGGTAGTCTCTCAAGTTGAGGATGAGGTCAGCGGTAGCGACCGGGTCGCAAGAGCAAGCGAGGACGCTTGCGCTCCAGTCCTTCGACAACCAATAAAGACGGCCCGCCGAGATTACTGACGGGCCGTCATCTAACATGGTTCACGCACTTCCATCAATTCCTGAGGGTCCTCGCTGCGGCTATATTCGAGTAGCCTGAATTACCCGTAACGTTGAATGCCCGCACGCGGTAGCGATACCTCGTATTGCGCGAGAGCCCCGTGTTACTGAAGCTACTGACGTTTGGACCAACCTGGGCAATCTGCACAAAACTTGTGCAGCCTGCGCCCTGACAGCGCTCAATCTTAAAGCCGCTCTCGTTGTTTGAGTTGTCCGTCCAGGCCAGATTTACTTGACTCGTCGAAACCGCCGTCGCTGTTAGATTGCTCGGAGCCGCCGGAAGCGGTGTCGGAGTCGGCGTGGGTGTTGGCGTGGGTGTCGGCGTCGGAGTAGGCGTCGGCGTCGGCGTCGGCGTCGGCGTTGGAGTCGCGGTCGGCGTGGCAGTTGGTGTCGGGGTTGGCGTCGGCGAACCACCGCATCCCGGAAACTTGAACGAGGCTATGCGCGTCCGCCAATTGAAGCTGCCGTTTGCTGGTATGTATTCCTGGGTGTACCAGAAAGTGCAGTCATCAACCGGATCTATGCTCATGGCGCTGTAGTCTCCCCAACGATTCAGCGTCCCCGTCTGACTCCCTGCGCCGGAGAAGATTGTGCTCTCAGCTTGAGTCAACGTGTTGATTGGATCGTTGAAGAGCCGTCCGGAATAGCGGATCTGCGGATGAATCGATGAGCTCGACGCACTATAACCAACCGCCAGATTTCCCT
>Ga0137403_10008714_pt1 | contig 11346 bp, 10 predicted proteins | sample CZOMad2_1_16fung_FD_122057 | JGI IMG/M metagenome (GOLD analysis project Ga0137403, IMG submission 122057) | Vadose zone soil fungal communities from Angelo Coast Range Reserve, California, USA - CZOMad2_1_16fungal (Hybrid Assembly) | ecosystem: Environmental > Terrestrial > Soil > Vadose zone...
GGGGCCTGTAGCTCAACGGTTAGAGCAGCAGACTCATAATCTGTTGGTTGTAGGTTCGAATCCTACCGGGCCCACCAAAAACAGCAATTAGCAAATGGCAATCAGCAGTTAGCCAAAATCATGTTGGTTGAACTCAAGAATGTCCGGGATCAATTCGGACGCTCAAGGAACTCCACACTTACGAGCCTTAAGAGCAAACTATGAACGCCAAGATCGAGGATAAATCTGCCGCGAATGAACGACACGGCGATGTTCTAACCTGGCTCGCGACAATTCTTGCTTGCACATACATCGTGTGGGCCGGCACGGCGCTTTATTTCTCAACGCCCATTTTCATCAATATGTACACAAGCATGGGGGTGGATCTGCACCTATCCACCAAAATTTTAATTGGATTCTACCGCTTGATGTATCCCACACTGTTTGGCGGCATCGCCGCACTGGTGATTACAAAGCAGTTCTTTGTGCGAGATAAGTGGATCAGCGTGAGTGTCACGCTGGCAGCTACCGTCGCGGTGAGCCTGATCAGCGAGGGCATCGTCAGGGCGCTGTACCGTCCGCTGTTTGACATGGTAGAAAAACTGAATAAATAAAGTGCGCAACTGCACATCGATCCACGCTCACGCGCGAATACGCGGCCACGCTACGGCTGTACCACAACGCATTCCAGGCTGCCGGCGGTAGCGGCTGCCTCCATTGCTTCCGGCAGCGCATTCAGCGGGAACACATGAGGACGAATCGGGGTGATATCGAGCAGAGCCGCGCGCACCAGATCAAGCAGCCGCCGATAGGCGTCGGCTGGATACATGAATTGGCCGATGATCTCCCAGTTGTTGGCCATGAGTTCCATATAAGAGAGAGGCAAGGGCGCGCTCATGCTTCCCATTAAAACCAATCTACCTCTACGGCGCAGGCTGCGGAGCGCTGCGAGTGTCGCGTTGGGATCGCGAGCCTGGCCGACCATGTCGAATGCCATTTGTGCGCCACCGTTGGCGGCTGCACGCAGGGCGCTTGTATCTGCCTGAATGTCACCGATAAGCGCAACCGGCACAACACGCGCTCCACCAGCACGAGTCAGGGCTTCGAGCGCTGCTGCGTTTCGGCCGGCAGCAACTACGCGTCCGGCGCCCATGGCAAGCGCGAGCAGCACGGCTGCGCTGCCGTAAGCACCGGTTGCGCCGGTGACGATAAGCGTTTCTCCGGCTGCGAGCCGGCCACGCAACAATCCTCCGTAAGGGATGATGAAGCGCGACACAACGACAAGTTGAGCAGAGTCAATCTTGTCGAGGCCGTCAGCCGGTGTGACGGCGGCTTTCGGCATGAGCGCGTACTCAGCCAAAGTTCCATCGCGCCAGTCGGATTGAACCTGCTCGGCGATGGGGCCAAATGCCGTCAGGCCGATCAGGATCTGTGCCGGATCCTCAACATTCTCTGCCGCCATGAAATGTGATGAGAGCACCACACGCTGGCCCGGCTTCAGATGCCAAACATCCCGGCCAACTGCGTGAACGACGCCCAGGCCATTCGTACCCGGAGTGAATGCGCCTTTGGGCGGGTTGTACATCGGCAGTTTGCCTTCGACATAGGCTTTCAGGTACGACATAAGCGCCGATGCTTCAATGCGCACCAGTACGCTGCCAGGTCGGACTTCAGGTGTGGCGATGTCGTTAAACGTGAGTTTGCCGCCAAGTCGATCCAGTTGCCATGCCTTCATGGTTTCTCCTGTGACGATTTTAATCGTCGCCGACATGCTTTTCTTCGGGTTGAACCGGCCCCTTTACTGCTTTCTCCGCGCGTCCCTGAACCAGTTCTTCAGCCGCTGTGGGGGAACGCCCAGCCAGTAAGCGAACCGCAGAGAATAAATAAGAAGCGCGGTGCGAAACACGCCGTGCTCAATGTAGCGGCGGCCGGAGACGGTGAGCGGCGTCTTTAAGACCACGAACTTCCCTGCCTGCTTGATTCGCCGGACGAGTTCAACGTCTTCAAACAGAGGCCAGTCCGGTGCGCCGCCGATGGATTGAAACACGTCGCGGCGGACGAAGATGCCCTGGTCGCCAGTGGCGGAGTTGCGGAGCCGGGCTCGCAGGTTGATTCCCCAGGCGACAAAGCCCAACGACCGCGGACGCGATTCGGCAAAGCGCAGATAGAACGCGCCGCCCACAGGCTTTGAGACTGAAAGATTTGGAGCACCAAGCGCGGAGGCGGAAAGCGTTGACGTGGAAATCTGGGGGCCAGAACAGTCAGCCTCGGACAGAGCAAAATACAGCGCGTCGAGCGCGGCCGGTGATAGTTCGCTATCGGCGTGGAGAAAGAGCAGAGCGTCGCCAATGGCGCGAGCAGCGCCGGCATTCAGTTGGGGGCCTTTACCGCGCGCGGAATTCACGAGAATGAGATCCGGCTGGGCGCGCACCCAGTCAGCGGTTCCGTCGGTGCTGCCGCCGTCGCTGATGATGATCTCCGAAAGCATGATCGTCAAAGCAGTGGTTTTTGAAGCAGTGGTTTTCGAAACACCAGTCTCTGAAACAACGCTTTCGGGGCTGCCGCGGCAGGCGCGCAACGCGGCAATGGTTGCGGGCAGCGAGTTACGTTCATTCAGAACCGGAATGATCACGGAGATCTTCATTTTGGCAAAGTTTTCATTTTGGCAAAGTTTTCATTTTGGCGAAGTTTTCATTTTGGCGAAGTTTTCATTTTGGCGAAGTTTTCATTTTGGCGAAGTTTTCATTTTGGCGTGAGCTTCATTTCTGTGAAGGAGACTGGCGCAGCAGTTCAGCGGTGCGGGGCGCAGCGGCAGGATCATTGGCCAACTGGCGGCGCAGGCGCTCAAGGTCTTCATGGCTGTCAATGTCGAACCAGGGATTGATGAGCACGGTCTTCATGCCGAACTGCTCCAGCTTGTGGGTTGTGGCGGCCAGCGTGGTGGAATGGCTCCACTGAATTCCTTCCAGCACGCCGACAGGACAATCTTTCAGGCCGATGAGATAGAAGCCGCCGTCAGTGGAAGGGCCGAGGACGGCGTCGGCGGTGGCGAGGGCCTGGCGGGCGCTCTCAAAATAAGCCGCAGGAAGGCCGGGGCTGTCCGCGCCGATGGCCAGCACGATCGGCTTGCGCTTGAGGGCCAGCCGCAGCACTTTTTCCAGACGGTCGCCCAGGTCGCCTTCCGATTGCAGCCAGACTTCTTCAGGCTTGAAGTAACTACGTTCGAAGGTTTTTGTGGCGGCAATGATGCATTCCGCCCAGGGGAGCGTGCGGACTATGGCGACCGTGTCTTCGAGAAAAGCTTCCGCCAGTTCTGCCGCGCGCTCCGGACCAAGCTCCGGGATGAGACGGGTCTTTACCGATCCGGGGATTGGCGGCTTAGCGAAAATGCAGACGATGGCTTCCGGCATGCGAACTGTTCCTGTCTGGCAAGATTATGGCGTTACGACTGGCTTTCGGCGCAAAGCTTTGGGCGCAAGCTTCCGCAGCAAGGCTTCCCTGGCAAAACCAACTCATTGTTTCATGCCGCTGTGGGAATCGGGGCCCATTTCTTCGCGCAATGCTTTGCGGGCGATACGGCCCAGCCACCATACCAGAATGACAATCGCCGCCAGACCGCCCCATAATAAGAGACGCCCAGCCATGCCGGAGTTGGGCCGTCCGCGCAGGAGGTCAGAAATATCGTTCATGATGGAGCCCAGATAAACATAGAGGACGGTCGCGGGAAACATTCCGATCCATGAAGCCAGCATGTAATCCCGCAGCCGGATGCTGGTAAGTCCCAGGGCATAATTCAGGATATTGAATGGCAGCACCGGTTGCAGGCGGAGCAGAACCACCGCCTTGAAGCCATTCTTTTCTATAGCGCGATCAATGGCTGCGGCCTGCGGATATTTTTTTAGACGGCGTGTCACCCAGTCCCGCGCTACATATCGCGCGATGAGAAATGCCAAGCTGGCTCCGGCAACGCTTGCCGGCGATACGACCAGAGTGCCGATGATCGCGCCATAGAGGAAGCCGGCTCCAAGAGTAAGAGGCAGTCCGGGAAAAAAGAGCGCCGTCCCCAGAATGTAAACGACGGCGTATAGAGCGCCTCCGGCTGTGCCCATTCCCTTGGCCCAGTGGATAAAGTCGACCATCCATTGCAGAAAAGGAAGCACGCTGGCGAACAGAATCATCCCGCTATCATCTCAGATGAGGGGCTGTGATGGACATCTACAAAAGTGAAGTGGATGAACTGTGCGGCAAGCGTTTGTGCTATTCAATCCAGGAATCTCCCCATTCAGTTTTGCGGGCGCGCTTGTATGCCTCTTTGCTGGAACGAGTGACCGTGCGGTTTTCAATTTTCCCGTCGGACGTGCAGAGCACAAACTGAACGTGCCCGCTATGCTTGCGAGGATGGCGGACAATGCGCGATCCGCTCGATGGCGAATCACTCTTGCCGGCCACGAAGTAAGAAAATTTTTCGTCTTCATAGCCCAACTCCCCGCCTTTCAGCTGCCGGTGCTGCGACGTGCGTTCTACACGTTGCGAGAAGTGGCACCAGTCCCCAGCCGTAGCCATCGGGCACGTGCAACGATGCGGGCATGGAGCGACGATGGCGGCCGCGTTGGAAATGAAAAAGGACCGTGCAGCATTGATGGCGGCAAAACCACGGCGCGTCCCCGGCTCGACGATTACCAGGAATTTACCGGCGCATTTCCATGCCTTATTGAGCGCATCTGCCGCGGCTTGCGGCAACTCGCCCAGCGTATAAGAAATCACCACCAGATCATGCTTATCGCAGGAAAGGCCGGAGCGCAAATCCTGCTTTATCCATTGCGCCTGCTGGACCACCGGCAACTCGCTTTGCTCCGCCAGACGTTTGCCAAGAGCAATCCAACTGGCGTCGGCCTCAATTAGCGTGGCCTGTTGAAGATGAGGAAATTCGTCGACGGCGGCGAAGAGCGCTGTGCCAGGACCAGCACCGAGGTCGAGCAGGCTGCTGATCTCGCTTTGCGGAGCGCGCAACTTGATTTCGGCAAAGACACGGCGGATGGCGGCATAGGTGGCTGGCAGCCTCACAGCGAGATAGGCGGCGCGATGCGCTTCCGTAGTAACGGCAGGAGTAGAGAAATCGGCGGCCTTATAGTGCTCCGATAATTGCGCGGTTGCCTGGACAAGCTTGCGCCGGTCTAGTTTTTCAGTCTCCCGCTGAATGGCATCCAGCAACCCGGCGGAAAGGCGCATCGTGAGAGTAAGACCTCAATCCTTGTACTTTACGGAGCAGCCGTAAGGACGCGTTGCAGCCTCAGTCACAGGCTTGCCGCCTGTGGCTTGCTGGAGCGCAGTGGAAACGTAGTTCTTCGAACCGGCGATGTCGCCCTGGTCAGAGGTCGGATGGTCGTCAATGGCGCCGTTATAGATTAGTGTTCCATTCGGATCCACGATGAACATATGCGGCGTTGTTTTAGCGGCATAAAGATGGCCCAGCGATCCGCCGGGATCCATCAGCACAGCGGTAGGAGCAGCGTTCATCGTCTTCAGATAGTCATTCTCCTGCGACGGCGTGACAAACCCCTGCGTTCCCGGGGCCGATGAAATCACTGTGAGCCACACCACGCCTTTGGCTGTCCATTCTTTTTGCAGCCGCTGCATGTTGCCGCTCTCATAATGCTTCTTTGTGTAGGGACAGCCCTGGTTGTGCCACTCCAGCACCACAAATTTTCCTTTATAATCAGACAGGCGCTGCTGCTTGCCGTTGCTGTCCACCGCCGTGAAGCCAGGCGCCGGATCGCCGACCTTGACGGCAAACGCCGACGCTATCAGCCCCAGCAGTGCGCACGCTTGCAAGATCGAGCGACGTGGATTTTTCATTGCGACTCCTTGGTCTTCGTCGCCATCATTGTAACGGTTGGCGCACGGGCGCTTCAATCCGGTATGCCGGACTTCCGGGGATGACAAGCACACCGCGCAGGCGCGTAATCGGCTTCAACAACTGGTCAGATTTCTTGAGGATCAACGTAGCGCCGGTGTGCGACGGTTGAAGGTTTTGTGGTGCAGGATTGTCGATCTGTCCGGGATCGAGGGGGAAGAATTCCGCTTCCGTAATCGGCTTGCCCGCACGGATTGTGAGCGCAAATCTGTCTTTGGAGGACGTGACGCTTGCTTTCCAGGCGCGGGGCAGCGGTTGCGGAACGAGTTTCATGGTCTTTGCGAAGAGCGGCGCATGTTGCGGGTCGGCGCTGGCGGTCGCTGCCACAGGCAATGACAAGCGTAGCTCGGCACGCTCGGGAATGCATACCTCGCGGCAGATGAGCCACTTTACTTCCACGCCGAATTCAACGGGCATGCGGTTGCTGATGCTGGGCGGAACGCGAACCGTAAGCGGCAGCAAGGCCTCGTCGTGGTAGCCATAGTCGGTCAACGCCTTGCTCGGCTGCATCCGTTCCGGACGCGGCCATTGAATTTCTCCGGCGGTGAAACCAGCCGGCAAATGCCATTTGAAAGATGGAGGCTGGCCGGAATCTCCGGGATTGATCCAGTAAATGTGCCAGCCTTTTTCCAGTATGAAGTACACACCTAATTGCACACCAGATCCGGCTGCAACGGATTTCTGACGCGCCAGCAGTTCAACGCGAGCATGCTGAGCATTCGTCTGGGGAAAACCTGCTACGGAACTTGCGAGCACGATGAGCAGCCAGGCGGTACGACGGATGCGCGGGGTGAATACCACAACAGCATTTTACTGCGGAAGTCTGCTACAGCGGGTTTTGGAGCCCCGCGACAAAAAAAGCGCCGGCTTTTAACCGGCGCTCTGTTACTGAATGTTGACGACGAGTTTACGGCAGCACGTACTTCAGGCTGACATAACCCATCATTAGGTGAGCATTCTTGGGCGCTCCTGTGGCAACGAACCACGGTGCGCGCGTTACATACGAGGTTTGCGTAACCAGCTGCACGGCGCCGTATTGCGGGTTCTTCCAGAAAGTCTGCGTCCAATCGATCGATGCCTCCTGAATGGCCCGGTTTGCGCTGTTGGGTGAGTTGGTGCCTCCAAAACCAATGAAGGGTTTGGTCACGAGCGGAGAGGTAACATCCTGGAAAGCGTTGCGCTGATAGTAGAAACCGCCGTAATAGAAGCCGAACAGGCTCTTCTTGCCGGCCTGAAGCTCCGATCCAACGATAGCGGCGCCCGAGTGCACCATGGAGACATCGAGATCAAAGGCGCCGGGACCGGTCGCTATCGGAACAACAACCGCTTGCGGTCCAAAACCGATAAGGTAGCGGCCGTTGCCCTGACCCCATAGGCCGTTGGCCATCACGCGGAAGCCTTTGGCCAGTTCAAAGTTGAACGCGCCATGGAAGCTCCCGCCAATCGCCGAATGGTGAGCGAAGGTGGTCCCGCCGATAGGCACGTTGGTGATTTTGACGTTAGTAAGAAACCCGCCAGCCTCAAAGTGCATGTGCTTCCCGTTCACATCGTTGTCCCAGGCAAATTTGGTATGTATGTCGGGGAAGGCGTTCGGCACAGTGTTCTGGTTGGCAGCATCCAGTTGTGGTCCCAATGCCGCGTTGAAGGCAAACGGGAAAATCACTTCTCCCGCGCCAACAAACTGGTCAGGGTTTTGCATGGCAACGCCCCACTGGAAGTGGTCGCTGAAATGGTAAACGGCACGGAATTCTGCTGCACGTGTGTAAGGCAGGCCGACGTGGGTCTGGGCATCCTCGCCGATGGGTACAAAAACGTCAGCAGGTGCGGGCGAGAGGCCGACGCGGTTAGGCGTTTGCAAGCCCCATGTCTGGCCGCCCAGAAATTCCCACTTGCCGCGCTTCAGGTCCAGCCAATAAAGGCGCAAACGGTTGGTGTGGGGGTTGGAGCTGACAAACACGTTGGCGGCATCGTTGCCGTTGAAGTCGCCTTCAATATAACCAACCACTTTGTTCGCGCCGTACGTGCCCGCGATCTTCAGGTTGTAACGCGAATACTGACCGGTGGAGCGGAATTCAGTCAGATGCCCCTGGACAGTATTGCTGAACGGGATCGCGCCAAAGGACGTGGTAGTGCTGCCTCCGGTGTTGGTGGTGCGGAACACGTTTTCAAAATCCACGAATCCGCCGGGCGTGAAATCCGTGCTGCCAATGCGGAATGACAGCGGAGACTCTTTCGGCTTCTCGGTTTCCTGAGTGATGGTGGCTTTTACCGGCACAGGGACTGTACGCATGGATGCGTCGGCCACGTGGGGCGTGCCAGACGTCTTGTTTTCCAGTTGCTGCTCAAGAGTCTGGATCTGTTGTTGTTGCTGGGAAATTTGTTTTTGCTGCTGGCTGATCGCTTCGCGCAATGCTTTCAGCTCATCGGCAATTGACCCGGTCCCGGCAGAGCCGCTATTAGTTGCGGTTGCCTGGCCCAATGCCAGCCCTGAAGCCAGCACCACGAAACACATCTTCTCTAACAATCTCATTGAGCTTTTCTCCTCTGCTTCTTCGTCGTTTATCGGCCCATCAAGGTGATAATTCCGGTCCCTGGTCTCTCTCGCAACTCAGGAACCAAATGTTGGCTGAAACTCGCGTGTCAATTTCACACCATAATTGCCTGCTTGTACATACATATGTACAAGGAAATGCAACACCTTGCGTGGGCGCAAAGCTTCCAATTTTGGAAGAAATCAAAAGCAGAAATCTTAAAGTTAATAGATAGAGGTTTTAAACGGGGAAAATAGCGGTTCGGATGAGGAGAAACCCTCCGAACCGCACCGAAATGCTCACTTCGGACTTATCTTGCGGCGCGCGTGGCGTCCTGGCCGCCGCCGATATCGCTGAACGAAATGGCATTGGCCACATTGGGATAGGGTTCTCCACCCAGTTCGACATAGGGAAAAATCATATAATTGACGCGCTCAGCGTGCTGCGCCGGGCTGAGTTGCAGGTCGCGTCCTACGCTGAACTGAACCCGGTTCACGTCATGTGCGCCAAAAAAGTACTCCTTCTTCTCCTGGTGCTTCCACGCTTCGGAAATATCCACAGGGAACCAGCCGCGGGCGCGGGTGTAGAACTCCGCCCAGCAGTGGTAACCGGCAATCTGGCCCGAATTCTGGCCTTCCGGCACTGAGAGGCCCATTTCAAAGCGCGCGGGAATCTTCTGCGAACGCGCCATGGAGATAAAAACGGAATGGAAGTCAGTACAGTTGCCGTGCTTGGCATCACAGGCCCAGAGCGTGTCGCCCCGTCCCCAGCCGGTGCCGGTCTTGTCATATCTCATGGTGGAGAAGGTGTAATCATAGAAGGCGCGGCCTTTATCCAGGTCAGACATGCCCGGCTTTACCTGGGCAGCGGCGAGTTCGGCAGGCTTGCCGGTGATCGGCACCAGCTTGTCTGCCTGCAGGAAGCGCCGAAGGTCTTTATCTGACACCGGCTTCTTGAGGGAGACTGCGGCCAGATGCTCCAGACGCACGACGTCGTATTTAACGGTGAAGTGATACTCGGGCTGAGTGGCTTTGTCCGTGTGAGCATAAAACATTTTGTTGCCGTACTCAGGCTCACTGGTCTCTTTGAGCGAGAGATCGCCGCTCTTCGAGAGCACTTTCACCTGCTGGAACTGGTCAGACTGGGCCATGGGGAACCAGACATCGAGCGGTTTGCCGGGATCGGTGATGCGAACGGTGAATGAGTAATTGAGTTCAAAGTGGCGCGACTTGCTCTGGGCAAAGGCGCAAAGACCAAACAACAGAAACAGCGAGACGACAGAAATTCTGCGCGGCATAGAACGAAACATGGGACGCAACATGGAATTCTTCCTTTCGGCTTATTCAGAGATGAGGGTAGAGAACGTCCGACCGGAGGTTTGGCGGACTACCGTCAAGTGAAGCCGTGGAAGAAGAGGGGCATTGCGGAAAGAATTGTACTCCGTGAAAAGGCGGATGGCAAAAGCGCTTCTTGAAATAGTTTCTCGCGACCATAGGGATCCCTCGCTGCGCTTCGGGATAAAAACTATTCCACCTTCGCCACAAACTCCCCTGTCTCAACCTTCCCGGCTCGTTTTATCTGGACAAAGATGCGGTAATCGCCCGGCTTAGGGAAACCATAAGGAAAAGATACTTCAGCTGTAGGAGAGTTGTGATCCATGTTTTCCATACCTGCCTTGGTGTTGCGACCCTCGGCGAGGTTGACTGCGGCCATGGATACCGAGCCGGCGGGATGGACGTGAGCGAAAGTGTTGCCGTCGGTACTTAGAAAAACCGCGTGAGCGGCCATACCCATGTATGGCTCAAGACCGGCGGCGGGCTTGCCGTCTTTATCTTCGAAGCGAAAGCTAAACCAGTACGGCTGTCTGGCTTTGAAGGGACGCTCTTTGAAAGAAAGATCGTCGCGCACCCACACCATGCGATAGCCGCCGGAAAGCTGCGCAACTCTATCAGCGGGAGCCAAATCGAAGGAACCTGCATCGTCGCCGCTGAGAGCTTCGCCCGTGACGGCCGGCAGATTCACGGTAGCAACCTGCGTTTCAGGAAAGCCCGTGTGGTGGACGATGTCGGCGTAGAGTTTGTACTGCCCTTCGGGCATGATTGGCAGGTTCACCGCAAAGTCTCCGGGTTGGGTCTGGTCAGGATGCAGATGCCAGAATGCTTTCATGTCCGGTGTGCGGACAATGAAAAGGTGCATGAGATGGCCGTGGTCAGGGATGAGGTCATCAAGGCGGATGCGGTCTGGCTGTTCGGTACGAAAGCGAGTTGGCTCAGCTTCGTTGGGATTATCCAGATGCAGGCGGAGCAGGCTGCCTGCCGTTAGCGAAGGCGTCATGTTGGGAAGCCGGTAATTGAGGCGATCATTGGCGCTGGCTTCACTTCCCCACCATTGATTGCCCAGCTTGAATGCCACCCCCACGATAATCAGCGCGATCATGAGACCGATGCGCCCACGGCGAGCCTGCGCGGGCGCAGGACGTTCACCGGCGTTTAAGGCCGCGTCACGCGTGGCGGCGACAATGATACCGATCCATCCAGCCGCCAATGCCAGTCCTAGAACTGACAACAATATCCCTAACCCCGTGTGCATTGGTTGTGAACTAGTGGAGACCGCGGGCAGCGGGACGTCAAGTTGCGCAACGCCTTTCTGTCCCGTGACCTGAATCTGCACTTTCCACGAACCGCGCACCATGATCCACAGGCTGCCGGTGAAGAGTTGCGGATCGTTGGCCGACCGCTTGGCGGGATCTGGCAGCGGCGCCATTTTTGCACCCACGCCGATCATCCGCAACGGCAGAATTTTGATCTCACTTACATCGTTCGCCACGCTGCGAATCTGTACCTGAGCCACGCCCGGCACCACCGCAGGCGGACGCAACGTAACCAGCAGATGGTAGGGTCCGGCGTAGCCGTCATAGTAAAC
>Ga0137403_10008715_pt1 | contig 11346 bp, 5 predicted proteins | sample CZOMad2_1_16fung_FD_122057 | JGI IMG/M metagenome (GOLD analysis project Ga0137403, IMG submission 122057) | Vadose zone soil fungal communities from Angelo Coast Range Reserve, California, USA - CZOMad2_1_16fungal (Hybrid Assembly) | ecosystem: Environmental > Terrestrial > Soil > Vadose zone...
CCGCTCGCCGTGCTCAAGGGCATCCATCGCGCCCTGAAGCCAGACGGCCTCTACCTGATGCAGGACGTCCGCGGCTCGAGCCACGTCCACAAGAACATCGGCCATCCCCTCGGCACCTTCCTCTACACCTGCTCGACCATGCACTTCATGACCGTGTCGCTCGCCCAAGGCGGCGAGGGTCTGGGCGCGATGTGGGGCGAGGAGAAGACGCGCGAATACCTCGAAAAGGCCGGCTTCCGCTCCATCGAAACCCACCAGCTCGCGCACGACATCGCGAACAACTGGTACATGGTGAGGAAGTGAGGGGAGTTCGGTGTCTGATCTTGATTGTTCGTTTAGTTGTCGTTGTCGTGGGTGATCTCCTGTCGTGCCCTCTCGACAGAGGCTTCAAATCGCACGCGCGTTGCTCCGCGAAGGCGGTTTAATCCGAAATGCGACGTCATTCGGCGCACGGCCTCCTCCAAATCGGCCCCTTCGCCGAGATATCGACGAGCAAGAGTTGCGAGTTCGACAACTGGGATATCTAAGTGGTCGCGCACATCGGCCGTCGACTGGCGGAATGGTGGCAGACGATCAGGATCTGCGCCGGCAGGCCAAAATACGATTCGACTGTCTTCGTGGGACTTTGGGAAGCGCCGTTCCACCGCGGCGAGCACGCAATCCCAGATTTTCCCTCCCGATCTCGCAAAGCCGTGAGCGCGTGCTATCCGCGTGACCAAGACCTCTGCGAATATTGGCCCCTCAATAGTCACGACGTGTGCTGTCATTGCTCGCAACGCCGGTCGGTACAGAGGGTCATAGAATTGATCTGGATCAGGTTTGTGCCCGCATGTGGACACATCAGCAGCCGAATACTCTGCAATTGATACGGAAATAACTTCTGGTACATGAACCGCAGAATCAGCGTATCGCTTGATAGGCGCGACGGGCTGTTCCTCGCGCGGAAATTGCGGGGCGATTTCAATGAGGCGATCTTGATCTGCAGATTCGGATTCGTACTCCGCAACGCTTTCTGGTGGAGCGCTGGGGAGTGGTTGGGAGTCGGCGGCCTGAGGTTTGGTCGGAGCGTGCTCTGTTGGCGCCGCTTGCGAAGCGCGGAGCCGGTCGACTTCAAGATCGGCCCTCAGTCGATCGTGCAGCTTGATGAATGCAGTTTCGGCATCCATCCACCACTCCGTGCTCCAAACTCGACGTATCTTCCAGCCGAGGTCAGTGAGCACCATCTCGCGCAACCGATCCCGATCCCGCGCTGTAGCCGAGCGGTGATATGTGGCGCCATCGCATTCGACGCCGGCCAGATAGCGGCCGGGAGCGTCGGGGTGAACCACTGCAAGATCTATCCGGAAGTCCGACACTCCGACCTGCGGGTGGACCTGCCACCCCTTGGCTTCGAGCGCCTCCTTTACCGCATCTTCGAAGGGCGACTCAGTGCCTCGGCCAGTCGGAGCGAAGGCCTCGGCGATAGCCTTCGCGCCGCGCTCCGCATACTCAAGGAAATGCTTGAAGTCACGTACACCCCGCGCATTGGTTCGGGAGAGATCGATCTGTTCTGGACGAAGCGTTGCGAACACTACAAGTTCGCGGCGCGCCCGCGTAACGGCAACGTTGAGCCGTCGATGCCCACCCTCCTTGTTGAGTGAACTAACTTGCGCTGTAACTCGGCCAGTTTGATCCGGCCCGACTGCGACAGAAAAGAAAATGAAGTCTCGCTCATCGCCCTGAACATTCTCCAGATTCTTCACGAACACCGGCTCGTGCCACTTCGCGGGATCGAAGAATGGTTCAAGTAGAGGATAGCTACGACGCTCCTGGTCGAGCAGATTCTCGATCAGTCGCTGCTGTTCGCCATTGAAGGTGACGATACCGATCGAATGCTTATTGGCGTCAAAATCGGGTAGCTTCAGGCGACGAACAACCTCGGCAACGACCGCGCGGGCCTCCTCTCGATTGACTTTTCCCGTACCTCGTTCGTAGACGCCGTTGGGTACGTGGACATAGCGTACGGCTCGATCTTCGGTGAGTGGCGACGGGAAAGTCACGAGTCGCCCTTTGTAGTACTCGTTGTTCGAAAAGGCGATCAGGCTTTCATGTCGGCTTCGATAGTGCCAGTCCAGTCGACGCGGCGGGATGTTCGAAGCAAGGCACTCGTCGAGGATGCTTTCTTGATCGACGACGTCCGTTCCGTCATCGATTTCATCGACCCCGCGCTCGCCTACCGTTGTCGGCGGCAACTGCTCAGGATCGCCCACGATGACGACCTGCCGACCGCGTGCGATCGCGCCGATTGCGTCCCAGACCGGGATCTGCGAAGCCTCGTCAAAGATGATTACGTCGAACGGAGATGCGTCCGGGGGAAGATACTGGGCGATCGAGAGCGGACTCATCATCACACACGGAGTAAGTCGTGTGAGCGCGGTAGGGATACTCGAAAAGAGTTGGCGAAGCGGCATGTGCCGGGCTTTCTTGGCGAGTTCCCGAGCCAGTGTTCCCCATTCTGGGTCGGTGCCAAAAGCAGTCGGCAAGGGCACTTTGCCACCGAGTCGGGCGCGTACAATACGCTTCGAAAGTTCGCCAACCCGCTCATCTGCAGCCCGGAAGCGCTCGACGGTATCCTCGTGACGCTCCGCCAAGAACGTGCGCAGCACCGGATCTTCAGTTACGACTTGATCGGCCCACCAACGCGCATATGCAATCTCAAAAGCCCTTTCGACGTCTTGCGAAGATAACTCAGCTCGTTCAAGTGCTGCTGCGAGCGGCGAGAGACCTTCGCGTCGTGACTTCTCCGCTACGGCATTCCAGTTACTCCAAGCTTGTGCCCGGTGCAGGTTTGATTTCCAGCGTCCCGCGACACTTATGGATTCTTCTATCCAGCCACGGCTTGTTGCGACGGGCCGACCTGCCTCAATCTGGCCAACCAGAGCACCCAGTCGGGATATTGCGGCGCTCGATGCGTTCCAAGCTCCCTCAAAAATGTTGAATGCGGCGCGAGCCCGGCCATGTCGATCGAAGATCTCCGGTTGTTCGGAAAGAGCACTAACAATGTGATCTCTGAGTGAGTCTGCGCCGATTGTGATTTCCCCGATCAGAGTCACGATTTCTCTGGTCTTATCGGCCCATTCTATTAGCGGCTCGAAGCTCTTCATCTCGGTGTTCAGACCTACCCAGATGTTCCCGAAAGTGCCGGGTGCCGGCGTGAGGCTGCTAGCTCTTTCTTCAAGACCCACCAGATCGATGAGAATCGCGAGATCTTTTCCGATGTTGGAAGGTAAGAAGCCAACCGCAAATGGCTCCAACGTCTGGCGCACTTTTTTCTGCCGGCCGGCGCGGACAACGAAGTTCGCGTTGGTTGCGTCAGTCCAGTCTGCCATGATTTGTTTGAGGTCCAGACTGAAGACGCCATCTCGATAGCTACCCTCAAGTCCACGGCGAACTTGCGACGCTGCTACTTGGAGTTTCTCAAGCTCCCGGACTGCCGCAACGAGCTCACTACGCCGCGCGGTTAGGAAGGGATGTCCGACTAGCGCTTCCGATTTCATCAGATTGATGCCGAGGACAAAGATGCCACTAACCGTCGCAAAGTCGTTGGAAATCTTTGTGAGGCCGATGGAATCAGAGAAACTCTTGAAGGACACGCCGAGAACGGGAAGGCGGCTGATGAGTTCGTCGATAGCCGCAGCCACGTTGGTTCGCCACGCAGGCGACCACTCGACGATCTTTACGCCATTGAGCGGATGTTCGCTTACATTGCCTGTGGCTTGAACTGCCGTTTTCATCTCACGACAGATATTCCTGAACACTGCGAGCCGATCTGCCGTGTGAACAACCTCGCCCTGCCAGTCGAACACGATTCCGTGAAAGCGTTTGCCATAGGCGACGACGCGTCCAAAGGCCTCGTAGGCTGTTATCCCATTCGAGCGACGCCGATGGAGTGCAGATACAAGGGCGTTCAGGTCATCACGCAATGCCTGAAGATCGGACGTCGCTGAGATCCAATCGTCGGCTGTGGGTGTAGACCGGTCGTGCCAAGCGGCCTTTAGTTGCCCAAGCACGCTCGACTTTTGCGCCTTTGTCGAATGAACTTCGAGACAATAGTCTCCGAGCCCGATTTGTTTCAGGCGCCGTTGCACGACCTCCAGTGCTGCAGTCTTCTGTGAGACGAACAAGACGGTTTTTCCATGGGCGAGGCAATGAGCGATCATGTTTGCGATGGTCTGACTCTTGCCTGTTCCGGGTGGACCGAAAAGTACGAAGTCCTTTCCGGCTGACGCTGCGAGAACGGCCGCAAGCTGCGACGAATCTGCAGACAGCGGCGTAAACAAGTCTACGGGTTTGTAGTCGAAGTCGAGGCGGCTAACATTGGGAAAGTCTGCAGGATCGCCATATGACTGCTTCGGTGTATCAATGAGGTGACGAACAACCGGATTCCTCTTCAGAAGGTCCGTTCGGTCGACGAGGTCCTTCCACATCAGGTACTTGTTGAATGAAAACGTCGAAAGAAAGACTTCGTTCGTGACTTCCCATCCCTTGAGGTCCCGAACATGCGTCCGGACGATTCGCCAGATCTGAGTCACGTCGATGCCGGAGGCGTCGGTCGGTAGGTCCTTTTCCAAATCCGGCATCTTCAGCTCAAAGTCGTGCCGCAGCATCTCCAGCAATGTCGGGTTGATCCGCGTTTCGTCCTCATGCAACGCGAGCCGGAATCCCGCGCGGACACTGTTGCGCAGAAGCGCTACCGGGACGAGGAGGGCAGGCGCCCGGCACGCCGCGCCTCCATCGGTCTGGGTCCATTTTAGAAAGCCGAGCGCAAGGAAGAGGATGTTTGAGCCGCCCTCCTCGAAGGCGGTCCGTGTGATGCGGAACAGTTCAGTCAATCGCCCGTCGAGGTCGCCATCAGGAACTTTGGTGTGGATCTCGTTCCGATTGAGTGCGTCGAGTAGATAGCGTCGGCGCCCGTCGTCGTGATGGGTCTCGGTGAAGATGCCCGCATTTCTCTGATCGCTGTCGCCAAGAACGTCTGTTCGCGGCAGAAGTTTGAATTTTTGACCGCCCGAGAGGAGGTCTTCTAGTTGGGCCGGGTCTGGACATTCAATCTCCACTGCCTTCTTCGTATCTTTGAAGTTCAGAAGCTTGTTGCGAAGCGTAAGGTCGAGAAGCTTTCGCTTCCACTTCTCCAACCGATCAATCTGTTCTTCCTTCTCCTCGACAACGACCATTTCCTCGACGAAACGTGGAGGGCCGTCGAGACCAATGTCTATTGCGGTCTCCGTTGTCGCGGGCGCGGAGCTGGCTCCTTTACCGTCACCGAGGTCAAGTGGCCGGATCTGCCGGGCTCGAGCACGTCGGACATCTACGGCCATCTCCAATGCAGATTGTGCGCCTTCTTCAACCAGCGTGGCCGCGTGTTTAACCGCAGCGGCAAAGCGAGCAGGCGGGCTGCTCGTCAAGTAAGTTGTCTCAACGAAAACGATGTCCTCAAGGTCCCTCCGCTTCCTTAGAACCTGCACGTCGTCGATGATGGGAGTGGAGAAATCCTCGTCCTTCAGCCATAGCCCGGTGAAGGCATGACCTTCCGTGACAACTATCAAGGGATTCAAGCCTGCCTGCTCAAAACAGGCGGCACTCAGGAGCGTGAGGTCAAGACATGTAGCGACCTTGCGATCGACGATGTCTCTAGGACTTCTCACCTTTTGCCCCGAGCGCTCGAAGCTCGCCGGCGGAAGTACGTACGTAATTCCCCTCGACGCGAGTGCTGCCCAAATCGCTTCAGCGATTTCCCAGACGCGTGCCTTACGTCCGGACTTGTAGCCCTCCAATGCGTTGTCGCGACCCACGGCGGCGAGTTTGAGGGAAGCGTCATGCAGGATCGTGTCGACAGCGGGATCATTGGGTCGAACAAACGCTGCGAGTAATTCTGGGGCGGCATCGATTCCGCCCCAGTGAGACGGTGGGAGCAGCTGGACTTCGAGATTCTGCACTGCGAGCTGCTCACCGCTTACTTCCAGAATGACTGTGAAGTCGGCACGCACACCCTCGGTGAGCTTCATCAGCAATGACGCATCGAGTTTCAGGCTTGGGGTGCGGATATGGTGAGTACCGCCCGCCGGGATTCGCTCTATAGGCCAGGTGGTGGGCACGACAAAGGCAGGCTCGGTCGCAATGCGAACCGCGACGTCGGTCAGGTCTCGGTCGAGACCGTTCTCTACGGCTATTTCGTAGACCGCTGGAATCGAGTTCTGGTGGAACGCAATACTGATGTGGTCTGCGATGGAACAGGATATGCGGACCGATCCGTCTGCCATGAGATTCGCCTGCTATTGTTAGTCTGACACGAAACTCTAACTTCCGATTGTAGCGTTGTCGGCATCGAAAGCTCAGATATTGTTTAAACCTGCGTTGGAGACCGTACGATCCACTTCAGCTCTGTGAAAACAGTTCTTGAGCTTTTCGCAGTTAAGTGTGACCTGGATCACAGAGTTTCGCTTTTGGCGCGAGTGGGGTTACGGGAAATAGGTATTGGGTCTTGACAAATTTCCAGTAAGAACATATAATGAACGAACTGTACGTCAATGGCCGCCACATGCCAATCGGCCTACCTGCACATCACGAGGAATCTGATGTCCGAAGGTGCCTATTCGACTCGTTTCACGCAACAGCTCCGTGCCACTCACGCGCTTATGATGCAATGTGCGGCGAGCGCTGAACGCTTGCTCGGTCACGACTGCCCGGCCGGGTCGCCGCCGCCGGTCGAGCGGGCAGAACTGGAGGCCGCGCGCATGGCTGGGCTCTTCGCCAGGCTGGGGGAAAGCTTCGGGCGGGGCGCGCTGCTGTCCGGCCGCCTGCCCGCCGCCGCCGAGACGGCCAAGGAGGGCTCGCCGGCGGTCGAGCCCACCGCATCCCTACCGGCGCCCAAGCTCCACGCCGCCCCCGGCTCATCCCGCGGCCGGCTCAAGAACGGCAACCCCTCCGGCGATTTCCTGAAGTCACTGCGCTGCGGCGCCCGCACGCGGGCCGGCGGCTGCTGCCGCCAGCCGGCCATGGCCAACGGCCGCTGCCGGATGCATGGCGGCCTCAGCACCGGTCCGCGCACGCCCGAGGGCCTCGCGCGCTGCCGCACCACCCGGCTCGTCCATGGCTGCCGCACCCGCGCCCATATCGCGCTGCGCTCTCGCGCCACCCACGCCGCCCGCCGCCTCCGCGCCCTCACGAGCGAGCTGTCCGCCCGCGTCCCCGCTGGGCATGGGGTCCGTCGCTCCGTTTCGATCGTCGCGCGTCATCGAGCGGCCCGACGCGCCGCCCTGAGGCGCGCGCAGGCCGCCCGCAGGGCATTCCTGGGGATCTCCATTTCCGCTGGGCATGGGGTTCATCGCTCAAATTCAGTGAACCGCAGAGACGCAGAGCTTGCCCTCGGGCCGGCCAAGGGCCGGACCCGGGGGGCGCAGAGAGAGCGAGTCGCGCAGAACCACCCTCACTCATCTTCCTCCTCTGTGTCTCTGCGTCTCCGCGGTGAATCTTCTGCTGCGAGCCGCACCGTTCCCGCTGGGCATGGGCTCCATCGCTCGCTTCGCGATCATCTGCGTTCATCCGTGTTCATCGGCGGTTCCCAACCCTTCCAGCCCGGCCACGCGCTCCCCGCTGGGCATGGGGTCCGTCGCTCCGATTCGCGCGGCGTGACAACGCCCGCCGGACTGCGATAGAAGCCGTCACGCGAATCGGCGCATCATGGCGCTGCCTCGCCCAAGAACGGAGCCCGGCCGCATGGAAGCCCAGTTCCCCGACGTGCGCTCGATGGTGGCGGCCCTGAAGCCCAGCTACCCCGTCTATTGCCTGCGCCCGCACGTGCTCCGCCGCAATGCCCAGAAGTTCCTCGAGCTCTTCCCCGGCCGCGTGCTCTACGCCGTCAAGTGCAATCCCCACCCCCAGGTGCTGCAGGAACTCTACGAGGCCGGCATCCGCCATTTCGATACCGCCTCGCTGCCGGAGATCGCCCAGGTGCGCGAGAAGTTCCCGGAGGCCGGCTGCTATTTCATGCATCCCGTGAAGGGCCGCGCCGTCATCCAGACCGCCGATCACGTCTACGGCGTCGATACCTTCGTGATCGATCACAAGGACGAGCTGGAGAAGGTGCTGAACGAGACCGGCGCCGAGGGCATCACCATCGTCGTGCGCGTCACCACCCCGCCGGTCGAGGGCATCTTCTTCCACCTTGCCGCCAAGTTCGGGGCCGAGCCGCCCGAGGCCGCCGCCCTCCTGAAGGAGGCGCATTCGCGCGGCGCCCAGGTCGGCTTGTGCTTCCATGTCGGCTCGCAATGCCTGGTGCCCGGCGCCTACACCAAGGCGCTGGAGATCTGCGGCCAGGTGCTGGCCGAGGCCAAGGTGCCCATCCAGTGCCTCGACGTCGGCGGCGGCTTCCCGGCCCAGTACATGACCAACACCATCCCGCCCCTCGAGGTCTTCATCACGGAAATCGAGGCCGGCGTGAAGTCCCTCGGCCTGCGCCGCGACTGCGTGCTGATGTGCGAGCCGGGGCGGGCGCTGGTCGCCGAGGCCATGTCCCTGGTCGTCCAGGTCCAGCTCCGCAAAGGCGACCGCCTCTACATCAACGACGGCATCTACGGCTCGCTCTCGGAGATGGTCACCGCCAACCTGCGCCTCCCCGCCCGCGTCGTGAGGCTGAAGGGCCCGACCTCGCCCGAGCAGCTGCCCTTCAAGCTCTTCGGCCCCACCTGCGATTCCGTCGACGTGCTGCCGGGCACCTTCGACCTCCCCTCCGACGTCGCCGAAGGCGACTGGATCGAGATCGACCGCCTCGGCGCCTACAGCAACTCCAACGCCACCCGCTTCAACGGCTTCTACCCGGAAACCCTCGTCCTCGTGAACGACGAGCCGGTGCCGGTATGATGTTGGAGACTCTGCGACCGCGCTCACACTGGCTAGCCCCCTCGCCCGCGCAGCGGGAGAGGGTGGGGGTGAGGGCGGCGGCGCGCGCTCAATCCGGCGTCGGCACAACCGTCCGCTCGCCGCGCCAATCGATCAGCGTATGCACGACGATCGCCCCCAGCACGATCGCCCCGCCGACCAGCGTGTCTTCGCTCGGCGTCTCCGACAGCGCCAGCCACACCCACAGCGGCGACAGGATGGCCTCGAGGATCGACATCAGCCCCGCCTCGGCTGCCGGCACCAGCCGCACGCCGCCGGTGAAAAGGATGAGCCCGATCCCCATCTGTCCCACGCCGAACAGCACGAGATAGAAGAAATCGGAGGTGTCAGGCGCCGCGAGGTGCGCGAAGGGCAAGGCAAAGAGAGCGGTGAACAGCGTCGCCAGGCAGGTCGCCGGCGCCATGCGCAAATGCTTGTGCCGCCGCGTCGTCACGATGGCGCCGGCGAAGCCGAGCGCGCAGGTGATCGCCAGCAGATCGCCGACGACGTTCCCGGCCTCGAGCGAGCCGCGGGAGATCACGCCGATGCCGGCGAGCGCCGCGCCCGATGCCACCCAGCTGCGCAGCCTCACCCGCTCGCGCATGATCAGCCAGCCCAGCAGTCCCGCGATGAAGGGAGCACCGGCCTGCACGAACATGATGTTCGCGACCGTCGTGTAGCTGAGGCCGACGATGAAGGCGGTCGACGCCGTCGCGAAGCAGAGGCCGAGCACCACGCCCGGCCAGCCCAGCTCGCGGAAGGTGGCGACGAGGCGGCCGCGGTTGCGGTACCAGGCATAGGCCAGGAGGAAGAAGAAGGCGAACAGCGAACGCCAGAACAGCTTGGTCCAGGGATCGGTCTCGATCATCCGCGCCAGCAGCCCGCCCGCGCTCCAGACGATGGCGGCGCCGGCGACGAGCAGCAGCCCGCGCCGATGCTGCGCAGTCGCGCCGCTCGCGGATAACGGATGATCGAGAGTGGTCACGGGAATGTTTGCTGCAGTGCGGCTGGGCGGACTTCCGCGCGGTCGCCGATGATGTCACTATAGGTGAGGGGTTGGCTATCATGGCCTGCCGGTCCTGTCCATGAAGTCCATGAAGACCGAAAGCGTTCTCGGCCTCGGGCCGCACGGCTTCCATCGCATCGCCTACACCGAGTGGGGCGAGCCGACGGCGCCGCGCACCCTGGTCTGCGTCCACGGCCTCACCCGCAACAGCCGCGACTTCGACCGCATCGCCGCCGCCCTCGCCGATCGCTGGCGCGTGATCTGCCCGGACGTGCCGGGCCGTGGCCGCAGCGACTGGCTGCCGGTCACCGACTACAGCAACGCGCAATACCTCGCCGACATGAACGCGCTCCTCGCCCGCGCCGGCGCCATGGAGGTCGACTGGCTCGGCACCTCCATGGGCGGCCTCATCGGCATGCAGCTGGCGGCGCAGCCGAATACGCCCATCCGCCGCCTTGTCCTGAACGACATCGGCCCCCACATCCCGAAGATCGCGCTCGAGCGCATCGCCGAGTATGTCGGCGCCGACCCACACTTCGCCTCGCTCGACGAACTGGAAGCCTATTTGCGCAAAATCCACGCGCCGTTCGGACCGATGAGCGATCAGGATTGGCGCCACCTCGCCCTCCAGGGCTATCGCCGGCTCGAGGGCGGCGGCTTCGGCCTCGCCTACGATCCCGCCATCGGCCAGGCCTTCCGCGCCAACGGCCTCAAGGACGTCGATCTCTGGCCGATGTGGGACGCCATCCGCTGCCCCGTCCTGGTGCTGCATGGCGCCGAGTCCGATCTGCTGCTGCCCGACACGACCGCCGAAATGCAGCGCCACGGCCCGGCCGCCAAGGTCGTCGATTTTCCCGGCGTCGGCCATGCCCCGGCGCTGGTGGCGGAGAACACCATAGCGGTGGTGCGCGATTGGCTCTCGGCAACGGCGTAGATCCGACCGGCACCTACCCGCGTTTCCTGGCGCGCCCGCCCTGGTGGGGCGGCGACCTCCAGACCATCCGCAACTACCTGCGCAAGCCCGCCATCGCGCTCGATCCCTATCCGGCGGAGCGCCTCGAGTTCCCGATGCTGGACGGCTCCGACGATGCCCTGGTCGCCACCCTCAACCGCCCACTCTCGACCGCTGGCCCACGCCCCCTCGTCGTCCTCGTCCACGGCCTCACCGGTTGCGAGACCAGCACCTACATGCAGGCGAGCGCGCGCCACCTGCTCGAGCGCGGCCACCCGGTGCTGCGACTCAACCTGCGCGGCGCCGGCCCCTCGCGCCCGCGCTGCCGCCTGCAGTATCACGCCGGCCGCACCGAGGATCTGCGCACCGTCCTCGGCTGCATGGACGGGCGGCTGGCGGCCAACGGCATCGTCATCGTCGGCTTCTCCCTCGGCGGCAACATGCTGCTGAGATATCTGGGCGAGCAGGGCCG
>Ga0137403_10008716_pt1 | contig 11346 bp, 10 predicted proteins | sample CZOMad2_1_16fung_FD_122057 | JGI IMG/M metagenome (GOLD analysis project Ga0137403, IMG submission 122057) | Vadose zone soil fungal communities from Angelo Coast Range Reserve, California, USA - CZOMad2_1_16fungal (Hybrid Assembly) | ecosystem: Environmental > Terrestrial > Soil > Vadose zone...
GTGGAGGACGCACTCAACGCGACCCGCGCCGCGGTCGAGGAAGGCATCGTGCCGGGCGGCGGCGTCGCCCTGCTGCGGGCGTCCACCAAGATCGAGACTCTCAAGCTGGAAGGCGACGAGAAAGTCGGCGCCAACATCGTCCGGCGCGCGCTCGAAGAGCCCATTCGCCAGATCGTGGAGAACGCGGGGCTCGAGGGCAGCGTCATCGTGGAGAAGGTGAAGGCGGAGAAGGTCGTCAACCGGGGCTTCGACGCTGAGAGCCTCGAGTACGTGGACATGATCGAAGCCGGCATTATCGATCCGACCAAGGTCGAGCGCGTGGCGCTGCAGAACGCGGCGTCGGTTGCCTCCCTGCTCTTGACCACGGAGGCTCTCATCGCGGACCTGCCTGAAGAGAAGCCCGCCGCGGCGCCGCCCATGCCGCACGGGGACATGTACTAAGACCCTACGCGGACGCTCGCGGGCACGGCCCCTGCCGGTCCACCGGCAGGGGCCGTGTCTTTTTGTCCACGTCTTGACGGCGGCGCAAGGCCTGCGCAATCATCGCAGCATGAGTTGTTTTCCCGCGCCGCTTCTGGTATCGTCAAGTGCTTTTCGAATGCCTGATTGGAGTTGAGGGGGGTGAACAGTCTGTATCCGTACGAAACCCTGGTAATCATCGATCCGCGACCCACCGACGAGGAGGTCGTGGCGCTTCTCAACCGGCTCGTGGAGAACCTGAAGACTCTCGGCGGTGAGGTCGGCAAAGCCGAGAGTTGGGGCAAGCGCCGGCTCGCCTACGATCTGCGCAAGCAGCGCGAAGGCACCTACGCGGTCATCGAAAGCTCGGCGGAGCCCTCGACGATCAAGGAGTTCGAGCGCCAGCTTCGCCTCAACGAGCACGTGCTGCGCTTCCTGACGACTCGCGTGCCCGTGAAGAAGCGGATCCGTGGGACGCCCAAGGCTCAGCCTGCGACCGTCGAGGAGAGCGTCTAATGGCGGCGAGCCTCAACAAAGTGTTCCTGATGGGGAACCTGACGCGCCCCCCGGAGCTACGATATACACCGAGCGGCACGGCCGTGGCGGATCTTCGCTTGGCCGTGAATCGCAACTACACGACGCAGAGTGGTGAGAAGCGCGACGAGGTGTGCTTCCTCACCGTGGTGGTGTGGGGCAAGCAGGCCGAGAGCTGTGGGGAGTATCTCGACAAGGGCAGTCCCATCATGGTGGAAGGGCGGTTGCAGACGCGCGACTGGGAAACGAAGGACGGCCAGAAGCGGAACGTGGTCGAGGTCGTCGCGGAGCGCGTGCAGTTCATGGGTCGGAGCAAATCGGCGGCGGGCGCGCCCGGAGCGCCGGAAGCCGTAGAGGCATCGGCAGCCGAAGGGGAAGACGAAGTCCCCTTCTAGGCGTCACGACAGCCTTGTAGACGTCACCACAGGAGGACGGGAAGATTCCGCCAGCGAGCAAGCCAGTCAAGCGACGCCGGTTCGGCCGGCGCAAGGTTTGTAAGTTCTGTATGGACAAGGTCCAGCTCATCGACTACAAAGATGTCCGCCGGCTCAAGAACTTCGTGTCGGAACGGGGGAAGATCACCCCGCGGCGGATCTCCGGCAGCTGTGCCCGTCATCAGCGTCAGCTCACCCGCGCCATCCGGCGGGCGCGCACGGTGGCGCTGCTGGCCCAGATCTCCGAATAGCCCGGCATCCCGGACCGCGAAGGAGCATGAATCGGCGATGAAGATCATCCTGATGGACGACGTGCCGTCGCTCGGGCGCCGCGGTGATGTTCGCGACGTCTCCGACGGCTATGCGCGTAACTATCTCCTGCCCCACAAGCTCGCGCTGCACGCCACGGCGGCGAACCTGAAGAATCTCGAGGCGATCAAGGCGCGGCAGGACGCGTCGGCGGTGAAACTGACCGCGCAGGCCCAGGAGCAGGCCCGGGCCATCGAGGCGCTGCACTTCACTCAGTCCCGCCAGGCGTCGGACGAGGGGCGCCTCTTCGGTTCCGTAGGCAAGGCTGATCTCGCGGCCTTCCTGTCCCAGCACGGGATCGAGATCGAGCGGCGTCGCATCGCGCTGGACGAGCCCATCAAGACCCTCGGGGAATTTTCCGTCCCCGTGCGGCTCCACGCCGATGTGACCGCCCAGTTCAAGGTTTCCGTCACCCGCGAGTAATTGTGGCGACCCTCGCCGACCTGCTCACCTCCAAGATCCCGCCGCACAGCCTGGAGGCAGAGCGGGCGGTGCTCGGCGGGATGCTCCTGGATCGCGAGAGCCTGCCACGGGCGGTCGAGCTCCTCAGGCCCGCCGACTTCTACAAGGAAGGCCACCGCAAGATCTTCGACGCCATGCTCGCGCTCTTCGAGCGCAACGAGCCCGTCGATCTCCTGACCATCTCCGAGGAGCTGCGCCGCCGCAGCGAGCTCGACGAAGTAGGCGGGCCAGCGTCGCTGGGCGCTCTCGTCGAGGAGGCCGCCACCGCCGCTCATCTCCTCTCGTACGGAGGCATCGTCCGGGAAAAGGCGGTGCTCAGGGACCTCATCCGTATCGCAACCGAGATCATCGGCAAGAGCTACGATGGCCGCGACGATGTCGAGAAAGTCCTGGACGACGCCGAGCGCCTCATCTTCCAGATCTCCGAGCGGCGCATGCAGGGCACGGCCTTTCCCGTGCGCTCCATTCTCAAGGGCACCTTTGAGCAGATCGAGAAGCTCTATGACCAGAAAGAGCACGTCACGGGGCTGGCCACCGGATTCGGCAAGCTCGACGAGATGACGTCGGGCTTCCAGTCGAGCGACTTCATCATCATCGCGGGGCGTCCGTCGATGGGCAAGACGGCCTTCGCCATGAACATCGCCAAGTACGCCGGGGTGAGAAACCACAAGCGGGTCCTCGTGCTGAGCCTCGAGATGTCCAAGGAGCAACTCGTGCAGCGGCTCCTGTGCGCCGAAGGCCGCGTCGACTCGCACAAGGTGCGTACGGGCTACCTCGACACGCGGGACTGGACAAGCCTGACCAATGCCGCGGGCCGGCTGGCCGAAGCGCCCATTTTCATCGACGACTCGCCGGCCCTCTCCGTGCTCGAGGCGCGCGCGAAGGCGCGGCGCATGAAGGCGGAGCACGGGCTCGACATGATCGTGATCGACTACCTCCAGCTCATGCGCGGGCGGAGCCCGGAGAACCGCCAGCAGGAGATCTCCGAGATCTCCCGCTCGCTCAAGGCCCTTGCCAAAGAGCTCGACGTGCCCGTGGTGGCGCTGTCCCAGCTCTCGCGCGCCGTGGAGAGCCGCCAGAGCAAGGAGCCGCAGCTCTCCGACCTGCGCGAGTCGGGCGCGCTCGAGCAGGACGCCGACTTGATCCTCTTCCTCTACCGGCCCGACCGGTACGGACTCCAGAAGGAGGAGGACGAGCGGATGGCCGACGTCATCATCGGCAAGCAGCGGAATGGTCCGACCGGCGTGGTCAAGCTGACCTTCATCCCCGAGTACGCGTCCTTCGAGAACCGGGCGGAGCCCGACCGGGTGCCGCAGCCGTTCTGATCGCCCGGCCCTGCCGCGTATGACCAAGGTCGCCATCGTGGGAGCCGGCAAGGGTGGGCGTGCCCTGCTGGAGATGTTCGCGGGCGATCCGACCGTGACCATCCTCGGCGTGGGCGACGTCAATCCGTGGGCGCCCGGGCTCGAGCTCGCCCGGCGCCTGGATATCCCCGTGGTGACCGACCTGCGGGGGCTCATCGCCGATCCCCGCCTCGACCTCATTATCGACGTGACGGGGAGCCCCGAGGTCCAGCGCACCATTCTCGAGCTCAAGCCCGCCACGACCGAGGTCATGGGCGGGGCCAGCGCGCGCTTTGTCTGGGACCTCCTCGCGGAGCGCAAGCGCTCGGAGGAGCTCGAGGACCGCTACGGGCTCATGCTGCGCGAGCTCCAGGCCCAGGCGGAAGGTGATTTCATCATCGGGCAGAATCCGAAGATGAAGGAGCTGGCCGAGCTGATCGTCAAAGTGGCCGCCACGCCCACCACCGTGCTGATCCGCGGGGAGTCGGGCACGGGCAAGGAACTCGTGGCCCGGGCCATTCACCGCTATTCGAATCTCCGCGACAAGCCACTCATCACCGTGAACTGCACCGCCCTCGCTCCGACCCTGCTGGAGTCAGAGCTCTTCGGCCACAAGCGAGGCGCCTTCACGGGTGCGGTGGCGGACAAGCCGGGGCTCTTCGAGAAGGCCGACGGCGGCACGATGTTCCTCGACGAAGTCGGCGACATGTCGCCCGAGATGCAGAGCCGGCTCCTGCGCGTGCTGCAGACGGGGGAGAACAAGCCCGTGGGCGACGTGGTCACGCGCAAGGTGCGCGTGCGGGTCATTGCCGCCACCAACCGCGCGCTCGAGAAAGCCATCGCCACCGGCGAGTTTCGAGAGGACCTCTTCTATCGCTTCAACGCCTTCACTATCGTGTTGCCGCCGCTGCGGGAACGGGTCGAGGACATCCCCGTCCTCGCGCATCATTTTCTCCGCAAAGCGGAAGCCAAGGTCAACAAGAAGGTGGACCGCTTCACCCCCGAGTCGCTCGATCTCCTCAAGCGCTATCCGTGGCCGGGCAACCTCCGTGAGCTGGAAAATATCATCGAGCGGGCGGTGGTGCTCGCGACGGGCCGCCAAGTCGAGGTGGCGCTGCTCCCGCTGCATCTCCAGGAGAACGCACCAGCCTCGCTGCAGAGTGGTGAAGGCTTCCTCGAAGCCAAGGGCCGCGCCGTCGCCCGCTTCGAGCGCGACGCAATCACCCGATTTCTCGGCGAGGCGCGTGGCAATGTTTCCGCGGCGGCCAAGCTCGCCGGTATTACGCGTCGGAATTTCCACCGCCTCATCGTGAAGTACCGACTCGATATGAAAACTTTTAGGAGTGAGACTCACAAGTCTCATAATTGAGTCTTAGAAGACTCAATTGTATAATTAGATTTAAAATAGCTATTTAGGACGATGTTTCCGCGGCCCTGGCTTACCTATTTTGCTTGTGTGAGACATGAAGGTCACACTTTCTGGGCCTGGAGCTGTAGACTGCGAAGCTGCCCACCTATTAAATCAATAAGTTGCTGACAACAGAACGCTTCTTGCAGTTGTCCGTGTCGAGCCAAAGGAGGTTCACATGGGCGATCGATGCGGCTGTGGAACCAAGGTTCGATTCGGATTTGAGCGCTTGGGCTGTATCGAGTGCGGGGCCGCCTGCTGTCCGGGCTGCTCATATCAATTGGAGTCCACTCACTACTGCGGATGCTGCGCCGAGAGACTGCTCGAGCTGCCTTGGGCCCCGGCGCTCCCCGCGAAATCCTGAGAGGAGGCGACCACATGGACAGCAAGGGCAAGGCGTTCCGGCAGCTGCTTCGTGACGAGCCCTACCTCTTCACCGGCGGAATCTACTCCCCTCTCGACGCCCAGATCGCGGAGAGCGCGGGGATGAAGTCCATCTATCTCAGCGGCTATTCCGTGGCCATGCTCAATGGCTGGCCCGACATGGGGCTTCTGACCATGACCGAGGTGGCCAAGACAGCGTCGATGGTGGCGAGCGCCGTCGAGGTGCCGATCATCGCCGACGCCGACGATGGCTATGGCAATGCACTCTCGACCATCCGTACCATGCAGGAGTTCATGAAGACGGGCGTGGCGGGCGTGCATATCGAGGACCAGCGTTTTCCCAAGCGCTGCGGCCACATTGCAGGAAAGACCGTGGTGCCCCGCGAAGAGGCTATCGGCAAGTACAAGGCCGCCCTCTCCGAACGCGATCGGCGGGATCCCGAATTCGTCGTCATCGCCCGCACGGATGCGTATGGAGCGGTGGGCGGCAGCATGGAGGAGGCCATCTGGCGAGGCCGGGCCTATGCCGACGCGGGAGTGGACCTGGTGTGGTGCGAGCTGTCGAACTCGGACCGCGGCCCGGCCATCGAGTTCGCCCGAGCGATGAAGCAGACGCATCCCAAGCTTCCCCTCGCGTTCAACTATTCGTCCTCCTTCCGCTGGCACAAGGATCCCCATCCGCTGACCTTCCAGGAGCTGGGGGAGCTAGGCTACAAGTTCATCTTCATCACACTCTTCGGGGCCCACGCCGCGATGTACTCGGTGTGGAACGCGATGCACGAGCTCGTCAAGAACGAAGAGCAGGCTCAGTGGGCGCTGGAGCGGACCAAGGTCGGCCACCCGACGGAGAGCCACCACGTCATGGCCAGAGTGGCGCACTTCCAGGAGCTCGAGCGCAAGTACATCCCCGGCACCGAGGACCGCCTCAAGGAGTCGGCCGGCTTCAGCGAGGCCACCGCCCACTAAGAGGTCAGGAGCGGCGGCCGCGCGCGGCTCGGATGACGCGCCAGAGCAAGAGCGTGGCCGCTGCTCCAATCACGATCCAGAGCGCCACGTGCTCGATGTTGCCCACGGCGCGCCGCACCGGTTTGAGGTAGTCGCCGAGCCCGTATCCGATGGCCCACCCCGCGCCGACCATGATAGGCACGTAGACGATCGCCCCCGTCACATTGGCGATGAAGAACCGCCACGCCCCAAGCCCGAGGGCTCCCGCCAGGGGTCCGGCCATGAAGCGGAGACCGGGCAAAAAACGGGCAATGATGACGGCGGTGGCGCCTCGCCGGCCCACGAATCGCTGCATCGCTTCGAGGCGCTCCGGATGCCCGAGGATCCAGTGGGCGTGCCGCTCCAGCGCCGCCCGCCCGAAGCGATGCCCCAGCCAGTATCCGATATTGTCACCGATCACCGCGCTGACGATGCCCACCACGAGCACGACGTCGAGACGGAGCTGGCCGCTCCACACGAGGAAGCCCGCCACCAGCAGCACCGTCTCCTCGGGGACGGGGACACCGGCATTGCCCAGGATGACGAGCACGAAGACCGCCACGTAGCCCCAGTGGGCGACGGCCGTTTCCGGATTGAGAACTCCTGCCTGGGCCGTGAACCAGCCGAAGAAGGCGCTCACGCGGGTAGAACGCTCCGAGGCACCGTCACGCCGACGCCCACGTCACCGTGATGTCCGGTAGCAAGATGCCATTGGCCTCCCTGAAGCGTGCGATGGAGCGGCGGAGATCGGGCCGGCACCATCAAGCGTAACAACTCCGGGCTCTATGGCCAAGAAAGCTTGGTCGACGAGGGGGCCGCGCCTTGACCTTGGACCCGGGCGCGGCTAGGGTAGGTCCTTCGGGAAGCTCGGGTGAAATTCAACTCTCTTAAGAAAGTACTTGTCGGAAGCCCTCTGGCGACGGCGCAGGCCCGTCACGAGCGGCTCTCCAAGACCGCCGCGCTGGCGGTTTTCTCGTCGGACGCGCTCTCCTCCGTCGCCTACGCCACGGAAGAGATCTTGCTCATTCTCGTCCTCGCGGGGACGGTGGCCCTCCACTACTCGATTCCCATCGGCTTCGCCATCGCCGCCCTCGTCGCCGTGGTCGTGAGCTCGTACCGGCAAACCATTTTCGCCTACCCGCAAGGCGGCGGCTCGTACATCGTCACCAAGGACAATCTGGGAACGTTGCCCGGGCTCATCTCGGGCGCCGCCCTCCTCATCGACTATGTGCTGACGGTAGCCGTGAGCGTAGCGGCCGGCGTGGCCGCCTTGACCTCGGCGGTGCCCGCGCTCTACGACTACCGCATCGTCATCGGGGTGGGCTTCGTCGCCGCCATCACCCTCGCCAATCTCCGGGGCCTGCGTGAGTCCGGCAATCTGTTCGCCCTGCCTACGTACCTGTTCATCGGCTTCGTCGCCCTCCTCATTATCTACGGCCTCGTTCGCTGGGCCTTCGGTTGGGACCCCGCGTCCCACGTCCCGGATCCCAGCGTCGCCGCCGTCCAGGACCTCAGTATCTTCCTCGTGCTTCGGGCCTTCGCCTCGGGATGCGCGGCCCTCACCGGCGTGGAGGCCGTCTCGGACGGCGTGCCGGCTTTCAAGCCGCCTGAAGCGAAAAACGCGCGCATCGTGCTCGCCTGGCTCGGCGTCATCCTCATCTCCCTCTTCGTAGGCATCACGTTTCTCACCCGGCACTATCACCTCACGCCACTTCCCGAGCAGACCATCCTCTCCCAGCTTGCCCGCCAGATATTCGGCGACGGCGTGCTGTACTACACCATCCAGGCATCGACCATGCTGATCCTCGTCCTCGCCGCCAACACCGCCTTTGCGGACTTCCCGCGCCTCTCCTTCTTCCTTGCGCGTGATGGCTTCCTGCCCCGGCAATTCGGATCGCGAGGCGACCGCCTCGTCTTCTCCAACGGCATCCTCATCCTGGGAACCACCGCCGCGGTGCTCCTCGTCATCTTCGACGGCAGCACCCACGCCTTGATCCCCCTCTACGCCGTCGGGGTCTTTCTCTCCTTCACCCTGTCGCAGGCGAGCATGGTGCGCCGGTGGCTGGTGCGCCGCGAGCCGGGATGGCAGTGGCGCTGGTGGCTCAATGCGGTGGGAGCGGCCACCACGGGGCTGGTGGTGGCTATCATCACCGCGACCAAGTTCACTCACGGCGCGTGGGTGGTCGTGCTCCTCATCCCGCTGCTCGTGATGCTCTTCATGGCGATCCGCCGCCACTACGCCGATGTGGCCGGCCAGCTCTCGCTCGACGGCTACGGCGGGCCACCCCCCATGGAGCACACCGTCCTCGTGCTCGCGGGCGATCTCCACAAGGGGGTCATCCACGCCCTGCAATACGCGAGGACGCTGTCGCCTTCGGTGAAGGGAGTCTATGTCGAGCTCGATCCGGAGAGGACGCGGCGTCTCGAGGAGAAGTGGATCAAGTGGGGCATGGGCGTTCCCCTCGTGGTGCTGAGCTCGCCGTACCGGTCCCTGCTCCAGCCTTTCCTCGAATACCTCGATCATCTGCTCGCCTTGGGCGAGAACCACATGGTCACCATCGTCATCCCGGAATTCGTGACCAAGCACTGGTGGCAGCACCTGCTCCACAATCAGACGGCCTTCCTCATCAAGGGCACCCTGCTCTTCCGCAAGAACGTAGTTGTGACGGACGTGCCCTATCACCTCCGCTGAACCCGGCTCGGAATCTGGCCTCGCCCCGGCGCGACGGGGTGCGGGCCATCTCAGGGCTGGACTTACGCCGAAATACGTATGGGAGGCGGGGTGAGGCGAAAATACAGGCACCGCCATTCTTTCTCGGACGGAACTTTCGCGGCTGGAGTAGATTAGCGACCGAGTTCTACCCTGGAACGGTCTCTAGCGCGGTAGGGAGGGTCTACGTCCCCTTCGGTCCTGACGCAGGAGCAGGCGGAGACAGTCCTTCGCGAAGCGACCGAGGACGACCATCCCGCGCTGCTCGCCCTCGAAGGCTCCTCTTCTCATACCGGAGCCGAGCTTCTCCAGGCCCGCAACGATTTTTTCGCCCGCACGGATGCCTACCCTATCTCTCAAGTGCTGGTCGCGGAGCGGGATGGGGCCATTATTGGCGTGGAATGTCTGGCCCTGTCGGATGTCCGGGTAAACGGAACGACCTGCGCCGCGGGGTACTCCTTTAATACGCGTGTGCTTCCCGGTCTCCAGCGGAAAGGGCTAGGGCCGGCCTTGCTCTCGGCGGCCGAGCGCTGGGCGGAAGCCCAGGACGCGGCCTATCTGACGGGGCTCATCAAGACCACCAATGCCCCGTCCATGAAGATGGTCACCGCGCTCGGCTTCCAGACGGTGGCCCGCTTCGACTACCTTGTCCTCGAGCTGGCCCGCTTCGACGGCATCGCCTCGCCGCGGGCGGTACGCTTCGACCTGTACAAGGACCCCCACCTGCTGGAGCTCCGGATGGCGGCGGTCCGTTCGCACCACTTCGTGCCTGTCTTTCTCGAGAAGGAGCTCTTCTCGCCGGCGCCCGAGGGTATGTACGCGGGAAGCTGGACGGCGAACACCCGACACGGCGCAGCGTGGCTGTCCATTCGGGACGACCGCGTCTCGCGCGGGCTCGATCCCGCCAGCTTCCGCGCCGTCAAGGCCTTTGACCTGCTGCTCGAGGGGAGCGAGGCCCTGAAAGCCTTCGCGGGCCTGGTTGGTGTGCTGCGGGCCGGTGGGATTCGTCATCTGTTGATCCCGCTCCCTGCCGAGTCCCATGCCTGCGCCTTGCTCAGTCCCTTTGCCGCCGAAGTGGTGGACATGAACTTCGTCGTCAAGCGGCTGGGCGACAGTCCCCCCGTAGCCCCCGGACCCATCTACTTCGACATCCGTCACTGACCTCACGCGGTGTGTGTCCCCCGCGCTTGCTCTGGTAGACTGAGGGCCCTTCCATGAAGACCGAGATCCGAGTCAAGGGGCCTCTCGACGTGCCGCGCACGCTCGAGCGCTATCGAGTCTGGGGAGAGGATCCCGTCAACCGGCTCGGCCACGGCGTGTTTGTCCGTGCCATCCGGGTGGCCGGCGTCTGGAGCGGGTACGAGCTGCGCTGGGCCGGCACGGTGGACGCTGCGAGACTCCTCCTGTCCACACCCGGGAGTCGCAGCACGCGGGTGCTCGAGGCGGCCATCGATGAGGTGGGTCGGATCTGCGGGCTGGGACTCGATGTCGAGACGTTCTACGCGGCCGCGAAGCAGGATCCGGTGCTGTGTCCGCTGGTGTCCCGGTTATGGGGTCTCCGGCCGACCTTGTCGCCGCACCCCTTCGAGACACTGATCGGCTCCGTGTGTGCCCAGCAGATCAATCTGGCCTTCGCCTTCACGGTCAAAGCCCGTCTCGTGCGCCGCTTCGGCATACCGATCGACGTGGCCGGCCAGACGGTATACGGGTTTCCCGACGCAGCGCTGCTCGCGCGGGCCGGGGTGGGCGAGTTGCGACGGCTGCAGCTGACGACCCGGAAGTCGGAGTACGTCGTCGGCTTGGCTCGCCAGGTCGCGTCGGGCGCTCTCGATCTGGAGGCACTCGGCGAAAGCTCGAACGAGAAGGTGATCGAGGCGCTCACGGCCGTGCGAGGCTTCGGTCGCTGGACGGCTGAGTGGTTTCTCGCCCGGCACCTGGGCCGAGGCGACGTTTGCCCCGCGGGTGATCTCGCGGTGCGTCGCGCCTTCGAGCGCTTCTATAACCGCGGACGGGCGCTCGACGAAGCCGGGGTCAGACGGCGCGCGGCGGCGTGGGGCCCCCACCAGAACATGGCCGTTCACTATCTCCTGGCCGGGCAGCGGCTGAGTGCGGCGGCGGCCTGACCCCATGCCGATCAAGATCAACCTCCCCATACTGGGTCAGCCGAATCCCCATGAGCCCAAAGATGTGCACCTGGTGGGCCGCTACGCTGTAGGTGTGACGTGGGCCGACAACCACTCGAGCATCTATCCATTCCAGCGCCTCCGTCTCGACGACCCGGCGCGCGGGCAGGGTGACCCGGGGGAGGACAATGTCCCG
>Ga0137403_10008718_pt1 | contig 11345 bp, 6 predicted proteins | sample CZOMad2_1_16fung_FD_122057 | JGI IMG/M metagenome (GOLD analysis project Ga0137403, IMG submission 122057) | Vadose zone soil fungal communities from Angelo Coast Range Reserve, California, USA - CZOMad2_1_16fungal (Hybrid Assembly) | ecosystem: Environmental > Terrestrial > Soil > Vadose zone...
TCCGCCGGTTCCAGCTATGTTGGTGACGAGAAGCGAGGTCCAGAATGAATCCGCGAGGTTGCTCGTCCATTGAATGCCGTAAGAGCCGAGCGGCGTGGTCGCGAAGCTGAGATCAATTCCTTGAGCGCCGCTTTCAATAGCTGTAACCCCAGGCGTAGCAAAGGCTTGCTTGAGGGCCAGTAAGAGAGGGTCGGATTGGCCGGCTTGGTGATCGTGTGCGAGTTCCCAGATCATAACGCCACCCAGGCTGCTGTTGCGCGCATAACTCACCTTGCTTTGGCAGGTGCGCTGGTCGTCGAAGGAGATGAACTTGTCGTTGGCCGAGCCGCTATTATCGATGCCGAGCCACGCAGCCTGAGCGTTCGTATCCCAATGATAAATACCCGGTTGATAATAGGCGGACATTATCGAGTTAAAGCTTGCGGTGGTCGCGGTTGGAGCGCTGCTCCAGGTTTGGCGGGGCATGGTTGCGCCGCCCGTCGAGGTGCCACTGCCTCCGCTCCAGATATATCCGTAAAACGCAATGCCAATTCCCAGTTTGCTGCGCGGTACGCCGGCCGCCACGACGCTGTTCACCATGCCGTCAGTCGATGGCACCAGCCCACTCGTGCTGGGAAAGCGATAGCCGCCGTCGTAAATCGGCGAGTTAAACCAGGTGACCCAGCCCGGATAGGGTCCGGAAAGATCGTAAGTCATCAGATTTATTTGGTCGAATTGATCCGATAAGGAAGCAATCAACGACGCTGGGGTGGGTGGCGAAGCTATCGCCGCCGTTAAAAGCGGCAGGGGGTTGATGGCGTTTAGAGCCGTCCGGAGATTCTTGACCAGGTTCGTGTATTGGGCCGCGTCAGAAGGAGCGAGCGGTTCCCAATCGAGATCAATTCCATCATAGCCGCGGCTGGACATGAAGCTTACCAGGTTAGTGATGAACGTGCCGCGATTAGCGGTCGAACTGGCTCCCTGAAACCCGGCCTGGCTGTTGGCTCCTCCAACACAGATCAGGGCTTTTCGGCCCGCCTCATGCGCTCGTTGCACAAGGTTCGAAGAATTGGCAACCGAAACAACGTTCACGTTACTGTCCAGCGAGCCATTCGAATTGGGGACGACCGAGAACTGAATGACGTGCGTTACAACTGAGAAATCGATTGTTGAAGCCGGCATTCCGCCTTGCTCCCAGCCCGGATAATATCCCGTGCACCAAAGCTGGGCGTTTGCCGAGACACAGCAGGTTAGCAAAGTCAGAAATGCACGAAAGGCTGGGAGCATGGGTTTGTTAAGGGTCAAGTGGAGAGCCTGTTGCACTTGCCAAATCCGAAATCCGAAGGCCGGAATCCGGGAGAGACCGAATGACGAAGTCGGGAAAACGGCACGGTTTACGATCTTGTTCGGGTTTGGGAGTTCTTTCGGCATTCGAATTTCGGATTTCGATACCTAACCTGACCGGCATATTCCTCATCGCAAGGCCGAGCTGACATCACGCAGTTTACTGAAGTCCTGATTCTGGGGGTTGTTAATGTTATTCGGGGTAGGCCAGTTGCTGCGCGGATCGTGTAACTTGTAAATTTCGGCATGACCATCACAGAACGAGATGGCATATCCTCGATTATGGCGCGTGGCGGGGAAATCCGCAAATGCCCGAACACCTGTCATATCGACATAGAACCAACCATCATTGATGCTTAATTCATGTTCGTCGATGAGGAGCCAGGTGCGAGAAGAGCCCGGAACCGTCAGATCGGTTTCTTTCAAATAGGCGCGGTACCGATCGAGTCCCGAGGCAAATGTTTTGGCGCGCGCGGTGCCTATCCAGCCATTCATTGAATAACTACGAACCTTCGGGACACCGTTTCGATTGCTCAGGTCGGACGGGCAATGATAGATACCAGGACTCGTGTTATACGGCCAAAATTTGCCGGTCGTAAGGCAAAGCAGATTGGTGGAATCCATGACCCCGGGGGTCACCTGCCCATACACGCCGCCTGAATCGCTCATGTCGCCCCGAATCCAGGAATTGGAAGAAGTGGATGCAGTCGGAAAATTCTCCGCCAGGACCCCGTTATTGTCGGTGGCGTACATGAATTCGCAAAGCGTCAATTGCCGAAGATTGTTAATGTCTTTGGTTTGTTTGCCTTTTTCTTTGGCTTTCGACAGCGCCGGGAGTAGCAAAGCTGCAAGAATGGCGATAATCGCGATAACAACCAGCAGCTCGATCAACGTAAACCCGAATGATTGCAATCGCTTGCGATCCCGTACCGCTGGGGCGCCTGGAACCCAACGGCGGCAAATTGAGACCAGGGTCATTACTTGTGATTTCATAGCGGCGGGGGGAAGGCCGGGGCCAAACTGCACCCCGGCCTCGTTCCCAACCCTCTCACTGAAGTTTGAGGCGGAAGTAGGTTGACGAGCCACTGATTGCGTTCGTGTAAGGCGAAGTGGCGCTCGTGACATTGGTGAAGGTCCCTGTTACGAGGCCGGCCGCCTGAAGAGTTCCGACGGGCCAGGTGAGGACAACGTTGTTGCCCTGGCTGGCGATGTTCAGCGTCGCACTGTTGAGGAAGTGATTGCGGACTTGGGCGGGACTTAACGCGTAATTGTAAAAAGCTACCTCATCCATGCCACCGTCCCAGTTACCGAATCCACCGTCGCTGCGGACGCCGAAGGTGGTCGGACCACCAAGGACCGCCGCATCTCCATTGATGCCGTTCGGAACAAAGTTGCCCGCGCGAGCCACAGAATTGACCAGGCTATTATTCACGTAAAAGCGAAGGGTGGTCAGGTCATCGGCAACCACGAGATGGTACCACTTGCCAAGCGTCAGAGGAATATCCGCAAAATCGCTGGCGAACACGGGACTGACTCCGCCATTGAACGTTGCGAGCGTCCAGGCACTGGCGTTGTGTTGATAAAAGTTCCATCCATAAATATGCCCCGGCACGCTGCCTTCGGAGGAGATAGGTGTGTGGAAATCCGTGTCCTGTGACGTGGGCTGGAGCCAGATTTCAGCCGACCAGGGGCCGGTCACCGGATTCAATTCAAGGGCGTAGGGAATGGTAACTATGGCCGAATTCGTGATGTGGATCGCGGCATCACTGGCGTGAGGAATGCCAGTCGCATAACTGAAAGTGAGATCACTGCCTGAGGAAGTGTAGGTGCCATCGAAACTACCAGATGCGTCAACTGCGGTCGTGCCGCTGGTTTCATCAAGGCGCCAGTAAGCAACCGGGTGGTCGGCGGCGATGATCTTGCCATAGTTATCCAGAGCCACTTGCACGGCCCGGGCGTTGACGGTGAGAGTCGCAAGATCACTGTTGGTTACTACAAAAGCGTTCGTCGCATGGCAAAAGTACGAAGAGCCGCTGTCGCTCACCTGGAGGCTTGAAATCCAAACCGTATCATTTGTGGCACCCGAGATGATGTTGGTCGTCCCACCGACGACTTTATACCATTGGTAAGTGATGGGAAGCGCGCCGCTGGCATCGACACGGAAAGCGGCCATGCTGTTGGTGCCGGCAGTGCGAGTGATCGAGAAAGGTTGGTGATCGATGCTCAAAGTGCCGACGACGGTCAACGTAGCCGGGGCGCTAGTGATGCTGCTGAATGAGTTGCTGAGGATCACGCTAAAGTTGAAGCCGTTATCGCCAGGGTAATTGGCGGTGAAAGCGAGGGGATTTGTCGTTGCGCCGGAAATTGGGGTTCCGTTTCTCAACCAAAAGTACGACAAAGGTGTCGCACCGTCCGCGGTTACAGTGAATTTCGCGACGCTGCCGGCACTGACCGTTTTTGATGCTGGATCTTCCACTACGAAAGGAGAAAAGGCGCGCGCCGAAAATGACGTAATGCCAGCCTGATAGTGGTTCGTGATGTCCGTAGCCGAAAGAACATTCGTGTAAAAAGCAACTTCATCTACTCCACCGGTGAACGGAAGGAAGCCTGTATTATCCCCGGCGCCGATTTGCCCACTAAAGAGATGATCAGCTAAATAAGTGGTCACGCCCGATGTGGTAACTCGGGCGACGCCATTGACGTAAAAGATGAAGGTCGAGCCGTCAAACGTGGCGGCCAGATGATACCACTGGAGTGGCTGAATCAACAAAGCGGAGGCCTGGGCGAATGGACCGTTTTTGACGTTAAAAATCCAATAGCTGGCTGGTCCGGGAGACTGATAAAAATTCCAACCCGACGCATTGGCATAGATGCCTGTCTCATACTGGCCAAACATGGCCAGCGGTATCGAATAATTGGCCGGCTGGGTCAAAGGAAGAACCCAGCACTCGGCCGAGAACGGCGCTCCGTGTTGGCCGTCACCGGTCACCGGACTCAACTCGGGATGATAGGTAATATTCACGAATCCATGATGCGGAACGTCGCTGGAATCGACGTAATAGCGGAACAGAAGCGAGTTGGTATTGATTCCTGGCAGACCCATAATTGGCCATATGGTCACGCCATTAGTATCTGCGTCAGTCGCATAAGCGGTATCGAAGTGATTGGCGGTCCCATCGATGGCAGTTGTGCCAGAGGTTTCCTCGAGCCTATAATAGGCCACAGGATTGTTGGCGAGGACCACGTCCTGGTAAGCAGCATGAGCAGTGGCCCCGCCGAGAAGGGCCAGAGCTGCGCAGAGAGGCGCGAGGAATGAACGGTTTGTGGTGAGGCTTCTTGATTTCATATGGATCGGTTTGATGTGATTCATGGTTCTAACAACTGCGCGAAAGGAATATTCCATTCCGCATCCGTCTTGCTCTGATGGGAACTTTTTATCACAAGCTTTAAACTTTGCAATAAAAAACATTACAAATCTTCTTGAGCCAGTTTTCGACCTGATGTAGCCTTTGCTCAGCCGATTCCTGATATATGCAACTTCCCCAGCCACGGTCCGCTGTTCAATGGATGCGTAAGTCCTCGCTGCTGTGTGCGTTGCTCGCTTTCACATCGGCTGCATCCGGACAATCTCCGGTTACAGAACTGTCCACCATTGCGCAGTTGAAGAGCCTTCCACGACCTCCCGAGCGCAGTGATCCTGCTGAAAGAGCACAATCAGGGGGAACAAATATCGCATTCAGAGTAAAGGGTGTGGTACTTTGTTATGATTCAGGTTGGAATCAGCTCTACGTTCATGATGGCTTTGCGACAGGCTATTTCCCTCCAGGCGGTTTTTCTTTTCCCCTTTCCATGGGCCAGCAAGTGGAGATTTCCGGGACCACTCTGGGAGGCGAAACATTCTCGGATCTTAAGTTAACCGCGTTGGGGCAGGGAATCCTTCCTGCCCCGAAGCACCTCGAGTTATGGGAGCTTGGACGAGACCAGGGCGAATGGATCGAAACCATCGGACGGGTGCTTACGGCAGAGACCAGCCGGGGGCGGCTTGCCATAGTGTTGAATGCGAACCAGCAGAATTGCCTGGCTTACATTCTCGGCGCGCCTCCCATCACCGGTTTCAAGCGCTTGCTCGACTGCAAGGTTCGCCTTCGCGGGATTAATGCCAGCCGGATACGTGGTGGGCGGCTGGAAGCAGCTGCAGTGTTCGTGGCGGGAATAAACGAGGTGACGGTGATCGAAGCCGCGGTTGAAAAGCTTTCGCAGGTTCCGGTGGTGTCCATCAGTAGTCTGCTAAATCGCGAATTGGGGACGTGGACAAACCAAATGGTGCATGTCAATGGACTGGTGATCTCTTATCAGCCAGGTGCTTCAGTCCTGGTCAAAGATCCGACAGGAATTATTCGCGCAAAGATCATCCAACAAACCGAGATGCGCGGGGATGAGCACGTTGATCTCTGGGGATACCTCAAAGCTTCATCAGAGGATGCCGCGCTCGCGAACGCGTGCTTCGAGGTTATCCGCCCAAAAGCCGAGGAACTCGCGCCTGTTTCCGAATCTGTGCTGCTTCCAACGACGAATCGCTCAGAGATTCTTACCAATATATCGCAGATTTCCAATCTACGCCGTGAAGATGCGGCGCAGAGATTTCCCGTGCGTGTGCGCGGTGTCATGACGTACGCAGACTCGGCCTGGCGGAATGGCTTCATTCAAGATAAGACCGGTGCGGTCTATATCGATTTGGACCCCGCTCAAAAGGAAGTCCAAGCTGGTCAATGGGTCGAACTCGCCGGGCACACGAGTCCGGGTGGATTTGCACCCGAAGTGATCGGCACATCCATTACAGTGCTTGGCAGGACAAATCTGCCTGCGCCGGCGCGGGTGGATCTGGAAGATTTGGCGAACGGACACCTGGACGCGCATTGGGTCGAGATGCAGGGCGTGGTGCGCCGTTCCGACGCGCAGTCGGGCCATTTGAACCTGAGCGTGATGACGCCCAAGGGGCGCTTCAAAGCGATCATCCCGGGAGCTGATGACGATAGTCCTCCAGCAAACTTGATCGATTCGCTGGTAAGCATTCGCGGCGCTTGCAGTTCGGAATTGAATGTTAGCCGGCAGTTGAGCGGCATCACATTGCATGTCCCCAGCCTCACGCAGGTGACAATTCTGGAACCAGCACCGCCGGATCCGTTTGCGATCCAGAACACTCGGATCGCGTCAGTGGCAACTTTCGATCCCAGTCGATTGGCTGGTCGCCGTATCAAACTCCAGGGCGTCGTCACTCTGGAAATGCCCGGTCAAGGCTTTATTCTGCAGGACGCATCCGCCGGTTTGCGAGTGCTTACCCGCCAAACCAACCAATTTCAAATCGGCGACCTGGTCGATGTCCTTGGTTTTCCCGCCATTGGCGACTTTTCACCTTATCTTGAGGAGGCCGTGTTCCGTCGTAACAGCACCGGGGTTCTGCCCCAGGCCACAAGAATCCGGGCCGACCAGATTCTATTGCACGGCACTAATGACGCCCAGCTTGTTCAAATCTCTGCTCGTCTGTTGCAGGGAGTCACTCGTTCGGCAAATCCGCAATTGGTGCTGCAAGACGGGCCGGTAATTTTCACGGCACATCTGGTAAGTCAGGGCGGTCGCCGGCAGATACCCCTGTTTCAATCCGGCAGTCTGCTGAGCCTCACCGGGGTATGTTCGATTCAAGGCGGCGAGCGCCATGAGCCCGAGACATTTCGACTGCTCCTGCGCCAGCCCGACGACATCGTTTTGCTTCAAACAGCGCCATGGTGGACGCCACGGCATGCTCTTCTCCTGGGTGGCGGAATGACTCTGGCAATCGCCATTTCTCTGGCTTGGGTCGCGTTACTCCGCCGCCAGGTTCGCACCCAAACCAAGCTCATCCGCCAAAAGCTTCAAGACGAAGCTGCCCTCGAGGAGCGATATCGAGATTTGTTGGAAAACGCCAACGACATGGTTTATACCCATGACCTCACCGGACGACTTACCTCGATTAACCAGACTGGCGAGGCGCTTCTTCAATGGCCCCGGGACCAGATGCTCTCGCGAAACATCGTCGAGTTCATCGCTCCAGAGCAACAGAGCGCTGCGCGTCAGTGGCTCGAGAACGTGCTAAAAGGGGTGGCCGCGACCGTCGAGTGGGACTTCCTCACCGCCTCGGGCCAACGGGTGAAGGTCGAGATCGGCACGCGGTTAATCGAGGAGGCCGGGCGGTTAATTGAGGTTGAAGGGATCGCGCGAGATATCACCGAACGCAAGCGCCTCGAGCGCGAACTCCTCGAAATCAGTAATCGCGAGCAACGACGAATCGGCCATGACCTCCATGACGGCGTTTGCCAGCAATTGGCCGGCATCGCTCTAATGACTTCTTCGTTGGCCGAGCAGCTCGATGAAAAACGAGTCCCCGAGTACGCCGAGGCTGAAAGGATCACTTCGTTGCTCAATACTGTGATCGACCAGACCCGCGGCGTTGCCCGGGGTTTGTTCCCAGTCCGTCTCGAACAGAACGGCCTCGTGTCCGCATTGGAAGAGCTTGCGGCCAATTCGAGCGAACTGTTTGGGATTAATTGCCACTTCATCTCTGAGGATCCACCCGGGATAATAGAAAATACCGTAGCCCTCCACCTCTACTACATCGTGCTCGAAGCTGTGGCGAACGCCTCGAAACATGGAAAAGCCAGAAACGTCACGATCACGCTGGAGCCGGTTGCCCCGCGCTACTTGTTGACTATCCGTGATGACGGCACCGGCTTTGTGTACCCTAACGGCGCGCAATCAGGAATGGGGCTGCGAATAATGCATTATCGCGCGCGGGTCATCGGTGCGGACTTAACGCTCCGTACCAGTCCAGGTTTCGGCACGGAAATCCATTGTCTCTTCCTTCCGAATTTCGGAGAATGGCAAGGAACCGGTGACAACGATGCAAGAACGGATGACGTCCCTGGGCGAGTCCAGCCGTCCTGAAAAGGCTATGGCTCGCTCCGCCGAAAAAAACCGTCTCTTGATTGTCGACGACCATCCGTTGTTCCGCGAAGGGCTGCGCCAAATGATCGACCGCACCGTCGGTTTGATGGTGTGCGGCGAGGCGGCAGACGCAGCGGCCGCACTAAAGGCCATTCCGGCACTCAAGCCAGACCTCGTGCTGGTGGACATTTCGCTCGGCGGTACGAACGGCATTGATCTCATAAAGAGCCTGAAAGCCAAATACGAAGATTTGCCGGTCCTGGTCATATCGATGCATGACGAGTCTCTGTACGCGGAGCGCGCCCTGCGCGCCGGCGCGCTCGGATACATTATGAAGAACGCCCCTGCGAAAACGGTCAAAAGCGCGATCTTCAAGGTCCTGGCTGGGGAAATGTTCCTGAGCGGGAAAATGTCCTCCTCGGTGCTTGCCAAGCTGATGTGGTGCAAGTCAGGCAAGCCCGTCTCTCCGATCGAGCAACTAAGCAATCGCGAGCTCGAAGTGTTTCAAATGCTAGGCCAGGGCAAGGGCACGCGACAGATTGCCGAAGAACTCGGTTTGACCATCCCGACGATCAATTCCTTTCGGAACCGCATCAAAGAGAAATTGGAGCTTAAGAATTCCACGGAAATGATCCTCCATGCGATGCAATGGTCTCGCGAACAAGTTTGAAAATGATCCCGGCTTTGGCTGTTCTTTGAGCGTGTCTAAGAAATCCCTTCTATTGCAGGAGGCCTGACCCAATGGTCACCGCTTTCCAGCCGTTACTTCCAGACTCGTGATGTAATCGCTCGCTTTCGCTTCGGCTGGCAAATGGGTCATGATTTTTTGGTACAAGGGGTCCTGCCAATCTACCATGCCATCGATGTAGGCTGCTCTCGGCTTCAGCACAATATCGGTCAAACCAGACTCTCTCGCCATGAGTTCGGTGTACGAGACAAGGACCGCGCCCGCAACACAGCCGATCAATGCTTCCACCATCTCGACAACCGCCGCAGGGAGCGGCTTCAATAGCGCCAGGTCCGAAACAGCCACCCGTCCGCCGGGTTTCAGCACGCGCGCAATTTCTCGCCATACCTGAGGTTTGTCCGGTGAAAGGTTGAGGACACAATTCGAAATCACCACGTCTACACTGGCATCCGCCACAGGCAAATGTTCGATTTCACCGAGCCGGAACTCGACATTATTTAGCCCGCTCGCTTGCCGATACGTCTCAAGATTTTTCCGCGCCTTCTGCAGCATCTCCGCTGTCATATCGACGCCGATCACCCGGCCAGTCGCGCCCACTTTCCGCCCCGCAATAAAAACGTCGAATCCTCCTCCGCTGCCAAGGTCAAGCACGACCTCGCCGGGCTTAAGCAAAGCGAGAGCGTTCGGGTTGCCGCAGGAGAGGCCCATGTTCGCTCCGTCAGGCAAAGCGGCGAGCTCCTCCGCGGAGTAACCAATATGTCGCGCCAAATCTTCCGATACCGTATCGGTCGAACCACAACAACTGGCGCTCGTGCCGCAGCATGACCCGCCAGTCTGGGCTATTTTGCCGTATCCTTCGCGGACCACTTGCCGCACCGTTTCAGAGTCCTGTAGCTTCGTCATATCTTTGTTCAGTTATCCTATAACCTTTTCTCAATGAAAAATCGATCTCATAAATCGCCTGTCGAGCGCTACCCCTCTCTCTGGCATGACTTGAAAGCCGAATCTCCCTCTCCCTGAGGGAGAGGGCCGGGGTGCATCGAGACCATCTGCCGCTTGCGATTCAGTCCACGGTTGCTGGAGAGGAGGCCTTTGTTCGGATTCCATCTTGAGATGCAATCCTTGCCGGCAGTGTCTCGACAAAGCTGCGAATCTCGTCCCGCACCCGTCGATAAACTGAAAGCTTTTCCTCGCCATCTGGCAACTGCCTGGTGATTTTCGGCGGATCATCAAAACCGACATGCACCACCTTGGCTTTGCCGGGGAAAATCGGACATCGCTCATTCGCGTCACCGCACACTGTCACAACGTAATCGAACTCGAGTGGGCCGAGGTCGCCGGGCGTTTTGGAATACTGCTTTGAGATGTCAACTCCTGCTTCCGCCATGACTTTGACAGCATGAGGGTTCATGCCATGCCTCTCGATGCCTGCCGAGTATGGCTCAATCACGTCACCTTTGAGTCGGCGCGCCCAGCCTTCCGCCATCTGGCTGCGGCACGAGTTCACCGTGCAAAGAAACAGGACTTTCAGTTTCGACACTACGTTTTCCATAACTCAGCGTGGTCCATTCGCAAGATGCTCAACGATAAAAGGTATGTCGTACGAGCCCTTATCCGTGGACTTCTTAGGTTCCGGCATTTCCCGCCCGCCGTCATCATGGCCGTCAGCGTCAACACTGTATATCGCGTATCCGCGAGCGAGGCGTCGATATCGAATGGGAGCTCCGTCGAAGGGATCAGTTGGAACAGCTTCGAGAAACTGTGGTGTGAGTTCCTTAAGGTCGCTGGGCAGCCGACCTCGCTGGCGACTGAAGCGCTCCACGGCCAAGGCTGTGGTTGCCAGCTTGATCTGAGCTTGCGCGGATAACTCGCGGACAATCACCCTTGAAAGCGATGGAAGGACCATGCTGGATAAGATATAGAGCCTTCTTTGCGCAGTGCTGCTCGCCGATGCCAGATAATTCGTCAGAGCGAGGCTTTCCGGAGGAGGCAGGGCCGCCAGCGTAGTGCTTTTTTCCATTGTTTTGAGATAGAAATTCAAATCTCGCTCGAAAAACCCCGTGAGCCAAATGAACTTCGCAGGCTTGCCCAAATAACGTTGAGGTTTTCGCGGCGGTGCCTCCGGCTCATCATTTTGAGTAAAGCTGTGGATTTCCTTCCAACTTAGTCGGAATGTCGGAATTGACAGGGCACGCTCGCCGACAAAAGCCAGCGGCAGCAAGTTTGTCTCGCCGGCGCGAGCAAATCCTGCCTGAAGCTTTTTGCATGTTTCCTCACTGGGGCTGAGGCGATTCAAATTTCGCTCGATGGCCTTCACAGCCATTCGGAGGATTGCGTTGTAAACCAAATGAGAGAT
>Ga0137403_10002568_pt1 | contig 11344 bp, 9 predicted proteins | sample CZOMad2_1_16fung_FD_122057 | JGI IMG/M metagenome (GOLD analysis project Ga0137403, IMG submission 122057) | Vadose zone soil fungal communities from Angelo Coast Range Reserve, California, USA - CZOMad2_1_16fungal (Hybrid Assembly) | ecosystem: Environmental > Terrestrial > Soil > Vadose zone...
CTGAACGTTGTGGCCCAGGCGGTATTCGCCAGCGCTCAGCGGCTCTTTTCCAGCAAGCAACTTGATCAGCGTGGATTTTCCTGCGCCGTTCACCCCAACCAGCGCGATGCGATCGCCGCGCTCAATCATGAAGCTGACGTCGCGAAAAACTTCTTTCTCACCATAGGATTTTGCGACCTCGGCGAACTCGGCGACGATCCGCCCGCTTGCCTTTGGCTGCGGAAACGAGAAGCGAATCGTCTTTTCTTCTTCCGGCAGCTCGATGCGATTCATCTTCTCTAGTTCCTTAATCCGGCTCTGCACCTGCTTGGCTTTGGTCGCCTGATAACGGAAGCGATTGATGAACACTTCCAACTGCTCGATGCGCTCTCGCTGGTTGCGATACGCGGCTTCGAGCTGCTCGCGGCGCTGAGTCTTCTGCTCTTCGTAGTTGTCGTAATTGCCGGCGTAGAAATGAATGCGTTTGTTCCAGATCTCCACGATTTTGCTGACTGTGACGTCGAGGAAATAGCGGTCGTGCGAGATGAGAACGAACGCGTACGGATATTCGGTGAGATATTCTTCGAGCCAGTTGCGAGCTTCGAGATCGAGATGGTTTGTGGGCTCATCCAGCAGCAGCAGGTTCGGCTTTTGCAGCAGTAGCTTGGCCAGCGCGATACGCATCTGCCATCCCCCCGAGAATTCGTCAGTCTGCCGATTCCAATCGTCCTTACGAAATCCGAGTCCTGTGAGCACGCTGCCCACCTGCGCCTCGATGGCATAGCCATTGCGCGCTTGAAATTCATGCTCTACACGTTGATAGCGATCGGCGACCTGTGCATACTCCGCCGAGGCATGGTCCAGCTCTGACATGCTCGCGGTAAGCTGCTCCATCTCTTCTTCCATCGCGCGCAGTCTGGAAAATACCGACATGCACTCGGCGAACACCGTGCGTCCGGACAGGGTGAGGCCGTCCTGCGGGAGGTACCCTGCGCTAATGCCTTTAGCAAGGCTAATCGATCCGTAATCGACTGTCTCGATGCGGCCGAGAGTCTTCAGCAGCGTGGATTTTCCGGTGCCGTTCGCGCCCACCAGACCGATGCGGTCCTTAGGCGTGATCAGCCAGTCCACTCCCTCGAACAGGAGCTTATGGCCATAACGTTTTCCGGCTGAGGACAACTGGATCATGAGGTTGATTCAATCGTCTCATGAGAGAGCCAGATAGAGAAAGATGTGGCGCGGGCGCCCTCGCCCGCGTTTATGGGAATGCATAACAGTTTTAAAAGAGTGTCTAGCGAACCGCAAGCGCCTTCGCCGCCCCAATCTCTTCCACGGCCCTATCAATTACGGCTTGCAGTTCCCGCGCGTACTTCACCTCACGCCCTTTGGCGAGAATTTTTCGCGCTTCGTCGGGAGAGTACCAGGTGGGATTTCGCATCTCTTCTTCAGGACGAACTGCCTTCTCCACTTCCAGCAGAAAGGCTTTTATGACGAATTCCTGCACACCTGGGTTGCGCCAGAAAACTCCTTTGGAGTGAATATACACATGGAAGTGCCGAGGCTCGATATGCCCGCGAACTCCAGCCTCTTCCAAAGCTTCGCGTTCCGCGGCCTGGCTGTGCGACATCTCGGGAGCAGGGTCGCCCTTGGGAAAGGTCCATTTGCCCCCGCCGTTGGTATTCACCAATAAAAATTCCAGCTCAGTGCCACGCCGCCTGTAACAGACGGCTGCGACCTGGAGCGGCAGAGCAAATTTAGGACGAGACGTCCCCACGTGTGCACGCCTCCTATTTGGATGTTAAGCCGAAGATATTTCAGGAATGTTAAAGTGCAACAAAAAAGGTGCAGAGCTGGATTACCAAAGAGTTACTACGTTCGCGCGGGCAGGGTGCGTCGCAAGCCTAAGCGGTTGTCAGCTTACGTTCCAAAGTATGCATAGTCGTCAGAATTGTTGAGATAACATTTTCATCGCCGATCGCTGTGTTAATCATCACGTGATACAAACAACGCGTCGGCCAGTCGGCGTTGAAGTAATGTTTCACAAAGATGATGCGATCCTGGTCGATCGTGTCCACCAGTTCTTCGGCTTCGCGTTGGCTCCTGCCGATTTCATGCAGACGGCGGAGCTTCTCCGCGCGCGGCGCATACAAAAAGACGTGAAACGCATCCGGCCGCTCGCGGAGAAAATATGGCGCGCCCCGGCCCACGATGACGCAATTTCCCGATCGCGCAGCGTGTTCCATGACCTCCTGCCCGACCGCCACAAAGCGATCGGCGTCAAAAACGTCGGCGCCGGAAAGCGGCATGTTGCGCTCGTAACTTCCCCGCCAGAACACTTTAGCAAGGCGGTGAAAAGTGCTGTCCATGCGCTCGTCACAACGCGCGACTGCCGAGGGATCGACGCCGGCAACCTTGGCGATTTCTTCGGTCAGCTCATGATCCCAGAGTTTCCAGCCCAGCCGCTCGGCCAATTGCTTGGCAATTTCCCCGCCGCCGCTTCCGAATTCACGCTCGACTGTAATGATGCGATACACAATCCACCTCTAGTGCACGGCAACTTCTCCCCCTGGCCTGGCCCGCTTCATAAGGAAGACCAAGGGAATCATACCCAGAATAGCAGCGCCGAGGAGCCAAAAATCGTCGATGTAGGCCAGCATGTTGGCTTGCCGAAACAGATTGCCCTGCACTAGTCCGTAAGCGCGATGCATGGCATCAACAGGGGAGAAGCCGCGGGATTCCAGCATTCGTGCAGTGCTTTGCAGCATTGCCTGAAAAGTGGGATTCGATCCCGAAAGATGCGCGGCCAGATTGGCCTGGTGATGCTGCGCCCGCCTGGCAAGCATCGTGGTAACTAAAGAAATTCCCACGCTGCCGCCAATATTGCGCGCCAGATTCATGAGACCCGACGCAGCATTGTTCTTCTCGCGCGGCAGAAAGCTGTAGGCCGCGGTGTTGATCGGGACAAACAGAAACGCCATCCCAACCGACTGGATCATTCTGGCGAGCACAACCGTTCGGAAATCGACACCCAGATCGAAGCCGGTCATGTGAAACAGCGAAAATGAAAGCACGGCGAGGCCGAAAACCATGAGTCTCCTGGCATCGTAACGCGTAAGCATAAATCCAACGATCGGCATCAGCACCATGATAGTGAATCCGCCCGGGGAAAGCGCCATACCGGCTTGCTGCGCCGTGTATCCAAGCAGCGTCTGCATAAAGAGCGGCAGCAATAGAGTGCTTCCCAGCAGGGCAAACCCGAGCATGAACATGAGGAAATTCGCTGCTGCGAAGGTTCGCTCCCTGAACAAATGCAGGTCGATCACCGGGTCCTTCTGCCGCCACTCCCACCAGATTACAAAGAGCAGCGATGCCGCTGAGATGATCGAAAGAGCCAGGATGAAATGTGATTCGAACCAATCATCGCGTTGACCTTTATCGAGGATGATCTGCAGCGTGCCCAGCCCAAGCGCCACGAACCCGAGGCCTACATAGTCAACCTTCATTTCTGAGAGTTTCCTGCGCCGCAGGTGAGGCGGATCCTGAATCAGGCGCGAAGTCAGCAGCAGCGAAATTATGCCGACTGGAATATTCACAAAGAAAATCCAGCGCCAGGTGTAGTTGTCAGTGATCCATCCGCCGAGAGTGGGCCCGATCGCCGGGGCCATAACCACCGCGATTCCGTAGACAGCGAACGCCATGCCGCGTTTAGCGGGAGGGAAGGTGTCGGCAAGAATCGCCTGCTCGCTCGGCTGCAACCCGCCGCCACCAGCGCCTTGCAGCACGCGGAAGAAAATCAGCATGGCGAGATTCGGCGCCAGCCCGCAAAGCAGAGAGCTGACGGTGAACAACGCAACGCAGCTCATGTAAAACCGCTTACGTCCGATGATCGAAGAAATCCAGCCGCTAAGGGGCAGAACGATCGCATTAGAAACGAGATAGGAGGTAAGAACCCACGTGCTCTCGTCTGTGCCGGCTGAAAGGCTGCCGGCTATGTGCGGCAATGCCACGTTGGCGATGCTGGTATCCAGCACCTCCATAAACGTGGCCAAAGTTACGGCCAACGCGATAATCCAGGGATTAATCGCAGGCCGCGACGGTTCGGCCGCATCCATGGTGAGCGTCGCGGAACTCATCTAATCCAGACCTTCGGCTCAACTGACATTCCGGGCCGCAGCGCATGCTCTTTGGTTTCCCCGGGATCGAACGTGATCTTCACGGGAATGCGCTGCACGACTTTTACATAATTTCCCGTGGCATTCTCTGGCGGGAGCAAGCTGGTGATTGAGCCGCTCGCCCCGGCGATGCTCTGCACGTGACCTTTGTATTTCTTGCCGTTGGAGTCCACGGCGATCGTGACCGGCTGTCCTACCTGCATCTGCCTGAGTTGGGTTTCTTTAAAGTTGGCGGTCACCCAGATATCGTCGAGATTGATGATCCGCATCAGCTCCTGGCCGGGTTGAACATTCTGTCCGACCTCCACGGTCCGGTTAGTCACCACACCGTTCACTGGCGCGACCACTGACGTGTATTGCAGGTTCAGCTCCGCCTGCTCGAGCGCCGCTTTCTTGAATTGCACCTGCGCCAGCGCCGATTGGGCGCGCGAACGAATCGCCGCCACTTGCTGAGGTGCGGTACTCGCCGAGCGCAGATTGGCCTCAGCCTGCGCTAATTTGCTCTGCGCCTGCGTAATTTGTTGTTCGGCAGCAGCGGCGGAGGCTCGCGCCGCCTCCACAGCAGCCGCGCTGGCCTTCGCCGCAGCCAGTGCCTGATCATATTGCTGTTGCGAGACTTCCTCTTTGTCGACCAGTTGCTTGTAACGCACCAGATCATTTTGAGCTTTAACGTTATTCGCTTCCGCCTGCAGCAGTTGCGCCCGGGCGGCATCGAACTGCTGACGAGCAACCGAAATTCCCGCACGCGCGTTTTCCACATCGGCCTGCGCCGTGCTCAACTGGCTTCCCGTGCTCACGGAAGTGATAGGAACGTTCACCTGCGCGGCCTGCGCCACCGCCAAAGCGTCGGCATAATCGGCCTTGGCGCGATCTACTGCAACTTGGTAATCGCGGGGATCGATTTGCACCAGTGGCGTCCCTGCATTCACGTATTGGTTGTCATCCACCAGCAGCTTGTCTACGTGCCCAGAAATTCGCGCACTGATTGCGTTCAAGTGGCCATCGATCTGCGCGTCATCAGTTGATTCGTAACTGGCGAAGTAGCGCCACAGGAAGAAGCCAACCACGAGCAGCACGATCAGGATGAGAATGAGCAATCTGCGAAAGCGAGGACTCCGCGAAGCTCGCCTCCAGCGAAGGTCCCGCTCAGAAGACGGTAGGGGCGATGGCGAGGCGGGGTGAGGCCTTGATTCTGGCGGAGTCTGGGGAGTAGTGCGCACCGTCTCTGTCGTCTGTTCCATAGATTACTTACTCTGAAAGTACCTTTTTACGCCCTCTTCCGCGTAGCCGATGGCGCGAGCCAGCTCAATCTTGGCCAGATTGTGAGCGTAAAGGCTGGAAATGTAGTTTTCATTCGCGGCGGCAACGCTCTCTTGCGCTTGGACCACTTCGAGATTGTCGGTTACACCTGCGGCAAAACGATCTCGCGCTTGGAGCAGTGTTTGATTTGCCAGATCCACGGAACTCTGCGCGACCTGTACTTGTTCGTTAGCGGCCGCAAGGTCCAGCAGGGCGGTGCGAATTTCGTATTCGATTCTGCCGCGCAGATCACCTAACTGAGCCCGATTTTGCCGCAGCGTGGCCTCCGCCTGCAAAACGTCCGCGTGAATCTTTCCGCCAGGAAATATGGGAATAGTCAAAGATCCGGTTACCTGAAACGTGCCATGAGAATTTCCCGGGGTCACACCCAAATCACCATAATTAGCAGCGAAACCGAGACTCGGAAAATGCTCAGCCGTGGCGGCATTGCGAAAATGCTCCGCCGAGCGTACCTGCTGAAGGGCAGCTTGATAATCGGAACGCGAAGCGTAGGCCCGCTGCAGGCTTTCTTCCAGTCCCAGCGCTGCCAACGGCGCGTACGGAACTTTCTCGGTCAACGTAAATTCCTGGCCGGTGGGCAGTCCGATCGCCCGCGCCAAAGCCAGTTTCTGCTTGGCATAATCGTTGCGCACTACGATCAACTCTTGCTGCCGTGTTTGCAGCTCGACGTGAGCGCGCAGCGTGTCAATCGCGGGACTTACCCCCGCTTTTTGCTGATCTGCAGTTTTGCCATATAAAGCTTGCGCGGTTTGCACTTGCGCCTGCGCCGTATCCACACGCGCCGCTCCGGCAATCGCCTGAAGATAGGCATTGCCGACTGCCAGCACCACTAGATCACGCGCGTCTTTATAGGAATATCGTGCGGCCTGCAGGTTCGCCGCCGCTCCGCGCTCCCGGTCGAGGCTTTTCAGATTAAAAAGAGATTGGCTCCAATACACACGCGCATCGAAATAGCCGTAAGGCCCGACGATCTGAGGGATCTTCCCGAATGGCGAATTGGAAGGAAAACGAAGCCCGAGGGCCGCGAGATTCTGCTGTGCGACATTCTCGCTTACCCCCGCACTGAGATTGGGAAGCAAGTCGCTCAGTTCCTTCCACCTCTGCCCTCGCGCCGCAATCACGCTGTCGCTTTGCAAAAGCAGTCCAAGGTTATTTCTCAGGCCGCGGTCAATGGCATCTTTGAAGGAGAGCGGCAGAACCTCTGGACTGACTTTCCCCTCAGCGACGCTACCGGTGAAAGGATTTTGATTCAGACTTCCTACGCTGCTTGGAATGGAGGTTGCAGATGATTGGGAAGGGGAATACTCGCTCGACTCGGAAGTTGTATTCATCACCTGGGCCAGCGCCGGCCAACTACATCCGGCAAGAGCAAATAACAGGGCAATCGTTGCGGAGCGATAACGCTTTTTCCTCAATGGCAAGCACTGGCTAGTACTCGAATCTTGCATATTGAATCAGGGGCTGACAGGCTGAACATCGGCAGGTCAGTAGGTTATGTTGATTCTTTCCGCCGGTTTATAGATGCAAAGGATCGTGGCCGCGATGGAGGTGCTGGCAACGTTCAAGCCCGCTGTAGCGCGGGTTATCTCTCTAGGCAATAGCTGAGCACACTCGGGTTTCTACTCGCAACCACATAGCATCTAACCTCTTCTGTGGAAGAGGAGGTCTGCTTGAGAAAGCTCACGTTGATAGCTGCATTATGCATTTTGTTTCTTATGCCGAGATTCACCCACGCCCAGGAATTTGACGCCGCCATTGGCTTCGGGACACTGACGGCTCCATCTGGATCCGTGGCGTTGGCGAATGGCGAGAACGTTACGGAACGTGGCGGGCTGTATCCTGGATTCAGTGCCGACTTCATTATTAAGCACCGCCTCGGCGTCAGCGGAAATGTGGCTTGGCGAGCCAGCCGGAATCTTTATGCAGGAGTTCTGCCGTACCGCCCAATCTTTTACGATTTCAATGGCATCTACGCCCCGAAATTGGGCACACGGGCAACCGCCGAAATGATGGCTGGCATCGGCGCTGAAAGTCTTCGCTTCTACACCCCACAGTTCCAGTGCAGCGCATTCTCCTGCACGAACTACGTCAGCAGCAATCATTTCATGGGGCACATAGGCGGTGGTTTGCGCCTTTATGTCTGGGGACACATGTTCGTGCGTCCCGAAGCGCACTTATATCTGATTCATAACAACAGCGAGTTTCCGTCATCCCAGGCGACCCGTTTCGGGTTGTCGATCGGATACACCTTCGCCCCGGGATTCTGAGATTCACCAAAACAGCCTCTTTCTGTCTCAACTCGCCAACAGTTCTCGATCTCTCTGAGTTACGCCTGTGCCTTGAAGCCTTCGCTCCCTCCCCTTAAACTTAAAAGATGCACACCCATGTCGGCCACAGCGCGGGCGAGAGGACTTCGCGAGTTTTGCGCGTCTCGCTCTTCGTAACTCTGGCCTACATTGTTCTGCTGGTTGTTGCCGGTATTCGTGCCCATTCGCTGGCCTTGCTCTCCGAAGCCGGCCACAATTTGTCTGATTTTTTCGCGTTGCTGCTGTCGCTCTTCGCCGTTTATCTGCAGTCGCGCCCGCCCAGTTCTACTGCGACATATGGCTATCACCGCGCCGGAGTTCTGGCGGCCCTGGTGAATGCGGCGTCCCTGGTGGCAGTTTCGTTCCTGATTTTTTATGAGGCTTTCCGCCGTTTGCAGGCCCCGCAACACGTTCATGCAGGCGTGATGATCGGCGTGGCCGCAGCGGGCGTAGTCATGAATGGTGTGATTGCCTTGTTGCTGTATCGCTCGGGGCGGGATGTGAACATTCGCAGCGCGTTCCTGCATGAGATTTGCGACACGCTCTCGACGGCGGCGGTTATCGTAGGCGGCTGGGCGATCCTTGCCACCGGACAGTCCTGGATTGACTCGGCGCTTTCAGTCGGGATCGGCGCCCTCATCCTATGGTCCGGCTTCGGCATCGTCCGCGAGACGCTGAACATTCTGCTCGAAGGCACGCCTCGCGGGATCAAGTTGGAGCGCGTGGAGACGGCGATCCGAACCATTGAAGGCGTGAACGACGTTCACGATCTCCACATCTGGAGCATCGGCTCGGAAACTCGCGCTTTGTCCTGCCACATTGCCATTGCTGATATTCCGCCTTCAGTCAGCGAACGCATTCTCCGGGACGTGAAAGACCGGTTGCATCAGAATTTCCGCATCGACCACACTACAATTCAATTTGAACACGTGGAGTGCGAAGTGGCGCACGGATGCGTGATGCCGGTAGGCGGAGAAGAACATCATCACAGTCATTGAGAAGCTGGGATTTGGGATCTCCTTAGACCAGGATCCCAACATGGCGCGCTGGCAAGTTCCTGTTATTGTCGTTGTGCGATGAAATCGTTTTTCTTTGCGTCGATCAAGACAGGGCCGCATAACTCCGAGCGCCCAACCTCAAGGGCATGGCCCCTCGACTCGGTTCCAAAATGAAATTCTTACAAAATTAGTTTAATCGGGAAGGGCACGAGTTTTACTCGTGCCAGAGTAGTCTAATCGCACAGCGGCTTCCAGCCGCTGAGGTGCGCTTGTGAAGCCTACTCGTCTAATGTCTCCGCCCGGAACGTATTTCGTGACTTTCGCCACTTGGCGACGACAAAGGCTCTTCGTGGTGGAGCGTTATGCCCGGCTGTTCTTGAGGACGATATATGCCTACCGGCGCCAAGGCAAACTCCAGTTACACGCTTTTGTGCTAATGCCCGAGCACGTACATTTGCTGCTTACCCCGGCGGAAGACGTTGATACTCGAGCGCACCGTGCAGCTCATTAGGGGCGGCTATTCGCATGCGTTCGGGATTGAGTTTGGGAAACACAAGGAGTTTTGCAGAGAGGTTTCACGGACCATCGGATTCGGGATCGTGCAGATTTTGAAAGGCACCGGGAATACATTCACGACAATCCCGTTGCCCACAGGCTCGCGGATCGGGCAATGGAATATCGCTACTGCTCGGCATATCCAGGATTCAAATTGGACGCGCTGCCCTCAGCGGCTGAAGCCATCGTTGCATAACCGCGAATCGGCACGAGTGGAACTCGTGCCCTTCCCGATCCCGAATGGGAGCCGAATTCCAATGATCAGCTATCGGTCCGTTCTAGTGCCTCTGTGCCGCTCTGTTGCTGATAAATCTCTCTCACTCTCTCAATCGCATCCGCCTCCTCCGTGGGCTTGTCCGGCCTGAGCCGTACAATCCTCGGAAATCGCAGCGCAAAGCCGCTGTTGTGTCTGTCGGACCGCATTATGTTGTTAAAGGCGACCTCCAGCACGATCTTCGGTTCCACGATCAGCCGCATGCCCTGATCTTCGATCGTATGCTCCAGAAACCACTTCGTCATCTCAGTAATTTCGGCATCGGTCAGCCCAGAGTATGCCTTGCCGATGTTCACCAGTTTCTCGCCGTCACGTACGGCAAACGTGTAATCGCTCAAAACGCCGATGCGCTTGCCATGTCCGTACTCGACGGCAGTCACTACGACGTCCAAGGTCGCGAGCTCCCGTTTCAGCTTCAGCCACGATTTCCCGCGCCGGCCAAGCGTATAGGGCGATTCGGGATCTTTGATCATCAATCCTTCATTGCCACGCGACTGCGCCGCGTCAAATAAGCTATCGAGTTCTGGCGCAGATGAAGCTTGAAAAACCGGCGCTCGTAACACCCGCGCATTCTGCGCAGGCTCGGTTGAATCGAAAATGAGCCGGGCCTGCGCGCTGCCATTGCGTGCCGCTATGGGATTTCTGGCTGCCGCCAGGAGAGCATCCAAAACTTGCGCGCGTTCGCGCAATGGCTGCTCCAGGAGGAGCTCATTCCCAGCGTAGAGCACGTCGAACACGAGATACGCTACCGGAACCTTGCGCATTAACTCGTAACTCACTTTCTTGCGCCCCAGCCGCTGCTGTAGCGCGCTGAACGGCAGTGCGCGTCCCACTTCATTCGGCTCGCCTACCAGGTAGCTCCAGGCGACGATCTCCCCATCAAGGATCACATCCTGCGGAATCACGGCAAGCACATCCGGCAGCTCGGGAAATGATTTTGTGATGTCATCCCGCGTTCTGGAAAAAATCTTTACCTCGCCGCCTGCGCAGTGTGCTTGCGCGCGAATGCCATCGTACTTGTCTTCCACAAACGCATTCTCGAAATACCTGAGCGCCTCTTCGGACGATTCCGCAGGGCTCGCCAGCATGAAGCCGAGCGGATGAAATAATCGCATCTTCGCCTCAGCGAGCTTTTCCGCAGTCGCCAGTTCCAGCGTCTGACCAATATCGCCGAGCAGCATGTTTGCGCGCTGTACCTGGGGCAGCGTACCTCCATATGCTTTTGCGATCGCTTCTTCGACCAAGCTTTCTTTCAACCCAATCCGCAGATCGCCAGTCATGATTTTTAGGATGTACTTCGCTTCTAACGGTGTGACTTGCGAGAGCAGTTCGCGGACCAAAGCGGATTTTGCGGCCGGGCCGCGTGCGGCAGCAATTTGCCGAAATCTGGCTTGGATTTCTGCCACGCTCAAGTCACGTCCAGCGATGATAGGCAACACTTCCGCAGCGACCGCGCCCAAATCTCCATGACGCCGATAAGCTTCACTCAAATCCCGTTCAGCTTTGCCCGAAAGCGCCTCGACCACTCGCCACAACAACGCACCGCCGACGTTCAAGGTTGTCTCTTCCCATACGGGAAACGGCCGCCCTGAAAGAAACACTGCCGACACAACTGCCTGGTCGATCGGACACGACTTGATGTACTCCCCCACAATGGCGACCTTCTCAAGCTTTTTTGGCGTGCCTGCGATTCGTTCACATGTTTGCGCAAACTTCAGCATTGATATTGTGGCCGCTGGA
>Ga0137403_10008719_pt1 | contig 11344 bp, 11 predicted proteins | sample CZOMad2_1_16fung_FD_122057 | JGI IMG/M metagenome (GOLD analysis project Ga0137403, IMG submission 122057) | Vadose zone soil fungal communities from Angelo Coast Range Reserve, California, USA - CZOMad2_1_16fungal (Hybrid Assembly) | ecosystem: Environmental > Terrestrial > Soil > Vadose zone...
GCCGGCGACTGGCTATCGATGGCGCCATAGAGGACATAGGTTGAGTGATTTGCACGGCCGCGCTCCGCGGCCACTGCCGGCTCAAGGGAAGCCAGTGGCTGATCAGTCAGGCCCACGTGTCCGTGATGGGACATGGCTACTCTCCCGTACAACAGCGCGAACAGGGAATCCGCAAGCTTTTGAGCGGCCGGGTCGTCGGAAGGTGCACTGAACGGTACCGCCAGCAATGGATTTTGCGCTGTCGGCTTGTCTCCTGATTCGTCGGAGAGAGCTCGAATGATCTGCGTGCCCAGCTTTGCGATGTCGGCCTTGTTCGAGCTGCCGTGATACTCCTGCGCAATCGCTTTCAGCTTCTTCGCCGTCTGCGGAGAGATGTCGTCGTCGGGACGGTCATCCGAGCTGCACCCGCGGGACAGCACCGCGATGAAGAGCCACACCAGGATGATGATCCTGACCCACCTGGGAAATCGATTGAAAGCAATCCAGCCCGACTGAAACGCCCACCCGGCCACGTGAAACCAGAACCGTAGCTTCTGCCCTGGCTCTTCCCTCGGGAATTCCGGATATTCGCGCCGGGGCGCCGGGGCGGCGCGGGTCCTGGCAGACGGGTCCGACGCCTTTTTGGGAAGCTGTGGCCCTGAGGTCTGCCGCGTGACGAGTCGGCGGCAAAGCGCTTCGAACGCGGGGGTCGGCTGACCGCCTGGAAGCCGCAGCCACTGAACCGCGAGAAATTTCTCTGGAACCCGTGCCCCGTCCTGGCCGGTGTCGTCGATGACGATGGGCAGGAGAAACGTGTGATCGTCGGCCATGTCGAGGGTCCTCTCGACGGCCAGGCGCCACTCCCTGCGGAAATAGCCCTCGTGGCGTGCTTCGGTTTGGGCCGAGACCAGGGGCATGAAGAAATCGCACTCGCGTATTTGCCTGCGGATCTTCTGGTCCCAGGCGTCCCCTCCGTTCAGCTCGCTTTCGTCGTACCAGGCTTCAAGACCCAGGCCCGGGAGGGCGTCCCTGATTACCTGCGCAGCCTGGCGGTCTTCCGAGGCATAGCTCAGGAAGACTGTAAATGCCGGGCGGCGGGGAGGATCGGCGGGGTCAGCAGCGGCCATGAGGTTTGCGCATCTGAGATTGTGTTGTGACCTTGGTCCGTGAGTCCGGCAAGCGCCGATCGTATGTTACCGCATGCAGCTGCGACTGCATGCGCACAGGATGCAGGCAATGAACGACCCAGTCGCACACAGAGAATGGCTGACCGCGGACACAGTCTACGAAGGATTCCCGATCTATTTCCGCCGCCCCGACATTGCGATCGCCGAGTATTCCCGCCTCTGCGCAGACTATCCGGTCCGCCTGACCGTGACACATTTTCTAGTGGAGGTGAAAGACAATGGTCTCCCGCAAACAGACTACAACTCGTCCCTGGCAGACTTCGACGCTGCATTGATCGCCATGCCCCGCGAAAGCGGCGCAGGCATCGTGACTCTTGTGGAAACGTTCGCCGGCAAGCGTACGTATTATGTATTTATCCGGCAGGGAGTCGATGCTGAAGCCGGGATCAGAAAGCTTCTGCAGCGCTTTCCCCGCGAGAAGCTCGAGTGGAGCCTGAAGCCGGATCCGCAGTGGCGGCTGATGAAAGGCTATGCGAAGGACTTCGGATTCACGTAGTCAATGCGGTCTCCTTCGCCAGCTGCACCATACCGTGCGCGCGGGCGATGTTGCCAAGCGCAACCGCAATGAATGCCGGATCGTCGCCAGCTTCTTCCATGCAGGCCTCGAGGTACGCCAACATGTCTTCATCGGACTTGAGGTAGTCCGCGGTGTCGTAGCGCGAAAACGTCTCTTTAGTGATTTTTTTCCTCGCTCTTATTGCCATGTATCGCACCTTTCAGGTTTTCCGCGATCTTGATCGCACGGGAGGATTGTAAACCATAGATTACTGACGACTATCCCAGACGTTGATCGCGCACCTATGTCAGCGCATTTTGCGAACGCGCCATATCATTCCAAATCCCCTGACGGAGGGTGCGTTAGAGGCTGCGCTATACTCCTCAATCAGGACGTCAACCGCCGAGCGCTCAAGAGGAGGCTGGTCATGCGTGCGATTGCACCTTCGTTGGTCGTTGCCAGCTCCGCTATTGTGCTCGTGCTGGGCCTGCTTCATCTGCTCTACACCTTTCGCGGCCGCAAGCTGCATCCGCGAGACCCCGATCTCCATGTGCGCATGAATGAGGTCTCGCCCGTCATAACGCGACAAACGACAATGTGGGCCTGCTGGGTCGGCTTCAACGCAAGTCACAGCTACGGGCTCATCTTCTTCGGCCTCGTCTACGGGTACTTGGCGATCGCGCACAGCGCGCTCCTCTTCCAATCCCCCTATCTCCTGTTGCTCGGCCTGCTGCTTCTGGTCGGATACGCCGTATTGGCCAAGCTCTACTGGTTTAGCGCGCCATTTCGGGGAGTGCTGTTGTCAGCTGCGCTCTACCTGGCTGGACTTGCTCTTGGCTGGACCTGACACGCGTCTGCAGTTAGCTCTCGATACCGTACGCCCGAATCCCGGTGCTCATGCCGCCGCCTTCTGCACATCTGATCCTGCCTCACGCAGACGCGATGTCTGACAGGGTGTCCGGGTTCCGGACGGCAAGAGATCATTGAGCGAATTACTTTTCGCCACCGACAGGAGTCGTTGACAAGCATCGGCATGGGCGTCAACACTTGGATCCGTGAAGTCGAAGACACTCCATCGCAACCGTGGCTTCTTACAAGGATTCCTCAGAGGGCTGAACTCGCCAAGCGAGATTTTCAGTCAGCGAGGGTACGCGACAGGGATGCGCTCGCCCACAATGTCGATGCGGCAAGATTGGAAAGCCGTTGGCGATGCTTTTCGCTCTGTGATGTCGCCCGAGCATGGCGCAGGCTCCTCAAACGACGAATAAGCCGAGTCAGCCACAAGTTACCCTTCAAGCCCAGCAGTGGACCGGCCCGCTCCCGCCACCGGCCGCCCTCGAACAGTTCGAGGGCGTTATTCCAGGTGGCGCCGAGCGCATTTTGCGGATGGCCGAGCTGGAGCAGGCTCATAGGATTGAACAAGATCACAAAGGGCTTGTGGCGGAAATCGACGACTCCAAGCGGGGCCAATGGTTCGGTAGCATCGTTGCGTTCTCTGCTATCGCAGGGGCTGTCATCAACAGTGTGCTTGGTGGACCTTGGCAGGCATCAGTTGCACTTGTTGGTGTACCAATCCTTGGTGCCGTACAGGCATTCATTCAGGGCCGAGACCCGGGGGTCAAGACAGCCACGTCCGAGGATCGCACGTAGACAACAGGCACATCTGCGAGGGCATGTCACTCCCTGGTGGAATTCGCCCCGATTCCTTCCATGACAAAATCATTGATGGCCGCAGTGATATCCCCCTCACTGGCGAGCCCGGGAGGGAATATCCAGTCTCTGAACATCACGGAGGCAAGCACGGACACAAATGAGACCCGCACCATCAGTTTGGGGTCCACCCGTGGCTTGCCTTTGATCCTCTTGGTCATCATGGATGCGGCACGGTCGAAGTAGGTGTCAAGACTGTTGATCTCGCCGACACCGTGCCCGGTTCCGGAATCATAGGTCTGCGCGACGACGAGCGACGTCAGCATCTGCGAATGCTTGCTGATGAAACGTTGTAGCTCCGTAGTGTAGAGATGAGTGTTCTCCCTGACACTCGCCTCCTTCTCGAAGTCCGGCATGTGGTCGTTGACGAACTGACGCAGATGTTGTTCCAGCGGTTTGAAGATCGTTTCGCGGAACACGTTGGACTTCGATCCGAAATACCGAAACAGCTGGGCCTCGGTCACGTCAGCCTTGCGGGCGATTGAGGCCGTGGTCGTGCCGGCAAAGCCGCATCGTTTGAATTCCTCGGCCGCCGCCTCGACGATGCGATTCAATACGTCGTGTGAGGAACGCCGCTTACGTTTTGCGGCGGTAGAGCGGCGCGTGCGTCTTACAGGTCGCGCAGCGGCGGCTTTGGGGGATTTCTCTTTCTGCAACGTAAACCCTTCCTGCAAGATGGTCATTCGAACGGGGGGCCCGGCCACCCGTGCTTTGGGACACGTGTTTAAAGCATAGCTTCTTTGGCGCCTGCCTGCTGGCCACGCGCTTTCGGTCTCTTGTAGAGAGCGGCCTTCTCTCCTAAGATAGTGTTCACTATCTTAGCGCGTCCGGCCAAGAGGCTCTTTATGAGCGTTGCACCTCGCAGAGTGAGTGCCCAGGACCCGTCCCCGGCTGCCGGCGGGGGCACGGAGTGGCCACCGAGCTGGCACACCCTGCCCCACGGCATCAGTGTCGGCCGCTACATCGATCCTGGGTTCCAGCAGCTCGAGTACCAGCAGCTGTGGAATCGGGTGTGGCAGGTCGCGGCGCGCATCGATGAGATCCCGGAAACCGGCAATTACACGACCTATGAGATCGGGGACCAATCGATCCTGCTCGTGAGAGTCGATCAGTCCACCGTCAAGGCGTATCACAACGCATGCCCGCATCGCGGCACGGCCTTGGGCAAAGGAGCCGGCCATTTCCCGAGCGCACGTATCATCTGCCCGTTCCACGGCTGGCGTTGGGATCTCACGGGCAAGAATCAATTCGTGCTCGAGCGCCAGGAATTTCGCGGCGGCCAACTGTGTGACAGCGACGTTGCGCTGAAGGAAGTGGCGGTTGTGTTGTTCGCGGGTTTCGTGTTCATCAATCTGGACCCGAACCCGCAAGCCTTCGAGGACTTCATCGCGCCGGTTCGCCCGTGGATCGAGGATCTGGCGATCGGCGACATGCATCACTACTGGTGGAAGTCGATCCCGGTGGCGGCCAATTGGAAGGTGGCGCAGGAAGCGTTTCTGGAGACCTTTCACGTGTGTGCCACGCACCCCCAGTTGGAAAAAGTCGGACGCGAGATCGTCTACGGCAACCGCGCCGATGGAGATCTGAATCATCGCAATGTCCGATACGAGACGTTGCCGCACGGACATGGGCGGTTCTACGGCGGCCCCAAGACGCCCATGGCAGGACACCTGCAGGAACCCAAAGGCGACCCCCTGGAGGAAATGGCCGCGCGCCTGACGCTCCTTGTCGAAGGAATGGATGCAATGGTGCTCAAGGAGGACGTGGACGTCCTGCGTTCGCTGCGCGGAAAGCCGATTCCTGCAGGCTCCAGCCTTGGCGGGGAATACGTGAAGGCCTTGTATGCGCGCGCCGAGGAGCAGCAACGGCCTATGCCCAAGCGGACACCTGAAACTCTCGGCATGTGGGGTGGTGAGATTTTCATCTTCCCGAATTTCATGATCCTGCCGCAGGCCGGGAACACGCAGTTCTATCGCGCCCGCCCGGACGGATCTGACCCCAACCGATGCATCTTCGAGATCTACTCAGCCAAAACCTACCCCGCAGCGCTCAAGCCGCCGCGGGCGACGGTTCAACATGTAACCGACATCGGGAATCCCGAACAGCTCCTGCTCATTCCGCGGCAGGATCTGAGCAACATTCCCCGCATCCAGAAGGGCTTGCATGCAAGCGCCCTGCGCCACACCTGGCTTGCCGCCAACCAGGAGCAACTCATCCTGAACATGCACCAGGAACTCGACCGCTATCTACGCTCCTAAGGCTCAAGGGGCGAGCCCGAAGGCGGGACGCACCGGAGTTCCCGCGAAGAGCTCCTGAAACTCGACGATGTTGCCGTCCGGATCATAGAAGTAGCAGGACGTGCACTTGGCCGGCTCGATGTATTGCGGCGGCGAAATGAAATCCACGCCCTGTGCCTTGAGCCGTTCATACTCGGCAAAGATGTCCTTTACGTCGAACGCGATATGGCGAATACCCGCATCGCAGGCAGGCCGGCGTTCGCCGGGCCGCGGCACCGGATCGCTGTAGCAGAACACCTCCATGTTCAGATTGCCCAGATTGAACTGGGCAACCTGCCCTGTCACATTCCGCAATCCGACGATCGTCTCGAATGCCTCGAATCCGGGCTGCAGCGGCGAGATGCGATCCAGCTTCATGCCGAGCAGATCGCGATAGAAGTGGACTAACTTGTCGAGGTTGGTCGTGGACAAAGATATATGGTGCACGCCGCGGATCATGTGAAGAGTCTCCTGTGCGTTGAGCCCGTGCCCGCCCGCAGCGCTCAGCCCACCCTGGTCAGCTTGTCGATCTGCGCGAGATCCTCTGCGCTGAGCGCCCACCCCGCCGCCGCCACGTTCTGCTCCACCTGTTCGGGCTTGGTGGCTCCGCAGATCACGCTGGAAACCACCGGCTGGGCCGCGAGCCAGCTCACTGCAAGCTCAAGGAGTGTATGGCCGCGGCTGCGGCAGAATTCTTCGAGCTCGCCGGCCAGTTTGAGATTTCTGTCAGTCAGAAAATAGTTGCCGAGACCGAGGAAGTTCGCCTGCAGGCGGCCGTCTGCAACATTCGCACCGGAAGAATACTTCCCCGTCAACAATCCGCTCGCCAGCGGGTAGTAGGGAATAAACCCCAAACCGTGGTGCTCGAGCGCGGGGATCATATCTTTGTCCGCATCGCGCTTCAGCAGGTTGTAGTGATCCTGTGCCGCGATGAGTGTTTCAAGACCGAAGTGCCGGGACGTCCAGACTGCATCCACCACACGCCACGTCTCCAGATTCGAGCACGCGATGTAGCGGATTTTCCCTTGGTGCACGAGGTCATCGAGCGCTCGCAAAGTCTCCTCGATCGGCGTCGCGTAGTCGGGCCAGTGGATCATGTAGACATCGATCCAGTCAGTATTCAGGCGGCGCAGGCTGGCTTCCGCTGCGCTCATCACATAGCGGCGCGAGCTGTCGCGCTGACGCGCATTGACCAGATCGACACCGAATTTGCTCAGCAGCACGATGTCCTTGCGGCGTGACCCGAGGGCCTTGCCGAGCACGATTTCTGATTCGCCTGCCGCCGTGCCGTAACGATCGGCTGTATCGAACAGCGTGATGCCGAGCTCGAGCGCCTTGGCGACGACCTGGTTCGATGCCTCTTGATCGATTCTCCAGCCGAAATTGTTGCACCCTAACCCGACGGTCGTGACGCGCAGGCCGCTGCGGCCGATGTGACGCTTCTGCATGATGAGACTTCTAACTGAACCGGTAGAACTCGTAGCGCACGCCTTCGGGGATCGCGACGCCCAGGCCAAATGCCTGCACGTCATTCAACCAGCCGTAAGGGCCTTGTGGAGCATCGAAGCTGCCCGCCACCTCGATCCGTGGCTTGCCATCGATCTGGCAGGCTTTGCCGCTGTACTGAAACAGAACAGTGACCCCATCCGCGGTTTCCAGAAGCAACCGGACATCGATGCGCGAGTCTGCGGGGGTTCGGATCAGCCAATCACCACCCGTCGCAGGTACGCGCCCTGAGAGTCGGGGGCCCTCGAAGGTACCGCTCACGACATCAACAATCGTCCGGTCACCCAGCGGCGTTCCGGTGACCGTTCGCACCAGGGCGGTCTTGACGGTAAGGACCAAGAGCGGCTCAATTTCGGGCCGTACCATGTAGATAGTGTGCACTATCTATATCCGGGTTGCCAGATAGCGTACACTCTCTTGCCCGATAAGAGCGCGAGACGTATGAGCAATTTTGACGAGGTCGTCGATTTTGTGGTCGTCGGCAGCGGCGGCGGTTCCATGTGTGCGGGACTGGTCATGAAGTCCGCGGCCAAGACTGTCTTGATTCTTGAAAAGACCCCGCTCATCGGCGGCACCACGTCCCGGTCGGGCGGCGTGATGTGGATGCCGAACAATCCATTCATGAAGCGTGATGGCGTCGAGGACAGTCCCGAGAGGGCCTCTACTTACCTCGACGCCGTTCTTGGCGAGCAAAGCGATGCGCCCGGCGCCTCACGCGCCCGGCGCCGTACTTATCTGACTGAAGCGCCGCGGATGCTCGAGTTCCTTGGAAACCAAGGCGTCAAGCTCACTCGCATCAAGGAGTGGCCCGACTATTACGACGAGCGGCCGGGCGGTTCCGCGGCGGGCCGTGCTGTCGTCGCCGAGCTGTTTGACGCGAACGAGCTCGGCGTGTGGAAACAGAGGCTTCGCCCCAGCTTTATCGCACTGCCCATACCAGCAACTCTCGAGGAAATGCTCGAGTTGCCGGGTTTGAAACAGTCCTGGCGAGTAAAGCTCCTGTTGGTGAAGCTCGTGCTGCGAGGAGCCGTTGCCAAGATTACCGGCAAGCACTGGGTGGCTGGCGGTGCCGCTTTGCAAGGACGCATGCTGCAGGCCGCACTGCGTACTGGAATCGAAATCCGGACTGAGACGCCTGTGAAAGAACTGATCGTTGAGGCTGGCGCGGTGAAGGGCGTGCTGACCGTGAAGAATGATCGTCCGTGGCGCGTGGGAGCGCGACTGGGTGTACTCGTCAATGCCGGCGGCTTCGCGCACAACCAACGTATGCGCGATCAGTATCAGCCGGGCACATCCGTCAAGTGGACCATGGCCGCTCCCGGGGATACCGGCGAGATGATCGAGGAAATGATGCGCCAAGGTGCGGCCATCGCGCAGATGGAGGAGCGCGTCGGGAGCCAGTTGACACTGCCGCCGGGCGCCGAAGAAAGCGAGGCCAAGCCAACCGCTCAGGGCCTGACAGCTTCCCCGCATGTGATCCTCGTCGACCAGAGCGGCGCGCGTTATATGAACGAGGGCGGCTCCTACATGGCGTATTGCCAGGGAATGCTCGCGCGGAATAAAGCGGTGCCTGCTGTACCGAGTTGGGCTGTATTTGATAGCCAGTTCATGCGCAAGTACATGTTGGCTGGCACGATGCCTGGCAGCAAGAAACCGCAACAGTGGCTCGACTCGGGATACCTGAAGCAGGCCGATACGCTTGAGGGGCTCGCACAGCAGCTCAAGAGTGATCCGGCGACGCTCAAAGCCACCGTCGAGCGGTTCAATGGCTTCGTCGTAAACAACCGGGACGAGGATTTCCATCGCGGCGAGCGCGCCTATGATCGCTGGTTAGGCGACCCATTTCACAAGCCGTCCGAGACCCTCGGCAAGATCGAGGAGGCGCCGTTCTACGCTGTTCCCGTCTATCCGGGCGACGTGGGTACTTACGGCGGTGTTGTAACGGACGAACATGCTCGGGTGCTCCGAGGCGATGGTTCTGTGATTCCCGGCCTCTACGCCACCGGTGTTTCAACTGCTTCAGTGATGGGGCGCGCCTACCCGGGTGCCGGCTCCAGCGTCGGACCGTCTTTTCTGTGGGGTTATGTGGCGGCGAAGCATGCCGCTGTGTCCCAGTAACTCAGGGGCAACTTCTTGACTTGACCGCGGCTTGTGCGGCAGACTTCCCTCCATGAACTTCACGGCCACCCTACTATCCAGCCTACTTAGCCTGCCCCACGCGGGACGGGAGGGTCGTGCCTAGAGTTTGAGCGCCATTCAAGGGCTGCGAGAACACCTAAGCCCCCTTCGGTACCGCCGGAGGGGGCTTTTTCGTTTTCTACTGCCCGGATGGCGCAACTGGCAGACGCGCCAGTCTCAGAAACTGGTTGGTGTGGGTTCGACTCCCACTCCGGGCACCAGCATTGCAACCAACCTGTCGCATTCCGTGGCAGGTGGCCGTTCGTCCACCGGCCAAAGTGAAGTGGACTCACGAAGGAGAATGCCATCATGAAACAGAAGTTCGAGCGCACCAAGCCGCACATGAACATCGGAACCATCGGTCACGTGGACCATGGGAAGACGACATTGACGGCCGCGCTGACGAAGGTGATGGCGAAGTTGCACGGCGGAGAGTTCAAGGCGTTCGACCAGATCGACAAGACTCCCGAGGAGCGCGAGCGCGGCATCACGATCACAACGGCTCATGTTGAGTATCAGTCCGATACCCGGCACTACGCTCATGTCGACTGTCCGGGTCACGCCGACTATGTGAAGAACATGATCACCGGCGCGGCCCAGATGGACGGCGCGATTCTCGTCGTGTCGGCGGCCGACGGCGCCATGCCGCAGACCCGCGAGCACATCCTGCTCGCGCGCCAGGTCGGTGTGCCGCACATGGTCGTCTTTCTGAACAAGGCCGACCTGGTTACCGATGTCGAGCTGTTGGAGCTCGTGGAGATGGAAGTGCGTGAGTTGCTGACACGGAATGGCTTTCCGGGCGATACGACCCCTGTCGTGAGGGGCAGCGCCTTGAAGGCGCTCGCGGGCGACCGAGACGAGCTCGGTGAACCGGCCCTGATCCGGCTGGTCGCCGAGATGGATCGGTTCATTCCGCTGCCCGAGCGGGTAACCAATGCGCCGTTCCTCCTGCGTATCGAGGAGGTTTACTCGATCTCCGGGCGTGGCACGGTCACGACCGGCTGCATCGAGCGGGGTATCATCAGGGTCAACGACGAAGTTGAGATCGTAGGGTTGAGGCCGACGATGAAAACTACCTGCACCAGCATCGAGATCTTTCGCAAGTTCGTCGATGAGGGTCGGGCAGGCGACAACGCCGGCCTGCTGCTCCGCGGCATCAAGCGTGAGGAAGTCGAACGCGGCCAGGTGCTGGCAAGCCCCGGCAGCATCACACCTCACACTCACTTCGAGTGTGAGGTGTATGTGCTGACGAAAGAGGAAGGTGGTCGTCATACACCGTTCCCGAGAGGCTACCAGCCGCAGTTCTTCTTCCGCACGACGGATGTGACGGGCGCGGTAGGCTTGCCGGACGGCATCGACATGGTGATGCCTGGTGACACCATGGTGGTGACGGTCGAGCTGTTCAGCCCGATTGCAATGGAGGTTGGACAGCGGTTCGCCATCCGAGAGGGCAATAAGACTGTCGGAGCCGGCGTGATCTTGAAGATCCTCGGGTGATTGGCGGGTGAAGGCTCACACCTTCACCCGCCTTTTTTTCAAGGCGCTCACCGCAACGCGCGTGTTGCGGCGCCGATGATCTGGTGTTGGTCAATCGCCTGTACGAGAACTGCAACATCCGTGGCGTCGCGTGGGAGTGAGGACAGCAACGCGCGGAAACTCACTGGATCACCATTCCACCGACCCAGGTCGCGGATTCCCCGGACGATATTGAACTCATCGAGGGTGCGACCTGCGTTTTCACCGCGCCCGATGGACGAGGTGACCTTTCGCACATACGGCACCAGAAGCACTTCACTGGGCACCGCCCGCTCCCCGGCACGCAGCTCAATCACCAGGTTTTCCCGTTCAAGCGATATGCCGACGGGCACTCCGGTCCGGGCCACCGTCAATGCCCCATCGATGTGCCGGCGATCTGTACCGACAAATTCGTCCTTGCCGTCGATCACGACTTGAGGGGTGTAGACCGACGAACGCCCGCGGACCGTCGAATATGCATACTGTCTGTCAGTGGA
>Ga0137403_10008720_pt1 | contig 11343 bp, 8 predicted proteins | sample CZOMad2_1_16fung_FD_122057 | JGI IMG/M metagenome (GOLD analysis project Ga0137403, IMG submission 122057) | Vadose zone soil fungal communities from Angelo Coast Range Reserve, California, USA - CZOMad2_1_16fungal (Hybrid Assembly) | ecosystem: Environmental > Terrestrial > Soil > Vadose zone...
TCCCATCGTGTTCCACGCATAGATCAGCCATCGCGGCGCTTTTTGTTTCGCCACCAGCCATGCCATCGGTAACGCCGTCAATCCCGTCAGTACGTCCCAATTGCGTCCTTCCAATGTCATCTGCACCGGCACAAATCCTGCGCGATATCCCAAATCCAGAAAAATCTCCACCGCCACACGAAATACTTGCAGCCCGATCAGCCACGCCAGCCCAGGGCTCTCAATCAATTTACGTGCCGCTGCGAAATAACTGCCGAAGTAGACGCCTACGACCGACAATGCGATCAACGCCATGATCCGCGGCGGCCGCTGTGAAAAGTCGTGCAGCTTCGCCGTGTAACCCAAAACCCCCGTCACTGCGAGCCACACGGAGAACGTGGTGCCCACTGTCTGGTTCCGCCGCATCATCTCGCCCTGCACGGCGCCTACGATCAGCGTAAACAGAATCGTCAAATAGATCGGTCCGGGAATCATGGCCCGCCATTATGAGCCACCAAGGATTTTCCAGCCATATCTCATAACTTCCATGCGTGCGCCGCATCCAACTCTGCATGTTTGGTCGTGGTGCCTCGAACGCCGCCATCCTTTTTTTCGGCTCGCTCGTCTTGTGCGTCGTCGCGTCCGCGCAAGACCCGCCACCCGCTTCCGAAATTCCCATCGAGCGTTGCGACGTCTTACCTGTCGTCAAAGTCCGCATTGACGGCGCCGAAATGCGCTTTCTCCTCGACACCGCCGCCACCACCGTCCTCAACATCAAATCTTTCTCTTCCGGCCGCTCCAAAGAAATCCGCATCTCCTCGTGGACCGGCACCGCCGCCACCAGCGCTCGCGAAGTGTTCATCCCGGAGCTGGCCTTCGGCGAGCATCGCCTGCGTGACTTAAAACTTCCAGCCATCGATCTCAGCCCGATCGGCAACGCCTGTGGCGGCAAAATCGACGGCATTCTCGGCGTGGACCTTCTCGACAAAATGGGAGTGACTATCGATCTCAAACGCCACGTTGCTTCACCCTCCGCGCCTCCCGCCAATGCCAGAACGCTCTACGATCAAATGGAAACCGCGATGCATCATTGCAATACTGCGTTCGAATTGGGCAAGGCCGACGAACTGGAAGAGTGCTTCGATCCGGAAATCGTTTTGTTCGCCCCACAAGGAGAATTTCGCGGCCGCAAGCAAGTCATGGACTATCTCCAACGCCGGTTCATGCAATACTCGCCCGCGTTGAGCTACAAAATGTACCTGCAAGACGTAAAGGTATTTGGAGACGCGCTCTGGTATTCCTACGACTATGAGGTCGCCTCTCCGAAGGAGCATCTCATCGGTCGTGGAATGTCCATCTGCCGCAGGGATGGCGAGCACTGGCGCATCCTGAACCTTCACAATTCGTTGCGCGAACCTTCCGCTGCTGCCGTCCAGTCGGAATCTCCCGGCCACCAATAAAAAAGGGCGCGATCGCTCGCGCCCCGGTTCAGTTTTTTTCCGAAACTCTTCGAACTATTGTTTCGCCGACGCTGGCTTCACGAACATTTCATCCTCAATCGGCAAATTATTTTTCACCTGCGTCAATTTGATCTTGATCACCGACCCTTTTTCCGTCCTCTTCATCCGGAACGGCACCATCATCCCGTCCACGTTGCGGTAGTCGTCCATATCCAACTTCGTCGTATAGGTTCCATCCGGCTTCGCCGCCGTCTCTTCGCTTCGCAGCACCAAGCCGCTCTCTTCGTCGAAGTAAAGTTTTGTCGTTTCATTCTTTTGTGACGAATATTCCACGACGTACACGCTATGTAGCCCGATCTTCTCCGCGCCCAGCACTTTGCCTGTAGCCGCAAGCAAAATCATTTTTGACTGTTCGGAAAATTGTGACCGCTTCAACCGGCTCTCCAGCTCCGCTCCCTTGAATTCGTGGTATCCGCCGCGCGGGTCTTCCATCCACGCCGATTTCCCATCGCACACTTCGCGCATTTCCATGTCTTGCGGCAGTTTCATTTTCAGCAGCGATTTGTCCGGCGCCTTCTTGTAAATCTCAATGGCCACGAACGCCGACGCGTCTTCCGTTTGCAACACGCCTTTCATCATCATCGTATTCGTGTTCTTCCACGCTTCGGAGCCGCCCATGGACTTTTCCGCTCGTGCCAAAATCTCCTTCAGCGACGGGAGCGGCGCATCCGGTTTTGGCGCCGCATTGGCTGCGCTGTCCCCCGAATCCGTTCCCGCAAGTCTCTCCCGCACCATCGCGATATTCGTCGGTGATGCCGTCTGGCTGAACACGCCGCGCGGCGCCAGCAACAGCACAATCACCGCTGCGAGCAGCAGCACTACGGCTCGTTTGATAAGCGTTTTCATGGCGACAACCTCACTATTCGAAGGCGCTACCTTGCCTCCTTCGAGTGTCGCGTTTCGTTTCGCTCCTCTCCATAGTGCTTGCGGCCACTTGTGTTGCCCGTGCCACTGTACGAAAGTGCAGGTGGCCCGTCGGATTCGCAGTGTGTCAGCGGAAGGCTTCAATCTGCGCCAGTAAATTGATGGCTCGTTCAATCAGTGCACTTCGCGCACATTACAGTAACGATTTCCGCTCACGGGGGCGCCGCCCTGCTATGTTTCCTAGAGTCGGCAGCTATTCCAACTTGAGAAAATTGCAGAATGAAGAACTTTCGCGTCCTTCTTTCTCTTATTACGCAATATAACGACTTTCAGCTTGAGCAAGCTGCCTCCGCGCGGCTTGCCGCGCAAGATCTCGGCGCTGAACTCGAAATCGTCTATGCGGACAGCGACACCATCACGCAAAGCACACAGCTTCTCCGCGCCATTCAAGCCGATGAGCTTCTTCGTCCTTCCGCAATTGTCTTTGAGCCGGTTGGAGGAACCGCTTTGCCGCAGGTGGCGCGCGCGGCGGTCGCCGCCGGAATCGGCTGGGCAGTTCTCAACGCCGAACCGTCGTACCTGATCGAGTTGCGCGCTTCCGCGCGCACGCCAGTTTTCGCCGTAAACTCCGACCATAAGGAAATCGGTCGGCTCCAGGCAAAGCAAGTCGCCGCCCTTTTGCCCCGCGGCGGCAATATTCTTTACATCCAGGGTCCTTCCGAAACCACCGCGGCGAGAGATCGCGCCATTGGCTTTCAGTCGGCTCTTCTTCCCAATGTGCAGACGGTCATTCTCAAAGGCCAATGGACCGAAGAAAGCGCCGCGCGTTGCGTAACGTCCTGGCTCAAGCTGACGGCCTCCAGCAAATCGCGCGTGGACGCCGTCGTCGCGCAGAACGACGCAATGGCCATCGGTGCGAGAAAGCTTTTCTCAGGACTCTCCGATTTAGAGGAGCGCGATCGCTGGATGCGCGTTCCGTACCTCGGAGTGGATGGCCTTGCCAAGACCGGTCAGGTTTGGGTTCGTGATGGCCTGCTCACCGGCACCATCGTCGTTCCTGCCATCGCTGGCCAGGCGATTCGCATGCTCGGCCCAGCTCTTCTTGCGGGTAAACCTGTTCCCGAACGCACCTTTACCGTTTCGGAATCCATGCCGCCGCTCGATAAATTAGCGCCCGCTCGTCTCGCCGGCTGACGGAGCGCTTTACATCTTGGGGAGTTACACGCGTCGGTTTTGCGTTCGGCCGTCTTTCGTGGCGAAGCCTCCGAAACGTGTAAAATAAAAAGCACCCGCACGGGAGAAACTCGTCATCATGTATTCTGGCGCCGCCCGCAGCAAACTTTCTTTCTTCTCTGGCGCAGTCTTGTTTTTTTCTCTCGCTCTCGTGTCGTTATCGAATATGGCCTCCGCTCAAACCGCGCTCGATCTTCACGGAAAGTCCATGGACCCTCTTCACGCCTCGCATGGAAAAATCACGGTCCTGATCTTTGCCCTCACCGACTGCCCCATTACCAATCGCTACGTTCCGTTGCTCCTGCAATTAAAAAACGCCCACGCCGAAAAGACCAATTTCTGGTTCGTATATCCGGACAAGAACACTACCGCTGAGCAAATAAACGACCACTTGCGCCAGTTCGGCATTTCCATCCCTGCTCTTCGCGACCCTTCTCATTCGCTGGTTAAACAGGCAAGCGCCACCATCACCCCCGAAGTCGCCGTCTTCGACGCCCAAGCTCGCCTCCTCTATCACGGCCGCATCGACAATTTGTACGAAATCGCCGGCCGCTCCCGCCCTGCCGCCACCACGCACGAATTGCAAGACGTGCTCAATGCCGCGGTCGCCGGCAAGCCTGTACCGTTCGCAACCGCCCCCGCGGTAGGTTGTTACATCTCCGATCTTGAATGAATTTCTCTTGCCATCGTTCCGGAGTTCTCTTTGCCGCGGTTTGTTTTGTTGTGGTGGCCGGTTCGCCATTTCTCCCTGCCGCTACTCCGGAGAACTCGCCCGAAGAAAAACGCGTCACGTTCAATAAAGATCTCGCGCCCGTCGTCTTTCGCACTTGCGCTCCCTGCCACCATCCCGGCGAAGCAGCTCCGTTTTCTCTTCTGACCTACGGCGACGTCAAATCTCACGCCCGGCAGATCGCAGACCTCACCGAAAAACGCGTCATGCCCCCTTGGCTTCCCGACCCCGGCGCAGGAAATTTCACTGGCGACCTTCATCTGTCGGCCGACGAAATTTGGCTCTTTCGAAAATGGGTTGCCGACGGAATGTTAGAAGGCGACGCCTCCGACTTGCCGCCCGCCCCACGCTTCAACGCCGGTTGGCAACTCGGCAAGCCAGATTTGATTCTTCGTGCCGATTCTTCCTATGAAGTTCCCGCCAGCGGCAGCGACGTTTATTGGAATTTTATTTTTCGCCCGCCGATCGCAACCACACGGTGGATTAGAGCCATCGAAATCCATCCGGGCGAACGTCGTCTCGTTCATCACGCAAATCTCATCGTCGATCGCTCGCAATCCGCTCGCCGCCAGGAAAAATCCCCCGGCAACGGTTTCCCTGGCATGGAATTGCAAATCGAATCCGAATCGTTCGATCCCGACGGCCATTTCTTTTTTTGGAAGCCCGGAACCATTATCAAGCCGGAACCGCACGACATGGCTCTCCGCCTCGATCCCGGCAACGACCTCATCCTCAACACTCATCTGCAACCGTCCGGCAAGCCCGAAAGAATTCAGCCCACGCTCGGCATCTATTTCACGGACGAGCCCGCCACGAAATTCCCGTTGCTTCTCCAACTCGAAAATGACCGTATGTTGGACATTCCCGCAGGTGAAAAAAAGTTTGTTGTTACCGACGAATTCACTTTGCCGGAGTCCGTCTCGCTCCTCGCGATCTACCCGCACGCGCACTATCTCGGTCGCGATATGCTTGCCGTTGCAAAATTGCCTGCCGGCGAAACGAAAACCCTCATCCACATCCCGCGCTGGGATTTGAACTGGCAGGCCGTTTTCACCTACGCCACGCCCATCGATCTCCCCGCTGGCACCACCATCTCTATGCGCTACATCTATGACAATTCCACCGACAATCTCGCCAATCCGAACGCTCCTCCGAAGCGTGTCGTGGCCGGCAATCGCGCCAGCGACGAAATGGCCCATCTCTGGCTCCAGGTTTTGCCGCAATCGCCTGCAACCGGTGCAAACGACCCGCGCCGCGTTTTGCAAGAGGCCATCGCCCGCCATCACGTCGAAAATAATCCCAGCGATTTCGAAGCGCACTACAATCTCGCCGCCATGCTGCAAGCTCGCGGCGAACTTTCGCAGTCCATCGATCACTATCAGCGTGCGCTCGCTCTCCGCCCCGGCGATGCAACCGTGGAAAACGCTCTCGGCGCCGCGTTCTTCGCCGCGCAAAATCTCCCGCAAGCCATCGCGCATCTTTCCGTCGCCGCGAAAGTTCGTCCGGACTATTTCGATTCCCAATACAATCTCGGCCTCGCACTCGCCATGGACAATCAGTTTCCGCAAGCCGTCGAACACCTTCGCGCCGCTGTCGCGCTCCGCCCGCAAGACGCCGACGCCGAAGCCAATCTCGGTGGCGCGCTCGCCGCAAACAATCAAACGCCGGAAGCGATCGAGCACCTTCGCCGCGCGCTGCAGTTGAATCCGAAACACTCTCTCGCGCGCGAAAACCTCGACGCCCTTACTGGTCCGCAGTAGCATAGCCACTCTTGGCTGTGCTCTTCGTGGAGACCTGACGCACGCGCCTTGTAAATTCGCGCCCCACGCGATAATTTCTTTCTTCTATCTGGAGGCGAAGATGCGTAGAGGCATTGCACTGGCCGCGTTCTTGATCGCAGCCGTCGTATCCGCCGTTGCGGTCACGCACGGCCGAACCGCTCCAGCGCCGGATAACCGCCTGCAAAGTGCGTTTCGAAAGCCCGCCGTCAGCGGTTGGACCTTCGTCCACTTGCAAGGAACGCCCGCGCAGATTGGCTACCAGCACGGCTATCTTCTTTCCGCGGAAATCGCCGACCTCGAAAACGTCTACAAGCTCGAACTCGCGCACGACAATGGCAAAGACTGGAATTTTTTCCGTGACGCCGCCAAAAACGTTCTGTGGCCGCACATCGATCAGGAATATCGCGACGAATTGCAGGGGATTGCCGACGGCGTAGCCGCGCGTGGCGTAAAAATGGATCTCTGGGACGTTGTCGCCATGAACGCCGCCGAGGAGTGGAGCTATTACGTTGGCCAATACGACAAGGACCACAACATACCTTCGCCGTCCACCGTTGTCGCGCCGGACCATTGCAGCGCATTCGTTGCTACGGGCAGTTACACCAAGGATGGAAAAATCGTCATCGCGCACAACGATTGGACCGGTTATCTGGACGGCTCGCGTTGGACGATTGTTCTCGACGTTGTTCCCGCGAAGGGCTATCGCTTCATCATGGATACGCTTCCCGGTTTTATCCACAGCGGCGACGACTTCGCCGTAAATTCTGCCGGCATCATCATCACGGAAACCACCATCACCGGATTTTCCGGCTACGATTTCAACGGGATTCCGGAATTCGTTCGCGCGCGCAAAGCCATTCAGTATTCCGCATCGATCGACGAAGTCGCGAATAATTTCAAGGAAGGAAATAACGGCGGCTACGCCAACGACTGGCTAATCGGCGACACCAGGAAAAATGAAATCGCCAGCCTCGAACTCGGTTTGAAAAACGTAACGCTCGATCGCAAAACCGACGGATATTTTGCCGGCTCGAATTTTCCCATCAATCCGAAACTCGCTTCCGAAGAAACCAATTTCAACTTAAAGGATCCCTCGATCAGCGCGAACGCGCGCCACAAGCGCTGGACCCAATTGCTCGAACAGAATAAAGGAAAGATCGACGTTGCCCTGGCACAGCAATTTCTGGCCGACCACCTCGATTCCTTCACCGGAAAAACCGAAGCCAGCGAACGGACTCTTTGCGGCCACGTGGAAGATTCTCCGCGCGGGATGGGTGCCTGGCAGCCGCCGTACGGCACCGCCGGCGCCGTGCAGAACAAAGTCACTGACGCCGCGATGGCTGCGAAAATGTCCTTCACTGCCGCGGCCGGTCACGCCTGCGGCAAGGATTTTCTCGCTGCAAAACATCTCGCCGCGCATCCCGAACTTTCCTGGCAAAAATCCGAATTGCGCGACATGAAAGCCTTTCCCTGGACCACCGTGGCCGCCCAATAATCGCCAGAACCTGATTCAGTTAATTTGCGGCGGATTTTTTGTCGGCGAGCGTGGCCGGGCCCATTTTTTCCAGCTCCGCTTTCACGAGAGGGATGGCATCGGCCGGTGTTCCGACGCGGCGGTAATTTGTCGCGAACATTTTCTGATGGACGGAAATCGGTGAAAAGAATTTTCTTCCGTCGAAATCATATTGTGAAAATGTGGGAAGCCAGACGTCCGGCGCAAATTCGTAGCGCTCCTGCATGAAGTGGCTGCCTTTGTAAATTTTCCCAAGAAAAAGTCCAAACGCGATATCGTCGGTTACATCGCCCTCGATCCGCGCCATCTGGCCGGAGGTTTTGTCGAGCCAGACCATCCCTTTCACTTTCGTAAAAATCGATGCAGTCCGCGTCGGCGGTTTGTATCCGGGATTCGGGTCCATGCGGAACTTCAAAAGCTTATGACCGCCGCGGTTCTCCTCGCCGAGCAGCGTAAAGAAAAATGCCGACCGCGTCTGCTCGATCAGTTCGGCGCGCTCTTTCTGTTTTTTCGTCACTCTTTCGTAGGCATCCCGCTGCGGTTTTCCGCTCTGCGCCGCCCACGTTAATGAATTCAAGAGTTTTTCGAGATCGCTTCGATAAACCGCTGCGTTAGCAGGCGTTGAATCCGGTCCCAGCGGAATGTGAGCGGTCCCGGTGCCGGCGGGAAAAACGCGGAAAATTTTGACGTCCGCCGCTCTCGTATCGTTCAGAGACCTGCGCTCTTCGACCCGCTCGATTCGTTCGTAGAGAAACAGCGCTTGCTCGGTCTCTTTCAGCCCCGCGACTGCCTTTTCAATCCGCGCAGAATCGACTCTGTCCCCGTCTTTGTCGGAGTGGCCCGCCCCTCCAGCGCCGGCAAAGCTCGGCAGGCAGAGCACCAGGCTCAAACAGGAGAGGCGACGGGAGAGTCTCTTCATAGAGCGATCATGGCCTGAGCTACCCATTCGATTCCCCGAAATTCCAGGCTGTTGCATGGCCGATGAGACCCAAGGCCAGCCCGGCCAACCATCCAGCGGTAGTGTACCCAAGACGCGCAACAGCGGTTATTAAAACTGGGGCCCGTTTGCCCGACGAGGAACACGCCGCTCTGTCCGTGTATATATATGAAAATAAAAAAGTTAGCCGATTCTGTGCGCTCCGCCGCCCGTCTGCTTGATTAATTCTTCCCGAAATTCCTGTTTTTCGGGTTGCGGTTAAGAAATATCGGCGTCTAAAGGAACGAAGAGGCCTGTCCGCGCGTAATACAATTGTGCTTGTGTGTGACCTGGGAGGGGCGTTTTGGGAGTGATTCCGATGGGCGGGTTGTCGACAGCAGTGCCGGCGAGGACTGCCAGGCTCGATTTCAGGGGCTGGCGCCGGTCGCTGGTGACGACACTGGAGACGATGCGCCTGGCCTTGGACTCCCTGCGGGCTCACAAGCTGCGCAGCTTCCTGACGCTGCTCGGCGTCATTCTGGCCGTTACGACCCTCGTAGTCGTGATGAGCGTCGTATCCGGCATGAATTTCTACGTTGCCGACAAAATCGCCAACCTCGGCGCGAACGTTTTTATCGTCGATCGCTTCGGCATCATTACCAGTAATGACGCGTGGGTGAAGGCGCAGAAGCGGCCACTCGTCACCATGGAAGATTACGAACGGCTGCGCGACAACATGAAAACCGCGCGAGGCGTGGCCGCGCTCGACGACCATCCGGTGGAAGTGCGAAGCGGGAATGAGAGATTGACCGGCACGGACGTCATGGGCGTTTCGGCGAACTATGCTGATGTGCGGAGCATCGGTGTGGCGCAAGGCCGTTTCATTACGCAATCGGATGACGATCACCGCGCCGAAGTCGTTTTCATCGGCTCGGATGTCGCCGCGAAATTCTTTCCAAACGTGGACCCCATCGGGAAAACGATTCGGGCGGAAACGCACGAGTATCGGGTGATTGGCGTTGCTTCGGCCATCGGCAGTGCTTTTGGCCAGTCGCAAGACAATTTCATGATCATGCCGGTCCATACGTTTGAAAAAGAGCTGCACCGGCAGCGGGATTGGATTGCGGTTTTCGTGCAAGCGCCAAGCGCGGAAATGATGGAAGCCACTCAGGACGAAGCGCGGATGCTGATGCGGGCCTGGCGCCATCTTCCCTACGACGCGCCCGACAATTTTGCGATTTTGGGTTCCGACTCGATCATGAAACTTTGGCACGACCTGACGGGCACGCTGGCGGGAGCCGCGGTCGGGCTGGTCAGCGTTTTCATGGTGGTCGGCGGCATCGTCATCATGAACATCATGCTGGCGAGCGTGACGGAACGGACGCGCGAGATTGGAATCCGGCGATCGCTCGGCGCGCGCAAGAAGCACATTCTGTTCCAGTTCATGACGGAGTCATCGGTCCTGGCGGCAACCGGAGGAATGATCGGCGTGCTTTTCGCATATCTCCTCGTCTTGCTCGGCCGGTCGACCACTTCGATTCCGATGGAGATGCAGACGGGCGCGGTGGTCACGTCGCTGGTGATTTCCACGCTCGTTGGATTGTTCTTTGGAATTTTCCCTGCGATGCGCGCGGCAAAGCTTGATCCGATTGAAGCGCTGCGGGCGGACGGGTAGGGCGCAATGGCACAAGCACACGGCGAAAACCTGAAGCAGGCAATGGACACACTGCGGTCGCACAAACTGCGTAGCGCCTTGACGGTGTTCGGCGTCGTGCTCGGTGTAAGCGTAATTATGCTGGTCGCGGCGCTCATCACCGGCTTCGATAATACCGTGCAGGACATGGTGAAGCAGTTTGGCGCGGACACCGCCTTTGTTTCCAAGTGGGATCAGGGAATGCATGGCGGCGACCGGCCGCTCGAAGAGCGCCAACGCAAGCCCTTGACGGTCGAGGACGCGAAGGCGCTGCGGGAGTTGTGCCCGGCGGTCAAGAACGTCACGGCGTTCCTGCAAACGAATTGGCAGCAATCTCACACCGTGCGCACCAAGGCAGGTGAAGTTACGGCAATCGATTTTCGCGGCGTGCAGGCAAACTTCGGCCAGGTGTATGCAAATGCTTCGACGATTGATGGAAGATTCCTGGCGGACGGCGACGACCAGCACCGAGAGAAAGTCGTAATGCTGGGAGAAAACGTGGCTCCAGTGTTGTTTCCGGAAGGCCATCCGATCGGGAAAGACGTTTTCATTGATGGCTCGGCGTACACGGTTGTCGGCGTGGTGGAAAAGCCGAAAGGCGGATTTGGCGGCGGCGATGAAGACCGGCGCGTGCTGATTCCGTACAACACGTTTGCGAAGATTTATCCCGCGGCGGACGAAGTGAATATGCGCTTCCAGGCGCACGACGGACTGCTGGACCAGTCCGTGGATCAGGCTACGGAAGTCTTGCGGCGCCGGCGCAACGTGGCGCAAGGCGGCAAGGATAATTTTTCGATTCGCACAGCGGCGCAGGAAGTCGAAGAGTTCCACAGCATCATGCTGATGGTTTACGTCGCGACGATGGTGCTGAGCGCCATCGGCCTGCTGATCGGCGGCGTCGGCGTGATGAACATCATGCTCGTCAGCGTAACCGAACGCACCCGCGAAATCGGAATCCGCAAAGCGATCGGCGCGCGCAGCGGCGACATCACCTGGCAATTCCTGCTGGAGGCTATGACGCTTACCGGTGCGGGCGGAGTCCTTGCCCTGATCTTGGTCAACGGACTCGTCTTCCTGATTCGCGCCACGCTCGGTTGGTCCGGCATCGTCCCCA
>Ga0137403_10008722_pt1 | contig 11341 bp, 9 predicted proteins | sample CZOMad2_1_16fung_FD_122057 | JGI IMG/M metagenome (GOLD analysis project Ga0137403, IMG submission 122057) | Vadose zone soil fungal communities from Angelo Coast Range Reserve, California, USA - CZOMad2_1_16fungal (Hybrid Assembly) | ecosystem: Environmental > Terrestrial > Soil > Vadose zone...
GAAATCATTGTGGCACTTTCAGGCGGGCGGGTCGGTGTATTCGTCGCCGATGGCGTACGCTGTCGATGGAAAAGAATACGTCGGGGTGGCTGCGGGTTCCGCGCTGTTCACGTTTGGCCTGCCGTAGCGGAGAGGAAGCATGCAGTCTGAACGCCGCCGCACTCTCAGGTTTCCATTCGACGCCACCGCGGAGGTGTCGTGGGAGAATTCAGCCCCGCAGATCCCGGCACGCGTGACCGAAATCAGTCCGAACGGCTGCTATTTACAGATGGTGGGCCCCGCCGATACCGGCATTTCCGTGTTCGTTAGAATTTTTGCGGAAGGCAGTTTTTTCGAAGCTCACGCCACAGTCGTATACTCCCAGCCGAATGCGGGCATGGGCGTGGCGTTTCGCGACCTGAAGCCCTATTTCAGCGGCGAGTTGAAGAAGTGGCTGCTGACGGCGATGCATGCGAAACAAAAGCCGCGCGACTGACATTTGGGGCAGCCGCGACGCGCTAGAATGAGTCCATGCAGAGGAAAGTTTTTTGGGGCGCCTTTATGCTCCTGGGTCTGCTGGCGGATCTGGCGTTGCCGTTGTGGTGGGCGCTGGCGGCCACAATTCCCATTGGCGTCTTGAGTTGGTGGATCGCCTATCGCAGCGATTGGTTCTAGAGGTTCCGGCGGTTCTTATGCAGAGAAGACTCATCGCGGCACGATTCGCCCCGGTTGTGCTGATCGGTCTGATGCTCGCGGCCGCAGGTCGCGGCCAAAATCCTCCCGTTGAGAAAACAGTGAGCGGCCGCCTAGGAGTGCCCGGGGGCAAGATTTTCTACGAAGAATGTGGCTCTGGTCCGGCGGCGGTGGTGTTGTTGCACGACGGTCTGCTGCATTCGGTTACTTGGGACGGCATCTGGAAGCCGCTCTGCGCCAAGTATCACGCGGTCCGTTACGATCGCCGAGGATATGGCCGATCGGAAGCGCCGAAGACTCCGTTCGCGCCGACCGAGGACCTTTTTGCGCTGATGACCCGCTTGAGGATCGAGCGCGCCGTGGTTGTGGGCAATTCCTCCGGAGGCGCGCTGGCCATCGACTTTGCGCTGGCGCACCCGGAAATGGTCGAAGGCCTGTTTCTGATCGGCCCGGTCGTGGATGGTATGGACGTGAGCACAGCGTTCGTCGAGCGTGGCGAGAAAAATATGGCGCCACTCAAGAACGGTGACGCGAAAGCGGCTGCGGAGAATTGGTCGAAAGACCGGTTCGTGATCGGCGAAGGGCACGACGCGTCACGCAAAAGACTCTACGAAGTGCTGGCCGACAATCCGCAAAATTTGAGATACACCGGCGAGTTTGAGATTCACAATTCGCGCCCCTCCAATTCGCGGCTCGCCGAAATTCATGTGCCTACGTCCATTGTTGTCGGCGAGTTCGACATTCCCGACGTACACGCGCATGCCGGTGCGATTGAGGCGGGAATTCCCGGCGCCGAGCGCGACATCATTATTAATGCCGGGCACCTGGTGCAATTGGAACAGCCGGATGTGCTGATGGAAAAGTTGGTCCCGTTCATCGATCTTCAGGAACGTCAGGCGGTGAATGTTCCACTCGACGTATTGCATGCGTACGTGGGTTTATACAATGCAGGGCATTGGATCGTGACCATCGGGCTGGAGGGTGGCCATCTGACGATGCAGGTCCCGGGTCAGGCGGTGTTTCCCCTGTTTTCGGAATCGCAGACGAAGTTCTTCTTGAAGGTTGCCGACATACAGATTGAATTCGCGAAAGACTCCGCTGGAAAGATAAATCGGGCCGTCATTTACCAGGACGGAGAGGCCATTAAAGCTCCTCGAATGTGATGCTCCAAAACTCCGACGTTTGCTTGCCTCGACGAATCAATGGGAAGATATATGCATGCGAACTCGAACCACTTCTATCGTGACTTTGTTTTTGGCGGCGGGCTTCCTGCAAACTGCTTTGATGGCGCAAGACGCGCCCCCACCGCCGAAACAAACACCGGCGCCAGCCGCGAAATCGGCACAAACGCCCACGGCAAAAACTCCGCAAACCGGCACGACGAAACCCGCGTCGGGAACGACGGCGAAGAAGCCCGGCCCAGCTCCACTCGTCCTTAAGACTCCCAAGGACAAGGCGAGCTACGCGATCGGCCTAAATATCGGAAAAGGCTTGCATAAGGATTCCGTGGATGTGGACCCTGCCATTCTGTTACGCGGATTGAAGGACGCGATGGCTGGCGGAAAGACGCTGCTGACGGATGATGAAGCGAAGGCCGCAATGGTCGCGATCCAAGCCGACCTGCGTAAGAAACAGGAGGCAAAAATGGAAATCGCAGGTGGCGAGAACAAAAAAGAGGGCGACGCATTTCTGGCGGTGAACAAGACGAAAGAGGGCGTCGTCACGTTGCCGGACGGTCTGCAATACAAGATTTTGAAGGAAGGCGCCGGAGCCAAACCTTCGGCAACCGATTCCGTCGTTTGCAATTACAAAGGCACGCTGATCGACAACACGGAGTTCGACAGCTCTTACAAACGCGGCCAGCCCACCACATTTCCGGTAGGGCAAGTCATCAAGGGATGGACGGAAGTGCTGCAACTGATGCCAGTCGGATCGAAATGGCAAGTCTTCGTGCCATCGGAGCTCGGCTACGGTCCACGCGGCGCAGGCGGCGCCATCGGGCCGAACGCGACATTGATCTTCGAAATTGAATTGCTCTCCATCCAGGGGAAGTAGTCCTTCGCTGGCGAGCTTCCTGTTGCGAATGCCACGTAACCCCGTTTCGTTGACACGCTGCAAGTCGTCCGCTACGCTTTTGAGTTTGCTCCCGATGATTTTTCTCTCCTGAGAAGAACGGACGAACCGCCGCATGGCTGAAGAAAAGCTCCCGACCCGCACACAAGACTTCTCTGAGTGGTACAACCAGCTGGTTTTGAAAGTGCAACTCGCTGACTATGCTCCCGTGCGCGGCTGCATGGTCGTCCGGCCATACGGCTGGGCGCTCTGGGAAAACATGCAGCAAGCCTTGGATCGGCGCTTTAAAGCGACTGGTCATCAGAACGTAGCGTTCCCACTATTAATTCCTCGGAGTTTCATCGACAAGGAAAAACATCACGTCGAAGGCTTTTCTCCCGAACTCGCCGTGGTGACGATTGGGGGCGGGGAAGAACTCTCCGAACCGCTCGTCTTGCGTCCGACTTCCGAGACAATTATCGGCCACATGTGGTCGAAATGGATTCAGTCCTACCGGGACTTGCCGGTGCTGATGAACCAATGGAACAGCGTCATCCGGTGGGAACTGCGAACGAAACTTTTCCTGCGCACCCTCGAATTTTACTGGCAGGAAGGCCACACCGCCCACGCCACGCGCGAAGAAGCGGAAGCCGAGACGCGCCAGATGCTCGACATCTACACCGATTTTGCCGTCACCGACGCGGCCATTCCGGTAATTCCCGGCAAGAAATCCGACGCCGAAAAATTCGCCGGCGCCGACACCACCTACTCCATCGAAGCCATGATGGGCGACGGCAAAGCTCTGCAATCGGGCACGTCTCATTTCCTCGGTCAAAACTTCGCGCAAGCCTTCGAGGTCCGTTACCTCGACCAAACCGGCCAATTGCAGCATTGCTGGACCACGTCGTGGGGCCTGTCCACGCGCGTAATCGGGGCCATCATCATGGTCCACGGCGACGACCAGGGCCTCGTCCTGCCTCCCAAACTGGCACCGTACCAGGTCGTCATCGTCCCCATCTTCAAGACTGACGAAGAGAAAGCCTTGGTTCTCGACGCCGCCCGCAAGCTCAAAGCCGAGCTCGTCAAAGCCGACATCCGCGTGACCCTCGACGAGCGCGAAGGCAACAGCCCAGGCTGGAAATTCAACGACTGGGAAATGCGCGGCGTCCCCGTCCGTGTCGAGCTAGGCCCAAAGGATGTGGCCAAGCAGTCCGCAGTCCTGGCCCGCCGGGACCGCCCAGGCCGCGAAGGCAAAATCAGCGCGCCCCTCGCTGACCTGCCCCAGACCATCGAACGCCTGCTAGCGGAAGTCCAGCAAGCCATGCACGACAAAGCGTTGGCCTTCCGCAAAGCCAACACCCACGACGCCAAGACCTACGACGACTTGAAAAAAGCCGTTGAAACCGGTTTTGCCTTTTCTCCCTGGTGCGGCAGTTCCGAATGCGAAGCCAAGATCAAAGAAGAGACCCGCGCCACCATGCGCTGCATACCGCTCGACCAGCCGGGAGGAACTGGCGTTTGCGTATACTGCGGCAAGCCGGCCCCTGAGCGAGCCATCTTCGCCCGGGCTTATTAAGGGCGCCTGGCGGTTCCCCCGTTCCTTTCCGGGAACATCCCCGCAGCCTGGTTCTCGACACCGCTGCTGCACGGATGCTAGCTTGGGAAGACATCGCAGCGGCATTCATTCTTCACCGGCCAACATCAAATAGCTGTGGTGCCTGGTCGGTGCCGGGAGACATCTTGGTTTTTCGCGCCAATATTGGAGAACACCGCGTTTCCCCATCGCGCTCTCAGCGGGGTGGTGGCACGATCAAAGCGATCGTGTGGACCGCGATCCTTGTCTATGGCGCTTTCGTCGCCTACAAAATCCTTCCCGCCTATGTCGCCGAGTATCAACTCGCCGACAAAATGCAAGAACAAGCCCGGTACGCCAATGTGAATCGCTATACCGAAGAACAGGTCCGCGACAATATTTATAAGGTCGTCCAGGATCTGGACATTCCCGTCAAGCGCGAGGAGATTAAGGTAGTCGCCAATCAGGCGCTCGTAAAAATTGAGATGGATTACACTATCCCCGTGGACCTCCTGGTCTACCACCTCAATCTCCATTTCACGCCGTCCAGCGAGAACAAGTCTTTGACGTAGAGCGGGTTGTTGCGTTTTTTGACGCGGGAATGCGGACAAAATCGCCGGAGTCCAGGTGCCAAGCATCCCGCTTGCACCTGAAGCGCGTCTTTCTTAGTGTCCGCGGTTGCGAGAGAATAGAAGTCCAGCCCCACGAGGTCTAAGTTTTGCGCATTCGCATCGAAAAGGGTTTCTGGACGTCCATTTTCGGCCTGACACTCCTGGGTGTGGTCTTCGCCATTTTCATCACCTGGGTCAGCATCGTCACCTTTTTCTACGTCAAGTATTCCCGCATGATCGACGCCCGCCTTTCCGGCCGCGTCCTCCAAAACACCACCCAAATTTTCTCCGCCCCCATGCGCATCGCCGACGGCGAAGTCTGGACCGCCGAAGAACTCGCCACCTACCTGACGAAGGTTGGCTATCGTCCAGAGAAGGACAACAACGCGCTCGGCCAGTACACCGTGCAGTCCAATACTGTTGATATCCGCCCGTCGAAGCTCTCCTACTTTGCAGGGTCGAACGCCATCGCCGTACAATTCGCCGGCAAGACCATCAAGGCCATTCGCCCGCTCGGCGGCGGAGCCGATCTGGTTACGGCCGACATCGAACCGGAACTCGTCACCAACTTGTTCGACAGCGCCAGAGAGAAGCGGCGCCCGGTCCGCTACGACGATCTCCCTCCCACGCTCGTACACGCCATCATTTCCGCCGAAGACAAACGTTTCTTCGAGCACGGCGGCTTCGACTTCGTACGCATCATCGGTGCGGCCTGGGCTGACATCCGCCACAGCAGCAACCATTATCAAGGCGCCAGCACCATTACCATGCAGGTCGCCCGCACTTTCTTCTTCTCCAATGAGCGCACCTGGCGCCGCAAGATCGCCGAAGCCCTGGTCTCCATGGAACTCGAGCAGCGTTTCACCAAGCAGCAAATCTTCGAACTCTACGCCAATGAAGTCTACCTGGGCAATCGCGGCAGCTTCGGCATTCGCGGGTTCTCCGAAGCCAGCGTCGCTTACTTTGGTAAGGATCTCCGCCAACTATCGCTCGCCGAGTGCGCCTACCTGGCCGGAATCATTCGCGCGCCCAACTATTATTCTGCAGCCGACCGCCACCCCGAACGTGCCATCCAGGCCCGCGACCGCGTCCTCCCGCAGATGCTGGAAAACAAGTTCATCACCGAAGCCGACATCCAGGACGCCAAGCGCACCACTCTAAAAATCGTGCACACCTCGGTAGCCGGCAGCGAAGCCCCGTATTTCGTCGACATGGTAAAAGACCACCTGCTCGACAAATATTCTGAAAACGAGCTGATCAACGAAAATTTCCGGGTGTACACCACGCTTGATCCCGCCCTCCAGCGCGCCGCCGCCACCGCCATCGAGACCGGCATGAAAAATGTCGACACACTCCTCGCGAAAAAATACGCCAAGTGGCGCAAGGAGCAGGATAAGAAGGGAACTAACGAGCCGATCCCCCAAGTGCAGGGCGCTCTCGTCGCACTCGACCCCCGCACGGGAGAAATCAAAGCCGTCATCGGCGGTCGCGACTACGGCCAGAGCCAGCTCAATCACGCCCTCGCCCATCGCCAACCCGGCTCGGTCTTCAAGCCCTTCGTCTACGCTGCCGCCTTCGACAACGCCGTAGACAACGTCCAGCCCATCGTCACTCCCGCTACCACGGTAGACGACGAACCCACCACCTTCGAATTCGACGCCAAGGAATACACCCCCAACAATTTCGGCCAGAAATTCATGGGCCGCGTCACCGCTCGCGAAGCTCTGACCAACTCCCTCAACGTCGCCACGGTTAAAATCGCGGAGCTGATCGGTTACGGCCGCGTAGTGCAGGTCGCACGGCAGATGGGGCTCGGCAACAATATTCAACCAACTCCTGCGGTTGCCCTCGGCGCTTACGAAATGACTCCGGTGGACGTGGCCGCGGCCTACACCGCCTTCGCCGACGGCGGCACGCGCGCCGAACCCGAATTCATCAACACGATCATCAGCGCCAACGGCGCCGTCCTCGAGAAGAACACACCGCAAACTCATCCGGTACTCGATCCACGCGTCACCTTTCTCGTCACCAGCTTGTTGAAAGACGTGATGAACCACGGCACTGCCGCAGGCGTCCGCGCCCGTGGCTTCACTCTCCCCGCCGCTGGCAAAACCGGCACCTCTCGCGACGGTTGGTTTGCCGGATTTACTTCGAATCTCGTCTGCGTGATCTGGATCGGCTTCGACGACAACCGCGACCTGGGCCTCACGGGCGGAGTCGCCGACGCCCCCATCTGGGCCGACTTCATGCTCCGCGCCACCGCCCTCCCAGCCTACAAAGATGTAAAGGATTTCGCTCCACCCGACGGCGTTCAAGCCGTCATGATCGATCCGGAATCCCTGGAACTCGCCACCCCCAATTGCCCAACGACGCGCGAAGAAGTCTACGTCCTCGGCTCCGCCCCAACGCAACTGTGCGAACTCCACGGCGGCCACGGCATCGTTTCTTCCGCCGGCTCCTGGCTCTCGCACGTCTTCGGCGGCGGCGAATCCAAACAGCCTGCTGCCGTCGACGCCAACGGCCAGGCCCTCCCCTACGATCCCAACCGCCCACCCAACGCCACCGGCCAAGGCCCGGCTGTGGACGTAAACGGCAAGCCCATCGAAAAGAAAAAGAACCCTTTACAGAAGATTTTTGGTATCTTTGGTGGCAAGAAGAAGCAAGATCCGGATAAGCCAAAGCCGGATAAAGGAGACTCGCCATGAAGCTAGTTTCTTTGGCGGTTTCGGGTAGTATCCTCCTGCTGACCTTTGCAGTTCCTTCCAACGGTCAGACGACACAGGACCAGAAACAAGAAATGACAGCACAGATGTTTGCGGATGGGGGTCACTCCATCCCGATGCAGACCCCGTCTCAAGTGTCTACAGCCGGAGCCACGCCCACTCGCGAGCTGTCTCCGGAAGAGATGGGCGATCTGTTCATGGCCCGCAAGCAGTATTTCGAAGCCGCGCAGGCCTTCAAGAATTTGTCCGATCAGAATCCGCGAAACGCCGTCTATTTGAACAAACTCGGCATCGCCCTGCATCAACAGGAAGCCCTGAGCATGGCGTTGAAATGCTACGAGCGCGCCTTGAAGGCGAATCCTCACTACGCCGACGCCCAGAACAATATCGGCACCATCTGGTATCAGCGCAAGCGCTACGGCAAAGCGATCCGTGCCTATCAACGTGCTATCAAGATGCGCGACGACATGGCCGTGCTTTACAGTAACCTCGGCTACGCCTATTTCGGCGACAAGAAATATGAAGAATCGATTTCCGCCTTCCGCGTCGCGCTCGCCAAGGATCCTCAGTTCTTCGAGCACAACTCATCACGCTCCGGCTCGCTGCTGCAGGATCGTTCCGTATCCGATCGCGGCCGCTTCTACTTCCTGCTCGCAAAGTCCTACGCCGAATCCGGCAACATCGAGCGCTCCGTCATTTACCTCCGCAAAGCCAAGGACGAAGGCTACGCCACGTTCGTCGCGGACCTGAAGAAAGACAAGGCCTTCGCCGCCGAACTACAACTCCCCGAAATACAGGACATGATCGCGCCCAAACAGGCGTCATCCGATATTCAGCAACCATAATCCGCCGGCGTGATCCACCGTCCGCCTCTTCCGTTGTAGGGCCGCAGGCTTGCTGCGCTCATCTCGGCAATCAACTCAACAAAGCGTCAATCACTGTTGGCTAGGTCCGCGGAATGCTGTTCGATTTCAAGTGGCATGTTTTCATATTGGGTAACTCGTGTTGTCTTTACAATCTGTCGACCCTGCCTCTGCTACAATTCAAACCAGCATGGGGCGAAGTGTTTTCATCACGCGCGTTAAGGGCTGTTTTTTGGGATTCGCCCTATGCGTTGGCGTTCTCCACGCCCAGCAACCCGCGTCCGCCGCTCACGCGTCCGTTCCCAGTGCTTTCCAACAAGGCGTCTATCTGGTTTTCCCTTTTGAAAATGCCGGTGCATCCCCGCGCTTGGACTGGCTAGGCGAAGGGCTCGAAGAACTCACCATCCAGTATCTTTCCGATTCCCACTACCAGGTCTACTCCCACGCCGGCCGTGCGGGCGAACTCGAGCGCTACGGCCTTCCCGTCTCCGCGAAGCTCAGCCGTGCCACCATGCTCCGCATCGCACAGGATCTCGACGCCGACTATGTCATCTTCGGTTCGTTCACTTCCGACGGCACCTCGCTCTCGGTTGAGGCTCGCCTCCTCCGCGTCGACCCGCCCGCTTTGCTTACGCCAGTCCGGGAAACCTCGGCGCTCAGCTCGCTGATGGATTTACAGACTCGCGTCGTGTGGCATTTGCTTTCGGCCAACGACAAAGCCTACCCTCTGGCCCGGAACGACTTTGCCAAGCTCCAGCGTCCTCTTCGCCTCGACGCCTTTGAACACTTCGTTCGCGGCCTTCTCGCCGCCGAAGACGAGCCCCGCCTACGCGAATTGCGCGAGGCCGCTCGTCTCGAGCCCGCCTGGCCCGATCCCGCATTTTCTTTAGGCGAAACCTATGCCGTCCGCGGCGATTGCAACTCCGCTCTTCCCTGGCTCGCTCGGGTTCCCAAGACCCATCATCGTTACGAAGAGGCTGTCTTTGCTACCGGTGTTTGCCGTCTTCAATTGAATCAGCCCGATAAGGCGGAGGAAGTCTTCACCTCGCTCCAGGGCGCTCTTCGCAACAATTCCGATCGTGGACCTGCAGGGGGCAACGGCGTATCCGGCGCCGATCTTCCGGAAATCCTCAACAATTTAGGCGTCGCGCTCGCGCGCCAGGGCAAGACGCCTGCGGCATTAGCAGACCTCCAGCGCGCCACCGAGCTCGATCCAGACGAAGACGACTACCCCTTCAATCTCGGCTTGCTCGCTTTCCGCGCCAATGATTTCGTCGCCGCCGCCAAATCGTTTCGCGAGGCGGCCGACCGCGAACCGGATAATCCAGAAGACCGCGCGCTCCTGATTCAATCGCTCGAGAAATCCGGAAAAAAAGCAGAGGCTGACGAGGAACGTGAAGCGGTCGCCGAGGCTTTCGGACCTAATGCGCTCCCGGTCGTTCACGTCGACGCTAAAGCTGACACTCAGCCCCGCCTCGATCGCATCAAGACCGACCTCGACATCACCGCACTGCGCCTCGAAATTCAATCATCCGCAACGACGGCAACGACCCCATCCGCATCGGCCGGCAGTCCAATGACGCCCGCTGCGCACATCCGTCGCGGGCGTCAGGAACTCGCTGCTGGACGTTTGGACACGGCGGAAAGTGAATTTCGCGCCACCCTTAGTTCCGATCCCGCGAACACCTACGCCCATCGAGGTCTGGGTGAAGTTGACCGCCGTCGGGGCAAGCTCGACGATGCCTCCAAAGAACTTCAAGCCTCCCTCGCGGCCCGCGATTCCGCTGTAGTTCGCACCATCCTGGCCAGGGTCTACCTTGACCAGAAAAAATTTGAACTGGCTCGCACTGAGGCCGAGCGCGCCTTAGCTCTCGCACCCAACTACGCCGACGCAAAAGAACTACTCGAGCATCTCCACAACTTCAAGCCCAACGGAAGTGCGCAATGAAGGCACCGTTCCGGGCCTTTGTAGCGGCGAGTTTAGCTCGCCATCTTGGTTTTCCTCTTCGCCTGCCAAATCGCCTGCATCCGGCCCCAACAATCCCGTTCTCCGCGATCCTCTGCGCTCTCTGCGTCTCTGCGTTAGCCTGTGTCTTTCCCAACGCGGCCGCCGAAGAACCCGCTTCTACCAACAGCGTCCTGGAACTAAAGCTAGACGGCGAAGTAGAACCCATCCTGGCCACCTACATCGATGAGGGCATCGCCGACGCCGCGCAACGCAACGCCAAGCTAGTCCTGATCACCATGGACACGCCGGGTGGCCTGACTGACTCCATGAAGCAGATCATCCAGCACATCTTAAGTTCGCCCGTGCCGGTTGCTGTCTTCATAGCGCCCTCCGGCTCTCGAGGAGCCTCCGCCGGCTTCTACATTCTGCTGTCCGCGGATATCGCCGCGATGGCCCCCGGAACGCACACCGGCGCCGCCTCGCCAGTCTTGATTGTCGGCGGCTACCCAATGGCCATCGACGAAACCATGCGCAAGAAAATCAACAACGACGCCATGGCCTTTCTCCGCAGCTTCACCGAAAAGCGCAGCCGTAATCCGACGCTAGCCGAAACCGCCATCACCGAATCCAAAGCCTTCACCGAAAAGGAAGCCCTCGACGCGAAAATGATCGATCTCGTCGCCTCCTCCGAAGACGATCTACTTCGCCAACTCAACGGTCGCGAAATCACGCGCTTCGACGGGCGCAAGATCAAACTGGCGCTTTCCAATCCCAACCGCGTTCAATTCCAACTTTCCGGACGCCAGAAATTTCTAGCTCGTATCGTTGCGCCAGATATGTTTTTCTTGCTGCTGTTCGTAGGCGTGCTGGGCCTGTACACGGAATTCACGCACCCGGGC
>Ga0137403_10008724_pt1 | contig 11337 bp, 8 predicted proteins | sample CZOMad2_1_16fung_FD_122057 | JGI IMG/M metagenome (GOLD analysis project Ga0137403, IMG submission 122057) | Vadose zone soil fungal communities from Angelo Coast Range Reserve, California, USA - CZOMad2_1_16fungal (Hybrid Assembly) | ecosystem: Environmental > Terrestrial > Soil > Vadose zone...
ATGGCGATCGGCTGATCGGCACGCTCGATCGCCCGAAGGCCGCGCCGGACCGCCCGCTGGTGGTGCTGATTCACGGCCTGACCAGTTGCCAGGACAGCGGCTACATGCGGATCAGCGCCCGCTACTTCCTGGCGCAGCGTTATCCGGTGCTGCGGCTCAACCTGCGCGGCGCCGGCCCGTCGCGGCCGCTGTGCCGGTCGAGCTATCACGCCGGCCGCAGCGAGGACCTGCAGGCCGTGCTGGCGCAGATGGACGGCAGGCTGGCGCGCCACGGATTGCTGCTCGTCGGCTACTCGCTGGGCGGCAACATGCTGCTGAAGCATCTTGGCGAGCAGGGGCGGCGCGCCCAGGTCCTGGCCGCCGCATCGATCTCCGCGCCGATCGATCTGAAGGCGACGCAGCTCTCGATGTCGCGCTGGCGCAACAAGCTTTACCACGATTTCCTGCTGCGCCGCATGAAGGACGAGGCGCTGGGATCGGAAGCCGGCGCGACCGCGGCCGAGCGGGCGGAAATGCCGGGGATCGCCACGATCCGCGAGTTCGACGAGCGCATCGTGGCACCGCGCAACGGCTTTCAGGACGCCGAGGATTACTACGCCCGCTCCAGCGCCAGCCAGTTCCTGCGCCAGATCCGCGTCCCGACGCTGGTCATTCACGCGCTCAACGACCCTTGGATTCCAGGGCGGCTCTATCGGGCCGTCGACTGGCGGGCCAATCCCAGGCTGAAGCCCGTGCTGCCGCGCAGCGGCGGCCATGTCGGCTTTCACGGCTGGGGCGCGCCTGAGCCTGCCCACGATCGGTGGATGAGCGAGTTCTTCGCCGCCGCAAGGCGGTGAATGGGTCATTCGACCGTGCGGGGAGAGTCGCGTTTGGAATCGAGCGCTCGTCGGAAATGATAGCTTATGCAGGGCGAATGGAGTACCATGCGGCCCACGTTCTCCCGACCGCTTAACGAGGCATTCTTTGGCAACGGCGCCAAGGCCGCCGTCCGAGATGATTTTTGTCGTCGATTGAAAACTTTGCTGCGGCATTCCCAATGAGATCCACCTGAAAATGCAAGATGCGATTAACCTCGACCCGGCGGCAGGATCAACAGAACACCACGATCAATCATTCAGCAGCGCGGCAAAGCTCGGAACTTTTTCCGAATTACAGCAGGAATTGCGGCGACGAGGTCTCTTCGAAAAAGACCCGAAGGGCATCATCTGGCAATTCGCTGCGCACATCTCGCTGACATTGCTGGGTATCTCGATCTATATCTTTTCGTTCCATTGTCCCTGTACGTATTGGGCACGGCGATCTGGACGATCGGCCTTCTCGGAATCGGCACGAACACGCATACGGCAACGCATTCCGCGACGTTCCGCTCGAAACGGTGGAACGACCTGTTTGCGTGGCTGGGATACCCGATCCTGCTCGGCTTCGCGGCGACGTTCTGGCGGGAAAAGCACGTCGTCACGCACCACGCCAGCCCGAACGTGGTCGGCATGGACCGGGATATCGATTTTCTGCCCTACTTCGCCATCACCGAACGCGACCGGTCGAAGCAACGGGGCTTCGCCCGGCTCTACTACAGCGTGCAATGGGCGTTCCTGCCGATCGCGTTGGCCCTCAACGGGCTCAGCATGCAGGCGCAGGGCATTCTCTTCCTGGTCCGGCATCGCAGCGGGACGCGCCAGGGGCGCAATCGGGCTTTGATCGACGCTCTTTGCCTGGTCATCCATGGGGTCATGTGGCTAGGCCTGCCGCTGCTGTTCTTTTCCGTCCAGGACGTCCTGCTGTTCTATGTGCTCAGATCGATTTGCGTCGGCGTCGGACTCTTCATCATCCTGGCGCCCGGCCATCTGCCCCGCGAGGCCGCCTGCGTCATGCCGTCGGCCCGGGACCCGAACCCGGCTACGGCGCAGATCGGCGCGAGCATCAACTTCAGGACGGGTTGGCTCGGCCGGTTCATCTGCTCCGGCCTCGAATATCAGATCGAGCACCACCTCTTCCCCAACATCAGCCACACGCGGCTGCCCGAAGTCAGCCTGTTGGTGCGCGACTATTGTCGCCTGCACGGCGTGCCCCATCACACCCTCGGCTGGGCGGAGGCGGTGATCAAATCCGTCGCCGTCTTCGTCATCCCCAAGCCGGTCGCTGCATGACTGTGGTGCGTGCTTCGTCCCTCGACAAACTCGGGATGAGGAAGCTCAGCACGAGGTAGGCCCTTTGCGGCGTCCACCGCAAAGAACGACTTCATCCTGAGCTCGACTTTATCGAAAAATGGGACTGGGTCACCGCCTGGTTGGAATACGGAAGATGGCTTCGGCATGGAAGATCTCGTGAACTCGATCGAGGGTGAGCCTGAGGCGGCCGAAGTCTCCGACGGTGCGCCAAGCGTCTCTGGCGAGGGACCAGTAGAAGAGTTCGAAGCGATCTGTATCCGGGATGGGCTTCAGCCGCGCGACCGGGCTGCCGGTGTGGCGATCGTGGAGGGTGTATCCGCCACGGGTTTTGACGACGTCGAGGCCATCGAACCTGGCGGCGATCGTGGCGAGGATTGGATCGGACGAGGTCATCGGCTCCAGTGTGCCCGGCGGGCCACCGTTCTGCGAGAGCGCAAGAGGCCGGTGATTCGATTTGTCGCAGCGTGGGGGGCTTGCCACGACCATCCGATGCGATTCTACCGCTGGGATGGAACAACTCCCTCTGCCTCCAAGTCCTCGTGCGTCGCCCCTGCCGGAGTGCTTGTTGTCCCGGCTCGCGGGCTTCGCCGACCTGTTCACCCGGCCGACCTGGTCGCGCGTCCTGCTGCTGCTGGCCGGTGCCGTGCTGGCCCCGGGCAAGCGCACCGTCACGGCGACGCTGCGCATCCTCGGGCGCGATCAGGAGAATGACTTCCCAGCCTACCACGCCGTCCTCAACCGGGCACCGTGGTCGTCCCGTGCGGTTGCCGGCTGCCTGCTGCGCCTCCTCCTCGCCACCTTCGTGCCATCGGACGCAGCGGTGGTGGTCGGCCTCGACGACACCATCGAGCGACGCTGGGGACCCAAGATCTCTGCCCGCGGCATCTACCGCGATCCGGTCCGCTCCTCCAAAGGACATTTCGTCAAGACCAGCGGCCTGCGCTGGCTGTCTGCCATGCTGCTCGTCCCGGTGCCCTGGGCCGGCCGCATCATGGCCCTGCCGTTCCTCACGCTGCTCGCCCCTTCGCAACGCTTCTATGCCGGCAAACCGCGCGCGCCCAAGACGCTGCTCGACTGGGCGCGCCAAGCCGCCTTGCAAATCCACCGCTGGCTGCCGGGGCGCCGCATCGTCATCGTCGGCGACACCGCCTTCGCGGCCATCGATCTCCTCGCTGCGGTCCGCCGCCACGTCTGCGTCGTCACCCGACTGCGTCTCGACGCCAACCTCTTTGCTCCCGCACCCCCCAAGCGCCCAGGCCGCGGACGACCGCCGATCAAAGGAAAGCGGCTCCCCAAGCTCACCCAACGCCTGTACGACCCCACCATCGCCTGGCAACGCCATACCGTCGCCCTCTGGTACGGCCGTACCAATCGCATCGTCGAGATCGCCAGCGCCACCGCCGTCTGGTACCACGGCGGAAAACCACCGGTGCCGATCCGCTGGCTGCTCGTCCGCGACCCCTTGGGCGAGCTCGAGACCCAGGCCTTCCTCGCCACCGATCTCGACGCCGAACCGGCCGACATCCTCCAGTGGTTCGTCTCGCGCTGGCAGCTCGAGGTCACCTTCCAGGAAACCCGCGCCCATCTCGGCGTCGAAACCCAGCGCCAATGGTCCGATCTCGCCATCCTGCGCACCACGCCGGCCCTCCTCGGCCTCTTCTCCCTCGTCACACTCTGGGCTCACGACCTCGCCGAACATCGTCCCTTCGCCCCGCAAACCGCCGCCTGGTATCCAAAGGCCCAACTCACCTTCAGCGATGCCATCGCCGCCGTGCGCCGCAAAATCTGGGCGCAGCAGATTTCTTTCACTTCCCGGCACGACGCCGAAACCATCAAAATACCCCGCGAGATCTGGAACCGTATGGCAAACGCTCTCGCCTACGCCGCATGATTCGATAAAGTCGAGCTCAGAGGGGGACACCAAGCCATGGCCACGGCCAAGCGGGCGAGAACCGCCCGACTCCGCATCCACGTCGAGAACGATCCCGCCACGGCCGCCGTCTATCACATCACGCCGGCCCTGTTCGGCCGGCGGGTGAAGCAGATTCCCGGGCTGGCGGGGCGGATCGCAGTCAGCTACGGCAAGGACCCGGCCGGGCTCGACGCCGTCATCGCCGGGGCGCTCTCGTCCGACGTCCTCCTCCTGACCGGCGGGGTGTCGATGGGGGACTTCGATCTCGTGGGCGCCGCGCTCGGTCGCGCGGGGTGCCGCCCGATATTCCAGCGCGTCGCGATTCAGCCCGGCAAGCCTCTCTTCTTCGGCGTCGTCGAAGGGGGGGCGCATCGCCGCGTCGTGGTTTTCGGACTTCCCGGGAATCCCGTCTCGTCGATCGTCGATTTCCTCGTCTTCGCCCGGCCGGCGATCCGGCGGATGATGGGATCGCTCCGGCCGGTCGAGCCCGCGCTGTCCGTCGAGCTGCTCGATCCGATCCGCCGCCGGCCCGGCCGCCGCGCCTATCTCCCGGCGCGAATCGAAGTCACCGGCGCCGGCCGGCTCGCCGCCCGCCCCCTCCCGTCGATGGGCTCGGCCGACCTCGTGGCGCTGAGCCGCGCGAACGCCCTGGTCATCGTCCACGAGACGGCGGGGGACGTCCCCGCCGGGGCGGAGCTCCCGGCGCTCCTCCTGGATGATTCCTTCCGGCGCTGAGAGCGCGTGGACATATCAGACAATTCGTCGTATCTTTTCGCACCCGTATATCGACCGGCGTGGTCGTCCTCTCGCGCCGAAACGAGCTTCCATGCCGCCGTCGCGTCGAGTTCCGCTCTTCATGCTCTCGTGCATCCTCGCCGCGATGGCCGGCACGCCCGCACTGGCTAACTGCTGGAATTTCCTCCCGCTGCCCATCCTGCAGTGCTCCCAAGCCGCGTACTTCGACGTCGCGCCGTTCCCGCTCGACATCGACCCCAACGGCCGGCCGCGAAACGTCACCGCGGTCTTCTGGCAGGTCGGGTTCGGGAACAACACGCTGAACTCCGGTGCCGGTTACAGTGGAGCGGGGACGTTTCTGCGGTTCGGCGGGCACTCCTTCCCCGGCAACGACCAGGGCGTCTCCCTCGTGGATCTCAAGGAGGGCTCCAGGGCCGGAGGCGTCTTCCCGTCGGCGTCTCTCTGCCTGGGCGTCAACGACTGGACCGCGCGGGGCGTGGACGGTTGCGCGGACGATTCGAGGGAATCGTCCTACTACGGCATCATGGACGGGATCCTCAATCCTTACTTCTACACGTACCACGCCTACCTCGCTCCCGGGTATTACTCGTTGGACCGGCAGGTCGACTACCCGATGGCTGTCCTCCTCACGGAGAGCTCCCGGAAGTATTTCGCCTTTGCCGCGGTGGCCACCGCCGCCAGGGGCAACACGGGAGTCACCACCCCGCAGGACTGCTCCCACCCTTCCACGGTCTCGAATCCCTCGACCTGCGACGTGAGCGCGGGCTCCTTCTCCTTCGCCGACGTTTCGAACGGGCGTCCCAGCGTCGCGCAGCCGGGGCGGAACAATGTCGTGCCGTGGCAGGAGATTCCCCTGCCGCGGATCCTGCACGTCCGCTCGACCGACGAGTCGGACCCCAATGCGCCCTGGAAGATCGACGCCGACTGGAACGCGCCGGTTTTCCATCACGACGGCTCCCACCGACCCTCCACGAACTCGACGCTCCAGGGTGCGGGCTTCGCCGGGGGGGTCGGCGTCCTCGACCTCCAGGCGAAGGGCCCGCTGTTGCGGGTCCAGCTCCAGTCGGCCGCACCGACCGATCCCGATTTCATCGGAGGCTCGAAGCTCAATGTGACGGATCCTTCCGTCACGGATCTGATCATTCCCGCGCACTGGTGCGTCCGGCTCCAGGTCGCCTTCGGGAAGGCCCGGCAGTCGAGCGATCTCAGTTCGTGCCGGCTGGGGCTCTGCGGCGACGTCGGGTACGACGTGGCCTCCGAGCGCGTCTGCCCCCCGGCGGTTACATGCAGGTCCGAGAGGTGCGATGGGCTCGACAATGACTGTGACGGCATCATCGATTTCTTCGCGACGACGTGCGGGGTCGGAGCGTGCCGTTCGGACGGTGTGTGCAACGACGGCGTCGACTCGTGCGTGCCCGGGACCGCCGGGATCGAGACGTGCGACGGGATCGACAACGACTGCGACGGGATCATCGACGACGGGAACCCGGGAGGAGGAGCCGCGTGCACGACCGGTCAACCGGGCGTGTGCGCGCCCGGCGTCGTGACGTGCCGCAATGGCGCATTGTCGTGCGCGCCGAATGTCACGCCCACCCTCGAAATCTGCGACGGTCTGGACAACGACTGCGACGGGATGATCGACGAGGCGAATCCGGGATCGGGTGTCGCGTGCCGGAATCCCGGCGTCGGAGAGTGCGGCGCCGGCACCACAACCTGCTCCGGCGGGGTTCTCCAGTGCCAGGCGTCGGGTGTGGTCCTCGCCCAGGACGCCTGCGATGGACTGGACAACGACTGCGACGGGGTCGTCGACGAAGACAGCTGCGCCGTCGCCGGATGCGGGCCGTGCTCGACCGGGGGAATCGGAGTCTGCCAGCCGGCCCACATGCGGTGCGCGAACGCAAGGATGCAGTGCGTTCAGGACGCGGCGCCGTCACCGGAAACGTGCAACGGCCTCGACGACGATTGCGACGGAGACGTGGATGAGGGGAATCCGGGCGGCGGCGTGCCATGCCGGAACCCCGGGGTCGGGGAGTGCGGCACCGGCGTCACGGTTTGCTCCGGCGGCGCCGTCCAGTGCGTCGGGAACGGCGTCATCCAGTCCCTGGATGTCTGCGACGGGTTGGACAACGACTGCGACGGCGGCGTGGACGAGGATGCCTGCTCTGGTCCGGGTTGCCCGCCGTGCGCCACGGGCGCCTTCGGCGCGTGCGGGGCGGGCCATCCGAGGTGCGAGAACGGCGTGAGCTCGTGCCTCGTGGACGCCGCGGCCTCGCCGGAGATCTGCGATGGCATCGACAACGACTGCGATGGCCTCGTGGACGAGGGGAATCCGGGCGGAGGCGCCGCGTGCACGACGGGTCTCCCGGGCGAGTGCGAGAACGGCGTGATCCTCTGTGCCGCGGGAGCCCTGGCGTGCGTGCCGACATCGAATCACAGATCCCCCGTCGACTTCTGCGACGGGCTCGACAACGATTGCGACGGCGTCACCGACGAGGACGCGTGCGACCCGTCAGGATGCGGCCGCTGCCCGACGGGGCTCCTCGGGGCCTGCGCCTCCGGCGTGCAGCTTTGCCTGGCCGGACACCTGCTCTGCGACGAGCTGGTGGCTCCCTCTCCCGAGATCTGCGACGGCGTGGACAACGACTGCGATGGAGCGACCGATGAAGGGAACCCGGGAGGCGGGGCCGCGTGCTCCACGGGAGGGCTCGGTGAGTGCGGCGCCGGGGTCGTCACGTGTTCGTCGGGAGGACTCATCTGCCTTCCCGCCTCGGCTCACCGCTCGCCCGTGGACGCGTGCGACGGGCTCGACAACGACTGCGACGGGGCGATCGACGAGGATGGCTGCGCCGCGGCCAGTTGCGGTCCGTGCTCCACGGGGCTGCCGGGGGTCTGCGGCAACGGGGTGCAGCAGTGCGTGGCGGGCTCGATCGTCTGCGCCGAGGTCACCCCGGCATCCGCCGAGAGGTGCAACGGCTTCGACGACGATTGTGACGGTCGGATCGACGACGACGGCGTCTGCTGGCTCGTGATCCGGACGTCCGCCCCCCGTCTCGACTGCCGTGCGGGAGCCCCGCCACCGGTCTTCAACTGGGATCCCGGAAGGTTCGAGCGCTTCGTCGTCTCGGCCGCCGGGACGCCGGATTTCGTGTCACCGGTCCGGAGCAAGGCCGTCACGAAGCCCTCCTGGGCGCCGACCGCCCGCCAGTGGAAGCACGTATGCGCCGTCGCGGGGGAACGACTCTTCCTGCGGTTGCGGGCCGAGGACCTCGGCGTCCCGAAAAAGAGCCCGGACCGCGCGGCGGAGGGGGAGACGCTCGGCGCTCCGATCATCCGCTAGGCCCGCCCGGTGCGCTCCGAATTTTGCAGTTTCTGCAGGAATCTCATGTCACTTCGCAGAAATCGCTTGCGCCTGTGGGAAATGACGTTAAGATAGCGGCGAACCCGCAACGAAGCTCCGACACCAACCCAACCCCTTACCGGAGGCCAAGATGGCGAAGACAGCCAGGGCGAAGGTCTTGAAGTTCGACGCCGCCGGCCCGGGTCTCGGCAAGACCGAGATCCTGAAGGTCTGCGACGCCGAAAACGTCCGTTTCATGAGACTTCAGTTCACCGACATTCTCGGCATCATCAAGAACGTCGAAGTCCCCCGTTCCCAGTTCGGCAAGGCCCTCGAGGGGGAAATTCAGTTCGACGGGTCGTCCATCGAGGGGTTCACGCTCATCGAAGAATCGGACATGAACCTATTTCCCGATCTGAACTCGTTCGCCATCTACCCGTGGGCGCACAACAACGGCGAGAAGGTCGGCCGCCTCATCTGCGACGTCTACAACCCGGACGGGAATCCCTTTCCAGGCTGCCCGCGCATGACGCTGAAGAAGCAGATGGAGAAGGCGGCCGCACTGGGGTACACGCTGGTGACCGGTCCGGAGGCCGAGTTCTTCCTCTTCCGGCGGGACGCCGACGGCAATGCGATCATCGACACGCACGATCAGGGGGCGTACTTCGATCTGACCCCGGTCGATCGCGGAGAGGAAGCGCGCCGCGACATCGTGCTCGCCCTCGAGCAGATGGGCTTCGAGGTCGAGGCGGCGCATCATGAAGTGGCCCCCGGCCAGCACGAGATCGACTTCAAGTACGCCGGCGCGGTGACGACGGCCGACCGGGTCTCGACCTTCCGGTTCATCGTCAAGAAGGTCGCGATGGATCACGGGCTGCACGCCACCTTCATGCCCAAGCCCATCTTCGGCGTGAACGGCTCCGGCATGCACGTGCACCAGTCCTTCCTCGACAAGAAGGGGAACAACGTCTTCTACGATCCGAAGGCGAAGTATCAGCTGTCGAAGACGGCGCTCGCCTACACCGGCGGCATCCTCACGCACGCGACCGCGTTCGTGGCCGTGACGAACCCGCTCGTGAACTCCTACAAGCGTCTCGTCCCGGGGTACGAGGCGCCGGTCAACGTCGCCTGGTCAATGCGCAACCGCTCGCCGCTGGTCCGCGTCCCGGCGCGGCGAGGCATGGGGACGCGCATCGAGGTGAGGATGCCCGATCCCTCGTGCAACCCCTACCTGGCGTTCGCGGTGATGCTGGCCTCGGGGCTCGACGGCGTGAAGCGCAACCTCAACCCCGGCGAGCCGGTCGACAAGAACGTCTTCAAGATGAGCGAGCGGGAGAAGCGCCGCCTGAAGATCGATCAGCTTCCGGCGAACCTCTCCGATGCGCTCGACAACCTCGAGAAGGACGAGGTCGTCTCCGTCGCGCTCGGGGAGCACATCCTGGCGCACTTCGTCGAGGCGAAGCGCGGCGAGTGGGCCGAGTACATCGCCCGCGTGCAGCCGTGGGAGACCGATCGCCACCTCGAGCAGTATTGATCCCGACGGGCCCGGCGCCGCGCGCGCCGGGCCCCGTTTTCCTCGGCGGTTTCGTGGGGTACGGACGCGACGACGGGCACGCTGTCGTCTTCTTGAGTCAGTGTCCGCTGATGAACCGCCCCCGGCGAGCCGGTGTCTTGAGGAGTCTCCAGGGGCGACCGCACTAGTCGTCGGAACTGACGTGATCCTCTTGACGGGGGATCCAAGCGATACGGTGCCGTTGCGGATGAATGGGAGGGATCTGCTGACGCTGTACAGGAACAAGGATGGACTCGAGGTTAGCGCTTCAGTCTTCAGCGCGGATGGACGCGTCATCGCGCAGATCGAGCGAAACCGGTTCTTCGTCAATCCGAACAACTACTTCTGAATCAGTCGACCCGATCCTCACCCTCTTGAGGTATGTGGGCAAGACGGAGATCGAGCGCTGTACGTCCGGTTTATTGGACCTCGCTACCTCAGGGTTGCTGGAGTGTTCGGCTTCAGGACTGGGGCACCAATCAGGATTGGCGAATTCCACACTGACACGGGTTACGGGAACCATCTCGCCTGCAACTGCATAGTTAACTCCGGTGGTTACGTATCGATCACTGACCCGAACCCAAGGTAGGGCGGTGACGGAGGCGGGCGTAGCCGGTTGCCACAAGAGCAGTGAAGCATGACGACTTCACAGGCCAAACGGACGCGAGACGAGGTAGTTTCCCCGCCTACTTCGTGAACCTCAGGCACGACTGATCGACGATGAAGCGCTCCTCCCAGAACCCCTTCGTGGCGTCGTCCCTCGGGTTCGAGAGTATCTGCGAGACGCCGGCGAGGGTGAACCCTGCGGCAATCGCCTCTCGGATGATGACGTCATCCGCGATTCGGTGGGTCTTCTCGTCGCGCCCGGCGGCCGTCCGCGAGTCGACGATTCCGAGGATGCCCCCCGGCTTGAGCAGGCGCTTCATCTCGGCCAGGGCGCGGGCCGGCTCCGCGATGTCATGGTAGTTGCGGATCGTCACGATGGCGTCGAGCGACGCGGCGGGAAGCGCCGCGAGCGTCGTCGGCAACGTCTTGAAGCACTCCGGCTCGGCGGCGGCCGTCTCCTCCACATTCGCCAGGGCGAGGGGCTTCATGCGCTTGTCGAAGGCCTCGTGATCGTACGAGTCGTACGCGAGGACCCTCCCGCCGGACCCGACGAGCTGGCTGAGCAGGAGCGTCGTGTAGCCGTCCCCCGGGTAGAGATCCATCACCCGCATGCCCTCGTGAAGCCCCCAGAATGCGAAGAGCGCCTCGGGGTGGTTGTACGCGTCGCGGTCCCGGTCCTGCCGCGTGCGGCCGGGGCCATTGAGATCGATCGGGGCGGCCGCGAGTGGGGCGGCGGCGAGCGCGAGGACGATCGCGGCGAGCGCGCGGACGAGAGGGGAGTCGGGGCGCATGGGGTCTCCTTCGTTTGAGGGGTGGGGCGATCGCCGGAACGAAACGGCGACAACCGTTGCGTCGGCGGATTATCCCACGGCGCGGGCCAGGGATCCCGCGCCGTGGACCGCGCTCACCAGCGGGAGGCGAGGGCGAGGTCTCCCTGGTCCGCCGCGTCCAGCGTCGCCGAGCCGTGCTCGACCGAAAGATCGGCGAAGAGGTGGCGGCCGATGGC
>Ga0137403_10008725_pt1 | contig 11337 bp, 6 predicted proteins | sample CZOMad2_1_16fung_FD_122057 | JGI IMG/M metagenome (GOLD analysis project Ga0137403, IMG submission 122057) | Vadose zone soil fungal communities from Angelo Coast Range Reserve, California, USA - CZOMad2_1_16fungal (Hybrid Assembly) | ecosystem: Environmental > Terrestrial > Soil > Vadose zone...
GCTCTGCCGCTGACCTCGGAATCGCGCGACATGATCGGCCAGGCGGAGTTCGAAGCCATGAAATCCACGGCGGTGCTCATCAATATCGGGCGCGGGCCGGTGGTGGATGAAGCGGCGCTCGTGCGGGCGCTTGAAAGCAAGCGGATTCGCGGCGCCGCCCTCGACGTCTTCGCTATCGAGCCGCTCCCGGTGGGCCATCCTTTTTATAGGCTGGACAATGTGCTGCTCTCGCCGCACGCGGCCGACCACACGCCCGACTGGAAAGAGCGTACAATGCGCCTGTTCCTGGAAAATTTCGAGCGGTTCCGCCGGGGCGAGCCGCTACTCAACGTTGTGGACAAAAAACTTGGCTATTAAGAGGGGGTGAGTGGTGATGATGCGATTCCTATGTTTGACAGCTCTCGTGGCCGCGCAGGCATTCGGCCAGGCGTACCAGCCGACGGAAGCCAATTTGAAGGCGCGCGAGTGGTACCAGAACGCGCGCTTCGGCATGTTCATTCATTGGGGTGTCTACAGCGTGCTGGGTGACGGCGAGTGGGTCATGAACACCCGCAAGATGACCGTGGCCGAGTATGAAAAGCTCGCGCCCCAATTCGACCCCACCGAATACGATCCTGCCGCCTGGGTGGCGCTGGCGAAAGCAGCGGGCATGAAATACATCACCATCACCAGCAAGCACCACGATGGATTCGCCATGTGGGGCACTAAACAGAACCACTGGAACATTGTCGACGCTACGCCCTATAAGAAAGATGTTTTGAAAATGCTCGCGGACGAGTGCCATCGCCAGGGAATCAAGCTGTTCTTCTATCACTCGCAGCTCGACTGGCACAACCCGGATTACTATCCGCGCGGCAATACGGGTAAGACTGCCGGACGGCCCGAGAGCGGCAACTTTGATCGCTATCTGGATTTCATGGACAGCCAGCTTCGGGAGCTGCTTACCGGCTATGGCGATATCGCCGGCATCTGGTTCGACGGCATGTGGGACAAACCGAAAGCCAACTGGCGCCTCGACCGGACCTACGGCTTGATTCACAGCCTGCAGCCCTCGGCGCTCGTGGGTAGCAATCATCACCTGCTGCCTTTCCCGGGCGAGGATTTTCAGATGTTCGAGAAAGATCTGCCCGGCCACAAGACCGCGGAGTTTAATGCCACTTCAGAGGTCGGGCAATTGCCGCTCGAGACCTGCGACACCATTAACAACGCCTGGGGCTACAACAAAGACGACAAGCACTTCAAGAGCACGGTGCAACTCATTCAATATCTGGCGCGAGCCGCGGGTTACAACGGCAACTTTCTGCTGAACATCGGGCCGATGCCCAGTGGAAAGATCCAGCCTGAGTTCGTCGAACGGCTGCATGGCATCGGTCGCTGGGTGGAGCACAATGGCGAGTCGATTTACGGCACGCGCGGCGGACCGCTCGCACCCACTTCCTGGGGCGCGACTACACAGCGCGAGGGCAAAATTTACATTCACGTGATGGATTATGCGGGTGACCTTCTCGCGCTTTCCAAGCTGCCGCCGGTGAAAGGCGCCAAGGTGCTTTCCTCGGGCGCAGCGGTTGAAGTCACTGAAATTCAGGGCGGTATCGTGCTCCATCTTCCCCAGACGCGTGATGACGCCGACACTGTGATTGTGTTGGATACGGCGCGCTAGCCGTCGCCGTGGGATTTGTCGCCATCATCGCGATCGCCTCCGTTGTGGCCGGTGCTATCGCAGCAGTTGCGGGGTTTGGAATCGGCAGCATCCTGACGCCGCTCATGGCGCTTCGCGTCGATACGAAAACGGCTGTCGCAGCGGTATCGGTGCCGCATCTGATCGGGACAGCGCTGCGCTTCTGGCGTCTCCGCCGGTACGTGGACCGCGACGTTTTGTGGAGCTTCGGCGTCACGAGCGCGGCGGGCGGGCTGATCGGAGCGCTGCTGCACAACTTCGCCGACAGCCCAGTTTTGTCGGCTATACTCGGCGCGCTGCTGGTTTTTGCCGGTGTCTCCGGCCTGACTGGGTTTTCCGCAAAGGTGCGCTTCGGCCGGAAGACGGCGTACATCGCGGGCGCCGTTTCGGGAGCACTGGGAGGTCTGGTGGGAAACCAAGGCGGGATTCGTTCGGCCGCCATGCTTGGATTCCATGTCCCGAAGGAATCTTTCGTCGCCACCGCTACCGCCATCGCGCTGATGGTGGATGCCGCGCGAATGCCCGTCTACTTCGCGAATCATAGGACCGATCTTGCGGGATTGTGGGCGGTTGTCGTGGTCGCCTCCGCCGGTGTCGCCGCGGGAACCCTCGGCGGTGACAAAATCCTGCGGCGTTTGCCCGAGCCGCTGTTTCGACGACTGGTTTCGCTATTGATCCTGAGCCTGGGGCTATTTGTGCTCTTGCGCCTCGGAGGGTGATCAGTTCCCCACGTAACGCGCGTAGAGACTGCGCGCCACGCCGGGATCGGTGGTGCCTTTGATGATCGCGCGCCCGTCCGGAAAAATGGTCATCTCGAACGGCGCCATCACGAATCGCAGGGCAAACTCGTTGGCCCGGACCTCGCCCAGAGCATCCAGCCGCTTCTTCAATTCCAGAAGATCGAGTGGCTGCGCCGCCACGTGAATCTGCACTGCGTTCCGGCCGCATAGGCTTACGGGAGCGCGCGTCTCGCCGTTGAGGTGAACGAAATCGCGCCGCCCGCACGCGGGGCAATCCGAGTTGCGCGGAGGCTGATCGATCTGACGGATGACGCCCGACCACACGTCGATCGTGGTGATGCGCGGGGCGACACACTCCCCGCGGCCGCACAAAATCTTCAAAGCATCGGCAACCTGCAACGATGCAATTGCAGCGGTGAGCGAATTCAATACTCCGGCCGTGTCGCATGTGGGCTGGGCGCCCTGCGGCGGTTCGGGATACACGCAGCGAAGGCACGCCGTGCGCTCCGGAATCACGGGCATGGTCAGGCCGTAATTGGAAACGGCCGCTCCATAGATCCATGGAATTCCGCGGCTCACCGCAAAATCATTGATCAGATAGCGTGTCTCGAAATTATCCGTGCCATCCAGGATGCAATCCACGCTTTCCAGTAATTCCTCTGCATTCGACGGATTCAGATCGGCGATGATGCCGCGGATCTCGATGGAGGAATTCATCCGGCGCAGGTGCCGCTCGGCGGCCGCGGCCTTAGGTAGCGCTTCCACGGCGTCGGATTCCTCAAACAGAAATTGGCGCTGCAGGTTGCTCGAGTCGACGTAATCGCGATCGATGATGGAGAGCCGGCCTACTCCGGCGCGGGCGAGCGCCATGGCCTGCAAGCTTCCCAGAGCGCCGCATCCCACAATCGCGGCATGCGATCGGAGGAGCCGCTCCTGACCCCGCTCGCCGATCTCGCTAAACAGAATCTGGCGTGAATAACGTTCCCGCTCGCCAGAAGTCATCGAATCGATGGTAACAAACTTGCTTCGAAGGCCGTAAGTTATCATGAGCATGGTGTGTTCCCGCTACTCCCGATTTCTCGCGCTGCCGCTCATCTTCTGGATCACACTTGCCATTCCGGTTTGGTCTGAAGCACAACAACTCGAAGGCAAGCGCATCGTCGGCGTCGAGTTCAGCCCGCCCGAGCAGCCGGTCGCCACGCCCGATTTGGAGCAGGCCGTAACGGTTAAACCCAACACGCCATTGCGCATGGTGGATGTGCGCCAGTCGATCGAGAAGCTATACGCGACCGGACATTACGAAGACATACAGGTGGATGCCCAGCCGAATGGTGACGGCGTGGTTGTACGCTTCATCACCAGAAATAGCTGGTTCGTGGGACGGGTCTCGGCAGACGGGCGCGTAGCGGATCCTCCAAATCCCGGGCAAATGGCCAACGCCACGCGGCTCGGGCTGGGCCGGCCGTTTCACGAAGAGGACATGACCCAAGCGGAAATCGGGTTGCGAAAACTTCTGATCGACGATGGCTACTACGAGAATCAGCTGCAACCGCGTATCGAGTACGATGCCCGAACGCAGCAAGCGCACATTCACTTCATCGTGGAGAGCGGGCCGCGCGCGAAGTATCGCGCCCCCGTCGTGCAGGGCAACCTCAAAATGGCGGTGGACAAGATCATAGCTGCCACCCGGTGGAGGCGGCGCATCATTGGCGGCTGGCACCCGGTCACGCAAAGCCGTACGCGTCAGGGCGTGGATAACATACGCCGGCGATATGAAAACAACGACCGGCTAATGGCGGCGGTCCAGCTCAAGCAGATGGATTACGATCGCGATACGCGCCGCGTGGCTCCGCATCTGGATGTCGACGCCGGCCCGATCCTTGATATCAAAGCCATCGGAGCAAAAGTCTCCAGCAAGGTGATGAAGCAGAATGTGCCTGTGTACGAGGAACATACCGTGGATCGGGATTTGCTCGTCGAGGGACAGCGAAATTTGCGCGACGAGTTTCAATCCAAGGGATACTTTGAAGCCGAGGTCGAGTTCAAGGAACAGAAGCTAATCAACGACAAAGCCGAGATCGATTACCTGATCAATCTGGGGAAGCGCCATCAACTGATTCACATTGAGATGCAGGGCAACCGTTATTTCACTACCGATGCCCTCCGCGAGCGCATGTTCATGACGCCGAAGTCATTCCAATTCCGGCGCGGGCGTTACAGCGATGCACTGCGGCGGACTGACGAGGAGTCCATCATGAATCTCTATCGAGAGAACGGATTCCGCGACGTAAAAGTGAACACCAAGGTGGTGGACGACTACAACGGCAAAGCCGGCGACATCGCGGTGTTCGTCATGATCGACGAGGGTCCGCAGTGGTTCGTGTTCAAACTCAAAGTGACCGGCATCCAGCAGTTGGATGCCACGGGTATCCTGCCCACGCTCAGCTCCTCCGAGGGTCAGCCGTTCAGCGAATTCAATGTGGCTTCGGATCGTGATGCCATTCTGGCGTACTACTACACCAACGGTTTTCCCAACGTCAGCTTCGAGTGGAGCTCGAAGCCCGGGCCAAAGCCGAATCAGGTGGACCTTCAGTTCACAATAACCGAAAGCCGTCGACAGTTCGTGCGGGATGTGCTGGTGGAAGGCCTCCAAACCACTCGCCCCGCCGTTGTGGCGCGCAACCTTCTGCTTGCGGCCGGCGATCCGCTCTCACCCATCCGCATGGCCGACACGCAGAGGCGTCTGTATGAGCTCGGGATTTTTGCGGAGGTGGATATGGCCATTCAAAATCCGGATGGCGCCACTCAGCGGAAATATGTCGTCTACGACATGGAAGAAGCTAAGAAATATTCATTCGACGCCGGCGTGGGCGCCGAGTTCGCGCGCATTGGCGGCTGCCAGACCTGCCTCGACGTGCCCGGCGGCGCAGCCGGTTTCAGCCCGCGCGTATCTTTCGACGTGACGCGCCTAAACTTCCTGGGCCTTGGCCACACCATCAGCCTGCGCACCCGCGCTTCCACGCTCGAGCGGCGCGGCATTCTCACCTATCTCGCGCCCAGGTTCCGGAACCTGGATAAACTGGACTTGAGCTTCAGCGCGCTTTACGACGATATGCGCGACGTCAATACCTTTTCCTCCAAACGCGAGGAGGGATCGGTGCAGCTCTCGCAAAAGCTGTCGAAGCCCTCCACGCTGCTCTACCGCTTCAGCTATCGCCGGGTGAGCACGTTCGACCTGAAAATCGACCCGAATCTCGTGCCTCTGCTTTCACAGCCGGTGCGGGTGGGCATCCTGTCGAGTAACTACATCCAGGACCGGCGGGATGATCCGATCGATCCCCGCAAAGGGATTTACAACACGGTTGACGTCGGCCTGGCCTCGAGCGCTTTCGGTTCGCAAGTAAGCTTTGGCCGTGGGCTGGCGCGCAACGCTACCTACCACAAAATCGGGAAAAAGCTGTTGCTCGCGCGGCAAACCACTTTCGGCGATATCATTCCCTTCAATTACCAATCGCGCACCACCGATCCGCTGGCGGCTATTCCTTTCCCGGAGCGATTTTTCAGCGGCGGTGGAAGCTCGCACCGCGGCTTTCCGGAAAACCAGGCTGGACCTCGCGATTTAACCACCGGGTTTCCCATTGGCGGCAGAGCGCTGTTATTCAACAGCACAGAACTGCGTATGCCGCTGCTCGGCGACAACATCGGCGGAGTACTATTTCACGACGCGGGTAATATTTACACGAGCCTCGACAAGATTTCGTTTCGCGTGCACCAGCGCAATCTGCAGGATTTCGATTACATGGTGCATGCGGTGGGATTCGGCATCCGCTACCGCACGCCGATCGGGCCCGTACGCGTGGACCTGGCCTACAGCATCAACCCGCCGAGTTACCACGGTTGCAGCGGAAATCTCAGCCAACTCATCGACTGTGCAAAGCCCGAAAACGCCTTACTCCGGACCAACCACGCCATCAGTCACTTTCAATTTTTCTTCTCCATCGGGCAGAGCTTCTAATGCTGGTGCGCGCCATATTCCTCTCGGCTTTTTGGTTCACCGGCTCGCGTGCCGATATCATCGATCGCATCGCGGTTACCCTGGACAGCCAGGTGATCACGGAGAGTGAAGTCCTACTGGAAATCCGCCTCACCGCATTTCAAAACGGCACGCCTCCGGACTTCAAACCGGAAGCCAAACGCCAGGCCGCCGGCCGCCTCATTGAACAGAAGCTCATCAGAAAAGAAATCGAGGTGGGACGCTACGTGCAGCCGAATTCCACCGACGTTGATCCGATGCTGAAGCAGATCGAGGCGCAGCGTTTCCACAGCCCCGAGGAGTTTCGGCATGGCCTCGAAACGTACCGTGTCAGCGTGGAGGATCTGAGAGCGCACCTGCTCTGGCAGTTGGCTCTGCTGCGATTCATCGACGTCCGGTTTCGTCCCGGAATTCAGATCACCGAACAGGACATTCAGCAGTATTTCGACCAGAAGCTGCCGGAGCTCGAAAAACAGGCCGGCCCCGAGCAGAAGATCCACCTCGACGATTTGCGCGACAAAATTCAGGACGCTTTGACTGACGAGCGTGTCGATCAGCAACTCAACGATTGGCTGACCGAGACGCGTAAACATATGCGCATCGAGTTCCATCCGGAGGCTTTTCAATGAGCCGCCGCTCTCGCCTGGCCCTTATCATCAGCGGCGCGGTATTCGGACTGATCTTCGTCCTGGCCGTTACGGCTGTTGTCGTTTTGCGGAGTGCATGGTTCCGTGAGCAGGTGCGGCAGCGCATCGTAGCGGAGGCGGAAAAGGCCACCGGAGGCCGTGCCGAAATAGGATCGTTCGATTTCGATTGGAGCACGATGACCGCGCGCGTGAACGGCTTCGTGATTCACGGCACCGAGCCGGCCGGATCGCCGCCGCTCCTTCGCGTTCGCTCTATAACAGTAGTGCTGAAGATCGTCTCCATGCTGAGACGTACCGTGGATGTCCAATCGATAGACGTCGACCAGCCCCAGGCCCATGTGATCGTCTCGCCTGATGGCAACACGAACGTCCCGGAACCCAGAACGCCGCGCGCCACCAACAAGACGCCGGTTGAGACCATTCTCGATCTCGCTGTCGGGCGGTTTACTGTAGAGAGCGGCGCGATCGAGGTGAATTCGCAACGCATGCCGTGGAGCGCCGCGGGCGAAAACTTGCGGGCCCAGGTCGTCTATGAACGACACACGCCGAGCTATCGCGGCGAGATTTCGATGCAACCGCTGCATCTTCAGATCAGCAACAACTTGCCGGTGGACCTGGGCGCGGCAGTCTCGCTCACAATCGAAAAAAACAAGGCCACTATTTCGCGCGCGCGGCTCGAAACGGCGAGGTCCAACGCCGAAATCTCAGGCGCCGTGGAGAACTTCTCCTCGCCCCAATGCACGTTTCAGTACAATGTCCGCCTCTCGCTCGATGAACTGCTGCGCACGTTGCGGTTTCGCTCGCGGCCGCAAGGAACCGTGCTGATTGGAGGCAATGCCTCGTTTCGCGATTTCGGGCATTACCTCCTTACCGGCAACATGCACATGGGCCCTCTTTCGTTCGGCCAGGGCGGCGTGCAGGTACGGGATGCGCGCGGGGAGTCCGCATTCCGCATGGACCCCGAAAAAATTGATTTCAGCGGAATCCACCTATCGGCGCCCGAAGGAAATTTCAACGGCCGTGCCCGGATACAGAAGCTCGACCGCTTCCGGATGGAGGGCGAACTGAGTCACTTCGATCTACGGCGCCTGGCCAAGCTCTATACCTCGCAACGTCTTCCTTGGGACGGCATCCTTTCAGGTTCTTTGGAGATGAACGGTCTCGTGAGTGACCTCTACCGCGGCCGCTTCGATGCCCGTGGTCAGCTCATCATCTCACCCGCCCCGGGAAGCGCTCCAGTCGAAGGTAAGATTGACGCCAGCTATCACGGAGATCACGAAACTCTCGATCTGGGAAACTCCTTCCTCCAGCTCCCAGCCACCCGCCTCGATTTCACAGGGACACTCGGGCAGCAGCTGCAGGTGCATCTGCGATCGACGAACCTCGATGATCTGTTGCCGGCTCTCGAGCTGGCCTCGGACAGTCCGCCCCAGAGCATGCCGCTCAAGCTGCAAAGCGGCGTGGCGGTTTTTGACGGCACGATTACCGGCAGGTGGAATGCGCTTCAGGTCGCCGGCCATGTCGCAGCGACCCAGGTCCTGTATTCACAGGAAAAGATCGATACCCTGGCCGCCGACATCTCCGTACAGAAATCCGAATTGCACATCCAGAACGCGACTCTGGCCCGCGGCAGCCTGCGAGGCCAGCTATCCGCCACGGTTGCGCTGCGCGATTGGAAGCCGGACGACGCTGGAGCCCTGACGGCCTCTGCATCAGTGCGCGGCGCCGATGTCCGGGATCTGCTGGCTCTTGCAGGCAAGCAGGGCGTACCGGCCACGGGAACTCTTTCAGCATCAGCGCAAGTCAACGGCACTATCGGTACACCTTTGATCAAGGCGGACGTGAATGCCGATGACGGCTCCGTTTACCATGAGCCGTTCGATCACTTTAAGGCCCACGTGGATTACCGCGACCGCCTCGTCACGGTTGCCAACGCGCAGCTCAAAGCCGGCGCCCGAGAGTTGAAGGGCAACGCTACATACACCCACCCTCCAGGCGATTTCGAGAGCGGCCGCGTCACTTTCCAGGTGACCAGCAACCAGTTGCCGTTGAATGAATTTCAACTCGTGCGGCAAAACCGAACCTCTTTGGCGGGCAGCGTCCAACTCGCGGCGAAGGGGTCAGCCACGGTTACCAAATCGCCTGCCGGCGCTGTCACGCTTCAGCTAGCAGATCTGAGCGCCGAAGTGAACGGTCATGACATTCAGGTGGATCAGAAACCTGTGGGCACGGTGCATCTCACCGCCGGTACTCAAGGCTCCATGCTGGCAGCCCATCTGGAAGCGGAAATTGCGAAGTCCACGATTCGCGCCGATGGCCAGTGGCAATTCACCGCCGGCTATCCTGGCAGCGCGGAACTGACGTTCACGAAAATCGACTTGGCCACGATCGAGTCCTGGGTTGCACGGCCTGCATCCGCCATTGGGGTCGCGGGCTCGCTGGATGGAAAGGTGACAATCTCCGGCCCTGCGCTCCAACCCGAGGCCTGGACTGCCGCCCTCGAAATTCCGCATCTCGAAATCTCGCCCATCCAGCGCGGCGTCACGACTGGCGCTCCGGAAATCATTCTCCGGAACGAGGGGACGGTCCGCCTCACCTTGAAGAATGGAGTGGTCCGCGTAGAGAGCGCGCGCCTCACCGGTCTAGCTACCAACGTCACGTTGGCTGGGAACGTCTCTCTCAAAGAAGCCAAGAACCCGCTGGATCTCCGTTTGAATGGCACTATCGACTTAACCATCCTTGAAAGCATCGAGCGCGACCTGTCCGCTTCCGGTACGCTGGTCACCGACGCCAATATCCGCGGACCATTCACGCAGCCGATCGTCGCCGGCCGGATGCAGCTGCAGAACGCCAACCTCAGCCTCGCAACTTTCCCCAACGGGCTTTCCAACGCGAATGGCGTGATTCTCTTCAGCGGTAATCGCGCGACCATCCAGAGCCTGACCGGCGAATCCGGTGGCGGCAAAGTATCGGTCACCGGTTTCGTTTCATACGTGGGCGGCGAGCCGGCCTTCCGTTTTGAGGTGGCGGCCAACCAAATGCGCGTGCGGTATCCCGAAGGTGTAAGTACGGTCGCCGATTCGAAATTAACCTGGACCGGAACCCTGCAACGAAGTCTGGCCTCGGGAACCATTACCATATTGCGGACCGGATTTAACGCCCGCACGGACTTGGGTTCGGTCCTAGCCAAATCCGCCGAACCGGTGCGCTCACCCGCCGCAACCCGCACCGGGTTACTGGGTGGCCTGAATTTCGACATCCAGATTGAGACGTCGCCCGACGTTCTGATTCAATCCGCGCTGGCCCAGCAGATACAGGCAGAGGCGAACCTAAGGCTGAGAGGCTCGCCGAGCAATCCTGTGTTGCTGGGCCGCATCAGTATTTCTCAGGGCGAACTGACCTTCTTCGGGAATAAGTACACCATTAACCAGGGTTCGGTCTCTTTTTTCAACCCGGTTAAAATCGAGCCTATCCTAAACATAGACTTACAGACGCGAGCGCGGGGCGTGGATGTTACTCTCACCATTTCCGGACCCATGAGCAAGCTGAACGTGAGTTACCGCTCCGACCCGCCGCTGCAGTTTTCCGAAATCGTGGCGCTCCTCGCCACCGGCCGCGCTCCGTCCTCAGACCCATCACTCGCCGCGCGCCAGTCGGCAACGACGCAGAACTGGCAGCAAATGGGCGCCTCAGCCCTGGTGGGCCAGGCGATCGCAAACCCGGTTGCGGGCCGGTTGCAGCGTTTTTTTGGTGTCAGCGCCATCAAAATCGATCCACTGCTTACCGGAGTGGACAACAATCCCCAGGCGCGACTTACCATCGAGCAGCAGGTTACTCCGAATATAACATTCACTTATATTACAAACCTGACTCGTACTAACCCGCAGGTAGTGCGTGTGGAATGGTCTTTAAACAAACGATGGTCCGTCGTGGCGTTACGCGAGGAAAACGGCTTGTTTGGCATGGATTTCTACTACAAGAAGGGATTTAAGTAACGCTCTTACCGCTTCTGGCATTGCGGGCAGAAGTGTGTTCCCCGCTGCGTCACGAGAATTCTGCGAATGGGCGTGCCACATCGTGGGCACGGCTCCCCGGCCTTCTGATAGACATTGTGCCGCACCTGAAAACTTCCCTGGCGCCCGTCGATATCCACGTAATCCGAAACAGACGATCCGCCCGCGTCTATGGCTTCGCCAAGGACTTTCCGAATGGCCGCGTGCAGCTTCTTCAAACGATCCC
>Ga0137403_10008727_pt1 | contig 11336 bp, 12 predicted proteins | sample CZOMad2_1_16fung_FD_122057 | JGI IMG/M metagenome (GOLD analysis project Ga0137403, IMG submission 122057) | Vadose zone soil fungal communities from Angelo Coast Range Reserve, California, USA - CZOMad2_1_16fungal (Hybrid Assembly) | ecosystem: Environmental > Terrestrial > Soil > Vadose zone...
GAATAATTGATCCGAGCCCTATAGATGTCGGCTCCGCAGGCGTAAGGGGAGGCGCTTTCCCATTCGTTTCCAGCGGCCTCGATGAAGTCCACTAAATGCACGGCGGCGTTCCGGCCGTAGCGCAAATGCGAGAGACTGAGAGTCGGACTCTCGCTTTGCAGAGACCAGGAATAAATGTTGTGGAAAGCAATATTCGAGCAATCCTCGAACGTCCACAAACCGGCTTCGTCAAAAATGACCGTTCCGGAGTCTGGTCTTAGAGCCCTTACAGTTCCATGACCGCGGAGCAGTTGTGAGTCGCCTGGCCGGGCTTGTACATCGAACCGAGTTCTGGAAGACAGTACGTGGCGTAGATGCTCAATAGTCATGCCCAAAATACTTGCCTTACACGAACGTCGCAATCTCCTCCAAAGACTTCTTCGTGATCGTCGGCACCATCGCGTCGCCCGCCGGATAGCCCACGACCAGAATTAGGAAGGGGCGCTCGTGGACAGGCCGGCCCAGGAGGTCGTTCAAGAATCCCATCGGACTAGGAGTGTGAGTGAGCGACACCAGACCGGCATGGTGTATGGCGGTGATCAGAATGCCGGTGGCGATACCGACTGACTCCTGCGCGTAATAGTGCTTGACCTTTCGCCCATCGGGGAGCACGCCGTAGCTCTGGGCAAAGATCACTATCAAAAATGGCGCAGTCTCGAGGAACGGCTTGTGCTCGTTCGTCCCCAGCGGAGCCAGCGCGTCCAGCCATGCCTGCGGGGCCTTGTGATGATAGAACTCGTACTCTTCCTTCTCTGCCTCGACGCGAATCTTTTGCTTGATCGCCGCATCGCTGACGACGACAAAGTGCCACGGCTGCATGTTCGCGCCATTAGGAGCAGTGCCGGCCGCACGCAGGCAGTCCTTGATCACCTCGACCGGCACCGGCTGGTCAGAGAACTCCCGCACCGTACGCCGACGCCGAAGGTCGTCGTAGAATTCGGCTGCGCGGTGGTTCATCTCTTCGGGAGATTGTTCCTGATAATCAGGCAACGGAATAAAAGCAACCTGTGCCATTGATGTCTCTCCAAGAGCGTCAGATAATTCTAAGATCAAACAGATCTGGACGCCGATAATGGCCCGTGACATCGAGCGTCATTCGTTCTTTGTCGATGGCCTTGAGGTCAAGTTCAGCAAAAATGATCCGTTCCTCATCAAACAGCGGCTCAACGATGTAGCGCCCGTCAGGCCCGATGATCGCGCTGCCTCCTCTAAGAAGTAACTGATCAAGCTTATCCGATAATTCCGATGCGATAGGTAATTGGGCCGGTAAGTCGCGGGCCTTCATCAAGAGACCTGCCGCCAGCACGAAACATCTTCCTTCAAACGCATAATGCCGACTAGCGATCTGGTGCATCTCGTGGACTGTGGGCCACACCGCGATGTGTATGTGTTCGCCCGAATCGTGCAGCACTTGACGCGCGAGTGGCATCCAGTGCTCCCAGCAAATCAGTCCGCCGATGCGGCCCACTGATGTATTAACCGCCTTGAGGCCGCCTCCGTCACCCTGTCCCCAGACAATTCGCTCTGTGTAGGTGGGAATGAGTTTGCGATGGTGATTGAGCAAGACGCCATCCGAACCGAACGTGAGCAGAGTATTGTAGAGCGTCCCGTTGCCCGGTCCTTCATCTACGCGTTCGTTTGCTCCAATTACCAAAACCACTTTGTGATCGCCGGCAGCCTTGGCCAGCATCTGTGCTTCGCGACTTGGAATAGACAAGCTGTTTCGTCGCAGTTCCCCGAAGACTTCTTTGGTCGGTTCGTGATCCCAAAGGGCGGCGCCGGGACAATAGTCAAGCCACGCCGGATAACCAGGCAACCAGGTTTCGCCGAAGACGACGAGCTGTGCGCCTTCCTTCGCGGCTTCGCCTATATACTCGATGGCCCGCGCGAGGCTAGCTTCAAGGTTCATGAAGACAGGCGCGGCTTGAACAATCGCAACTTTCACCATCTTATCTTGTCACTACTCATCAGGCTTATTAACGCGCTCAATGACCTTTCCTTCCTGACGCACTTGCGCCCAGGTCATCGGAAAGAAGGACACCTCGCCGCTCTGCTCAGATGTCACTAGATGATCCAAAGCGGCGACGATGATTCGTCTTTGCAATTCACGGTGAAAAGGTACACCAAAGTGATGGCCCATCATAAAAGGCAGGAACACCGCACGCGGCGGTTTACAGTGCTCGGTAACGTCCAGGGCGACCGTAAGAGAAACTGTCGGGATTCCTTTTTTTTCGATAGCGCGCTGAACCAGCGCGACAGACTGATGTCATATCGGTCAAGCGGGGCACAGAAGTGCTGCCTCGGCGCCCTCCGCCACCACCGCGTTAGCGATGTCTTCGGCAAGCGTCCGTTCGAAGGTCGGCGGGTCCATCTGATAGCCGATGAACGAAAAAAGATTTGGCGTAAGTTCGCCGATTACGCCTTCCTTCGTCATTTCCTGCAGGCGTTCGATGGGAAAGTTCACGTTCAAATCCTTGAGCGCGCCCGTGGTCGGGTACTTGATTTGGTGGATCTCCAGTTCGGATATTGTCGATGCAGACGGCACTCGTCGGAAACTGAAATCCCCTACTGGATGGACCACATCAAAAGGCATCGTGCCTTTGGGTTGAATACCGGCGGAACTGACAAACGTCAGGCGCGTCCGTGACAACGGTTTGCGGAGACGCGCCAACGGGATGAAATCAGACTTAGTAATCATCGAGCCGGGATAGCGCTCGTTGATTGTTTCCCACAGACCGGGTCGCAATTGCCTGGTGTCGTCAGAGAGTTCCGTCATGGATCCATGCTCCCGAGCGCTTTACGAAATAAAAGTGCAAGTAGAAATAGAGATGGGCCAACGTTGCCGGCGTTTGGTTATTGAGAGTGGCGAAGATAAATTCGCGATCGGTCGCCGGCACATCGAGCATCAGCTTCAACGCCTCGATCCAGGCCTTATCAATCTCTTTGCGACCCGCTGCCTCGTTCCCGTCGCCAAGGTGTAGACGAACATAACGGATCAACTTTTCGCTATCGTTCTCTGCGACTGCGGTCTTTAGATATTGGAGTGACACACCGGCTACCTCCACTCAATTAGTCAGTCGGGCATTATACGACGGTCTTGACCGGTCTCACTCTCTTGGGTTGTGTACTAGCTTGTTTCTTTGATTGCGAGAAGAAATGGAGTGTGCGTTGTCCGCACCTGCGAGATGCATGTAGACCCAGCACACTCCTTCGGCGCGCCGAACCCTTTTTTTCGGCGCAACGAAATCGAAGCTCTCCGAACGGCTGTGCTACGGCTTCTTGTTGTCCTGCATCTTGTCCATTTTTGCCCCGGCCATGGGCTTCTTGTGTCTCCTATGTCGCCGTCTTCGATGCGACATTTTGTTGGTGGCCATCTTGTCCTGACCCATCTTGTCCTGGCCCATCTTGTCATCCTTCATTTTATCCTGCTGCACCTCAGTGCCGGTCGGCGACGAAGCGCTGGCAAGGGCAGGTGCAATGGCCGTACAAGCCAACAAGATGGAGACAACGATGGCCGCACGTAATTTTCTTTTCAGCATTTCTGGTTTCTCCTTAGGTGTGTGACTCATGCACGGCGAAGCCCTCGCCGCAGGGATCGGAATCGTCCGCAGTGATTTGCTCACCCACCTATGTCAATACCCGATCTGTGTTGATTTATTCCCGAACGCAGATCACTCGGTTAATGGGCAACCGGCGATTTCGAATCGGCTTCAGAAAAGGAAGGAGCGCGCGGCGCCCGCACCTGCGAGATGCATGCTGACCCTTCGTGCGCTCCCATGCGGCCGAATCCCCTTATCCGGCGGCGATAGTGAGACCTCAAGACCTACGAGTCGAAGTTATAGACTTCCTCCTCCGCGACCAAGAAGATCGGGCTCCCTCCGGAAGAAATCGATGCCGCATGTGCCAGGGTTTCTTTTCCTCCATCAGAGGCCGCACAATTTTGCAGGGCCTCAATCGTGGGGAAGTGGACCTCCGCAATTACATGAAAAGGAGGCACACCCTGAGGAGATCCAAGGATCCTGGTGGCGACGATCCTGGTCTTTCCCGACAATTTCTCAACTGCCATCGGCACGTGTTCTTCGCCGTAGACCTTATCGAACTCGTCGATGTCAGTTGGGCGCGGATAAATCACAATCAATTTTGCTCCAGCCATTTTTTCCTCCGCTACGTGCTCCTTAATTTCTGACTCCCTGCCAGTGCTTCGAGCTGATTCCGCGATTCGCCTACAAGCGCAATTTGGTCGTTCATTTTGATGACAGACCAACCACCGCCGCGCCGAGAACCCGGCGCGTGCCGCGCTCCTGGACGAAAGCCACAGCGCGCAGGTTGTCCCTCTGCCAGCCGTTGTCAAGATTCACGGTTGGTTCCGCGTCAAAGCTGTTTTGGTTGGCGCCGAGCTCACCCAGGGCAGTAAGCTCTCGCACGACTGCGCTGTGTCGAAGATAGCGCCCGGCATTTTCGCCGCGCGCGACTTCGGAGCGAAGGTTGTTTTCAGTTATCGCCAACAGCACCTCAGCAGTGTCGCCGGCAGTCAAGCGCGGAAGATTGGTCAGGTGAACGGAAAGCTTCACCGCGCGCGAGTTTGGCGCGTTAGAGTCCTGGGAGGAAGCCAGTTGGACATTTGCCTTCGGAGCCTGAGCGGCCTTGGCGATCGCGGCCCGGGCGCGCTCCATATTGCCGCCGGCAAATTCATCCCGGCCGTCGACGATCATCTGCGGCGTATAGACGCTGTCCTGATTGAACGCATCTGAGTATCTGCTCTGACGCCTGCTAAAATCCGCGGAAGAGTAGGGATCGATCCAACCCAGCTTGTTCCAATAATCCACGTGCTCGCCCAGCGCGATGACCTCAACACCCTGGATGGGTTGCATCTTATCGAGTTTGGAAAGGATCTCGTCCGCTGGTGGGCAACTTGAACAGCCTTCCGAAGTGAAGAGTTCGACAACCACCGGTGTCGTGTTAGCGCCGGCGGGCTTGGCCGCCTCGCTTTCGGTTGAGACAGTGGCCGGGGCCGCATGATGTCGGTTCAATGTCCGAAAGGCAACTACGGCGGATATGATCAAGAATAGCGCAATAAGCAGTTTCATCGTTCCTGTCCTCATGATGGTTTTCGGCGAGTTCCACGAATAATTCTCGCCTGTCTTGTAATCCCTGACAGCTCAAGATTTATTCCCGGTCGGAGCCGGGTGAACCAGCCGCAACGCTCAACACGAAAGGCACGGTAATCACTCGCCCACCACGCTGGAACTGTGCCCAAACTTTATAAAGACCACGACGGGGAAACTTCGTATGCGCTGAAATCTCTGAACTGATAGGGCTCTTTTCTCCGTTCGCCTGAGCCGCCTTCGAATGATCCATTCCCTCCATTCCTTTCATCCCTGCCATCGTGTCGTGATTCACCTTCCCTTTTTCTGTTGGATGGACATGAAGATAGTCATTTGTGTCACCGCTAATGATCACTACGTGAGCCGGGGCGCCCAGATAGCGCTCGAGATCGGTGACCGGAGTGCCGGTCCTCTCATCAAAAATGGCGAAATTGAGCATTACCTCGTCACCAGAACGCAGAGGCTTGTCAGGCTGGAGGGTGACGCGCAGACCGCCTTCCGTTTTTGTCGCCGTAGAATCGGGATCAAGAGCAACGCTCGAACGTGCCAGGCCCATGACATTCAAATCAAACGCTTCAACTACCTGCGATCCGTTCGGCGGCGTGAAGTCGGCGTAAAGCTTATAGTGGCCGCTGTTCGGAAACGTTTGCACTCCGCGGTACGTGCCTTCCGGTTGCGACTCGGGGTGAACATGATAGAACTGAGAAAGATCGCTTGAGACGACAATCAAGTGCAGCGGTTTTTCGTGCGAGAGGTCGAGGTCTCGGACTACTGCGCCGTTTGCGTCTTTGATACTGATAATCAACTTGGTGGGCTTGCCCGCCTCTACCTCAGATGGCTCGGTTCTGAATTCGGCGCTAAATCCTGACTTCGGCGCTGAACCGGCATCGGTAGTCGAAACTGTATTCGAAAGACCGGCGTTACCGTTTCCATTCTTTCTGCAGCCGACCGCCCATACGTTCACGGTCAAGACTCCAGCGATAGCGAGCACTCCCAGGATCTTTTTCTTTATGGTCCCTTTCATATTCATCTCGAAGACACCCCATCAATTACTGGTTTCAAAGCTGCTTCGAATTGGGTCCGGTCGCGCGCGCCGATGATCCTCTGACGGACATTGCCTTCCCGATCAATAATGTAGGTGGTAGGCAGACTCCGAATCCCCGCGAATTTATCCTGTACCTCCTCGCCGCCCAGGAGCACCGTGTAATCCTGCGGTATCTCTTTTTGAAACTCTCTCACGCTGTCAGCGGAGTCGTCCCAGGAGACACCAACAACGGTAAGCCCGCTCGCTTCAAGGTCGTGTTGCAGCCCATTCAGTTCAGGGATCTCCGTGCGACATGGTGCGCACCAGGTTGCCCAGAAGTTCAACAGCACGACGTGACCGCGAAAACTGCTCAACTTCAGACGCCGGCCATCAAGAGATGACAGCTCAACTTGCGGCGCGGGCCCAAGTAATCCCGGCTCTGGCGCAGCTGCCGAGCTGGCTGCCGGATCGCTCTTAACTTTGATTCGCGACTCCAGATTGGGCAATAGAGAGGCGAGACGTGAACTTGCCAATCGGGTCGCGTATCCACTCACTATCGCGCTGCCGATGAGAATGAGCATGACGCCTGATACGACTTCGACTTTGTGCAAGTGCCGGCGAAACCTGGCATAGAAACTGAGGAACTGATTAATGCCGAGACCAGTTAACAGAAATGGCAGCGCTAGTCCCGCCGCATAGAAAGAGGAAAGGACCAGTCCACTCTTCCAGCCGCCGCTGGTTGCCGCGAGACCAATAATGCCGCCGAGGATTGGTCCGATACACGGCGTCCATCCAGCGGCGAAAGCGATCCCGAGCAGAAGAGATCCCAGGAGTCCGCGTGGTTTCTTATCAGAAAAGAAGCGCGTGTCTTTGTAGAGCGTCTTGAGTTTGAGCAGACCGATCATCTGCAGTCCAAAGGCGATGATCACCAAACCGCCGATGATTCGTAACCACGGACTGGAGAAAACTGCAGATCCGATAAATCCTGAAGCTGCGCCGAGCGAGACAAAGATCAGAGACAGCCCGACGTTAAAGGCCAGCGAATTCACGATCACCCAACGGCGCGTTGACGAACGCTCCTCGGTTTGCTGTTTCAAGCGGTCGATGCTGACTCCGGAAATTAAAGAGATATAGCCAGGCACAAGAGGTAGGACGCAGGGAGACAAGAACGATGCGAGTCCCGCCAGAAAAGCTACTGTAATCGTGATGTTTGTAGAACCTAACATTGGTGTCAGAACAACTCAGTTTCTTAAAATGTGGTCAATGCTCGGCACTACACTCTCGGAAAGAATCGGGAATATGTAGAGCCGAGCAACCGTCCCTATGGCTTCTTGTCACCCTCCATTTTGTCGCCGTCCTTGTTTTTCTTCGATTTCTTATGCTTGCCCTTCTTGCTCTGCATCTTGTCGCCGGCCATCTTGTCGCCAGCCATCTTGTCGTCCTTCATCTTGTCGTCTTTCATCTTGTCGTCTTTCATCTTGTCATCCTTCATCTTGTCATCCTTCATCTTGTCATCCTTCATCTTGTCATCCTGCTGTTGGCCAGTCTGCGATGGCTCCTGCGCGTAGGACGGGACGATTGCCGGACTTGCTAAGAAGGCGGCGGCAAGAATGATGGCACTTAGTGTTCTCTTCAACATTGTGGTCTCTCCTCTTTCTTGGGTTGATGATGCGCGGTGACACCCTCACCGCGGGGATCAGTCGATTTCACGGGTGCTGTTCATTCAGCACTTATATGAATACCGAATGCGCGGCGATCTATTCCCTGCCGGACTACGGAAAGGAACTCTCCGTAAGAATTCAGCTCGAGGGAATAAATCTGGCGGACTTGGGCATTATTAGAGAGGGATACCAGCTATGAGCCCGATCACGAGGTAGATTGGCTCGTCACGAGAATCAACTATTGAAAAGTTCCGGTTTCATCTTCAGAGTGAAGTTGATCCTCAAAAGGCTAGTGCCGTCGTGTCGAGAAGTGACATACCTTATCTCCCGCTCAATGGAATCCAGGCTCGCGTTGTATGAACGAATTCTGCTCTGCTTGCACACTTTCGTCTGTTCAGACTGCACGAGATATCAACAGCAGCTAATTCTAATAAGGAAGGTTGCTCGGGGTCTCTCCAAGTGCTCTGAATGTGAGGATCGGTTTTTCGACGGACATTTCCCCGATGACAACTCTTGAGCGCATCGAGCCGCGCCTTAAGGTATGAAAACCCAGAGTGAGTGATAAGAACAATGAGAAGCTACGAGGTGGTCGATATGAACTTGCCTGTGATCAAATTGCTAGGAGCGATATTACTAACGTGTGTTCTGACCTCGGTCGGCGAGGCTCAACGGCTTCGCGATACATTTCGACGCGTGAAGGAAACCGTGGTCGTCGTGCGCACTGAGCAAAGGGGAGAGGATCCAGCCCTCGGTTCGGGCGTGGTAATTTCCGCCGACGGCAAGGTCCTGACGGCCGCGCACGTCGTGCAGACGGCTGATAAGATCGCGGTTCAATTTGCCGACAACCAAACTAGTCCCGCGCGCGTTATCGCATCGTCTGTTCTGGCTGATGTGGCTCTGCTCCAACTCACTGAGGTGCCGGCGAATGCGATGTTCGCCAAGCTTGGGAATTCTGATGAGGCAGAAGTTGGCGACGAGATACTCGTTGTCGGTGCGCCATTCGGTCTAAGCTACACCTTGACAGTTGGACACATAAGCGGTCGGCACCTTCCCGGCATGAAGATGGGTATTATGGGGCGCATGGCCACGATGGAGTTCTTCCAGACCGATGCTGCGATCAACATGGGCAATTCCGGCGGTCCCATGTTCAACCTCGACGGAGAGGTAATCGGCATCGTCAGCAGTATTTTGAGTCGCTCCGGTGGATTCGAGGGCGTTGGATTCGCCGCGACATCGAGAATCGCGCAACGTTTGTTGCTTGAGCGAAATTCATTCTGGTCAGGCTTGGAGGGCGTCTTGATCGATGGCCCCTTCGCAAAAGCTCTAAATCTCCCGCAGGCCGCCGGCTTCCTGGTCCAGCGAGTAGCCGAAGGGTCGCCGTCATGGCGCCAGGGAATACACGCAGGCACCTTACGCGTTTCCGTTGAAGGCACAGATGTACTCATCGGTGGGGACATCATATTGGAGATGAACAATATTCCGTTTGTTGATGAGGACGCTTTCGATAGAATGAGCGCCAGTCTGAACAACTTGAAGCCAGGCGATAAACTGACCAGCAAGGTTATGCGTGCGGGGCAAGTAATCGAATTATCAACGACGATCACCGCTCGGTGAAAGCCGCGTCATCGAATGACTTGGACCTTCAGGTTGGTGAAGACTGATAACTAGTAGTGATTTCAATCGCTTTGTGTAATGACTTGTACACGGGACAGTATTCTGCATGGATTCACCTTCTACACTTCCGATCAGTTTAGTTCTTGACCAGAAACATGGAGCGTCAGTGTCCCGAATACCAGTCGTATCCTCGTTCGGCCCAGTAGTCGGCGGGACGTTTGTCGGTATACGTGATCTTTCCGATCCGCTTGATGTTCTTAATGCCGTATTTTACCGGAATGACGAGACGCAGAGGCGCACCGTGTTTCAGCGACAACGGTTGCCCGTTCATCTCGTAGCACAGAAGTGTCTGCGGGTGCAGCGCGCTCTCCATATCAATCCCGACGTAGTACTCGCTGTCCGGAGTCTCGAGACTGACGTAGCCAACCAAGTCGTCGGGCCGGCGCATCACGTCGGGATCGCTACCACTCTTGGTCAAAGGCGGATACTTCGCAATCAAGTCAGCCAGGCGAGCCCCGGCCCAGCGGACTATCACGCTCCAGCCTTCAATACACTTCAGTTGAGTCACCATTTCCACGCGCGGTAGTTGCTTGATCTCTGCCAGCGTTAATGCCAGATCCGGTTCAGTGTTTGTGGTGGTATCAGAGCCATCGGCGTCGCTATCCGTTTCCTCGTCCGTTTCGTCCGATTGATCACTACTGTCGTCGGCACTCTGAACGTCGCTCTTCGAGTCTGTACCAGCTTTGGTTTTAGACCTACCGGAAAGCGAAGAGTTGCTGGTGGAGGACTTGGTGTTAGGTTCTTCGGAGGAAGCTGACGGCTTTTCGGCAACTGACTCAGGCGGACTAGCGAGACCGACGATCGCCAGTCTCCAGTTCGCGGGGTCAAAGCTTTCCTCGTCCAAACCGTAGCTGCCATTAATGCGAGGTTCACTTGCCATGTCACCCGGAAAGGTCGGTACCAGGCGACTACGCGAAAAATAATCACGCGAGAGTTGTTCATTGAACTCGTGGGACAGCCGCAAAGGCCAGGCGAGACCGTCAGCTTCCCGGCGAGTGCGAAGCCAGCGCCATCCACCCGCGGCGGCCAAAGCCGCAGCGCCGCCAACGATGAAGCTCCGTCGGGTTCTTTGCCGCATCTCGACGACGGCCGCCTTGTCATCATCGCTCGCGGCGGCGGTTACGCTCCGCCGAGAGTCTGATGGTTCGACGTCATCTTCAGCGATGGCATCTTCTGGTACACCGGACTCGGTAGGTTGCGCTTCAGAACGGTTTTCCGCCAGCTGATTGTCGCGGTCGACATCCTGGGCTAGCAGTCCTGGTTCACGCTTAGACACTCTTTCTGGATTGTTGTCGCTCACGCCGCAGCCTCAAATGATTCCTTGGTTTCGTTAGTGTCAGAAGGCGCAGGCCCCAGGGTGACTAACTCGTAACCGGTCACCATCGCGCGGAAATTATTCCAACCGGCCCTGATTACTTGTGCGATGTGGACAAGGAAGAAAAGACAGTAACCGATTGCCAACCAAAAGTGCTCCCAGCGAGCCCATTCATATCCGCCGAGCAAGTTGCTCAACCACGCGAACTGTACTGGTCTGTAGATCGCGAGCCCGGTAAGCACCGATCCGGCGCCCATTAAGATCACGCTGGTGTAAGCGATTTGCTGTGCGCCGTTGAACTTGCGCGGCGGCGGATGATGCTTGCTCAGGTGCAAATCGTGAAGCATTACCTGGATCGCTTCCTGAAAGGACTTGTGATTTGGCAACAAGTGACGCCATTCGCCGGAGATGACGGTGTACAGCACGTAAACCAAACCATTGATTGCAAAGAACCACATGAAGAAGAAATGCAGAGCCATGCCGTCAGCGAGACGATGGCCGACTCCCAGAAAATTGAA
>Ga0137403_10008729_pt1 | contig 11335 bp, 9 predicted proteins | sample CZOMad2_1_16fung_FD_122057 | JGI IMG/M metagenome (GOLD analysis project Ga0137403, IMG submission 122057) | Vadose zone soil fungal communities from Angelo Coast Range Reserve, California, USA - CZOMad2_1_16fungal (Hybrid Assembly) | ecosystem: Environmental > Terrestrial > Soil > Vadose zone...
TACGACGCGCTCGGCATGCGCTTCCGCGAGGTCAGGCTGCGCCGCGATCCCAAGTGCCCGCTCTGCGGGACGTCACCGACGATCACGGACCTGGCGATTCACAGGAACGGCGCGGGCGCCGCGTGCGAGGCCTCGCCGGATGGTCACCGGGAGGGCGTCGCCGCCGGGAGCGCGCCCAAGGCCGGCGGCTGACCCCGGGCCCTCGCGGCGCCGAGGGTCATTGCCGCCCGGCTCGTCGCAGAGATCCACGTCCGGAACCTGCTCCGCGTCGCCGTCGGTGAGCCCTTCCGCCACGTCGTCGGCCATGCGAGTCGGTACCAGCCGGAGGCCGAGTCGGCGGCTCATCGCTGGCGGGAGAGTACGATGAGCGTGTCGTAACCGCGCAGCGCACCCACCATCCGGTCGCCGTCGATCCTGAAAATCGCGGTCAGGTGGCCGCCGCCGGCCTCGTGCTTCACGACGACGCGTGTCGGGAACACGTCGACCACCACCGGCACCCCCAGCGCCCCCCGATGGGTGACGACGACGGGAACGTCGGCGGCCAGGGTGTCGGCCAGAACGATTTTGCCCCACCCCCACCGGCCCGCCTGGGTGAACTCCGCCTGGGCCGTGCTCATCCGCCGGGCCATCACGCCGAACCCGCTCCAGAGGCCCATCCAGCGTCCGGCGATGTCCGGCACCGCGGGCTCGTCGAATCCCACGCGCCCCCGCTGGTGCTCCCGGCCGACCGCAACATCCTGTGACTCGACCGGCAGTGGCAAAGCGACCCGCATGGTCCTCGCAAACAGGTGATGCTCGACCGGGACGAGCTGAGTCGGGTACGCCGACCGGCCCACCCATTCCCGACTCGTCGTGCAGGCCGCCGTCGACAGCAGGGCGCTCGCGAGCAGCAGGAGCCGGGGGGTCATGTAGCCCATCGAGCGCGATCCTCCTCACCGCAGCTCGGCTGCAAGGGGAACACCATCTCGACGAGCCTCGAAGAATTACGAACTTGACGACGCGGCCGCGCGCAGTTTGACAAGGCTCTTGTCAGTGGCTTGACACTCTCCGGGCTTTCACGCACAAGGAGGGCATGACCCGATCGCTCGGACGAGCCCTCACGCCCGCCCTCGTCGACCGATTCTCGCAGCGGGACATCGCCCGGCGCCTCGGGACCGCGCTGCCGTTCGTCACCGTCGATCCCGACGGGCGGCCTCACCCGATGCTCCTCTCGTACCTCGAGCTGCGCGCCTACGACACCGGCACGGTCGGCCTCGTGATCGGCGCGCAGACCCGAAGCGCGCGCAACCTGGGCGAGCGCGGCGCGGGGACGCTCCTGGCCATCGAGCCGGAGGTGACCGTCTACGTGAAGCTGCGGACTGTCGACGGGCCCCTGCCCGTGGCCGGCGCCGGCGAGTACGGGCTGGGCTACTTCCTGCTCGCGGTCGAGGAGGTGCTCGAGGACGCGGCGGCCGACTGGGAGGGCGGCATGCGGGTCACGAGCGCGGTCCGCTACGCGCCGGCGCCGACGCTCGACGAGCCCTGGGCGCGCGCCACGCTGGCCGCGCTCGCGGAGCCCCGCGCCCGAGCCTGACTACTTGGGCGCGTCCTTGGGTGGCTCGGCTGGGTGCGGCTCCCGGCGCGGCGGCTCCCCACCTGGGCTCTCGCGCTCCTGGTAGAGACCGATCGTCACCTCGAGCTCGGTCTTCTGGCCCTCGCGCAGGAGAACGACACGCACCCGCTTGCCGACGGGTGTGGAGGAGACGACGCGCTGGAGGTCGCGAGGCGACTCGAGCTCGGTTCCGTCGATGCCCACGATCACGTCGTTCGCCCGCACGCCGCCCTTGTCCGCGGGCTCACCCGGCATCACGCTGCGCACCAGCACGCCCTTGGCTTCGCTGAGCTTGAGCCGGCCGAGATCGTCTTCGGTCACCTCGGCGATGGCGACCCCGAGCCATCCCCAATCCACACGGCCCTTCGTGGCGAGCTGCGGCAACAGCATCTTGACGAGGTTCGCGGGGATCGCGAAGCCGATCGACCCATTCCGCGCCACCATGCTGTTGACGCCGATCACCTCGCCCGCCACGTTGACGAGCGGCCCGCCCGAGTTGCCGGGGTTGATCGCGGCGTCGGTCTGGATGAAGTCGAATCCCGGCGCCGCCACCGTCAGCGGCGCGCCCTTGCGGCTCACGATCCCGAACGACACGCTCTGCTCGAGCCCGAACGGGTTGCCGAGCGCCAGCACGAGCTCCCCGACGCGAACTCGGTTCGAGTCGGCGAGGGGGAGCACGGTCAGGTTCCGGACGCCTTCGATCTTCAGGAGCGCCAGATCCACGCGGTTGTCCCGTCCGACGACGCTGGCCTGGAACCGCCGCCCGTCGGCCAGACGCACCTGAATGGAGCCCGCGCTCTCGATCACGTGGGCGTTGGTCACGATCAGTCCGGTCGGGTCGATGACGAAGCCCGAGCCGGTGCTTCGCCGCGGCTCGCCCGGCTCTTCGCCAGAGGTCTCGTCCTTCGACGGCGTCGCCCGCTGCACGCGGACGTACACGATCGCCGGCTGCAGGCGCGCCGCGAGATCCGCGAGGAGGTCGTTGACCCGCGCCAGCTCGGGCGCGACGGCGGCGTCGGAGCTCTCCCGCCAGAGCCGAGGGCCACTCGCGGTCGACGGGCCGGAGCATCCGATCGCGAACGCGATCACCGCCACCAGGGCCACCAGCGCGCCACGTGACCGGGCCATCCGGATCCTCTCTTTCCAGCTAGCGCTCGGCGCTGAGCGGCCGACGCCCGGTCCGCTCGAGCGACCGCTGATGCGCATAATAGAAGTATACGCTGCTACCGGGCTCGGCGGGCCGACCGACGCGGGCTAGCGGCTGACTTCGCGGATGAGGTGCGACAGCTCGGGTATCACGAGCTTCTCGAGGGCGAGGCGGCAGGCGTTGGGCGAGCCGGGCAACGAGACGACGATGCGGCGCGCGTGGACGCCGAGCTGAGCGCGGGAGAGCATCGCGGCCGCCCCCACCTCCTGGTACGACAACATCCGGAACAGCTCGCCGAACCCCGGAAGCCGCTTGTCGAGGAGCGCCTCGATCGCCTCGTAGGTCGAGTCGCGCGACGTGATGCCGGTGCCGCCCGTGGCGATGACCGCGCGCACCGCGTCGGTGGCGCACGCCTCTCGGATCACGCGCTGAACGTCCTTCGGCTCGTCGCGCACGATCGTGGACCCGACGACCTCGTGACCGGCCTCGAGCAAGAGCTTCCGGATGAGCGCGCCGCTCGTATCCGTCTCGGGCGTCTTGGTATCGGAGATCGTCAGCACCCAGCAGCCGATCGAGCGCGGCGCGGTGGCCTTGTGCTCGAGCGGCGTGCTGTCGGGCGTGCTCATCGCTCCCCGCGGGAGCGTCCTCGCTCCCCGCGGGAGCGTCCTCGCTCCCCGCCGCCGTAAGCACGATCGAGAATCTCGACGAGATGCAGGACGCGAACGGCGGCCCCGTGGGCGCCGAGCCCGGCCTGGATCTGGAGAATGCAACCCGGATTGGCGGTCACGACCGCCTCGGCCCCCGTCGCGAGCACGTGGCTCACCTTCCGGTGCAGGAGACGCGTCGCCATCTCGGGCTGCGTGAGGTTGTAGATCCCGGCCGACCCGCAGCACCAGTCCGACTCGGCCAGCTCGACGACGCGGAGACCGGGGATCTGGGACAGGAGCCGGCGGGGCTCGCTCTTGATCCTCTGGCCGTGGACCACGTGACAGGGATCGTGGTACGTGCACGTCAAGGGGACGGGCGAGAGCGGCCCGCGCAGCGGCTCCTGCGCCAGGAACTCGGCGAGGTCCCGGACGGAGGCCGCGAACCTCTTGGCCCGCTCGGCGTACGCTGGATCGTCGGCGAGCAGGTGGCCGTACGCCTTCATGTGGGCGCCGCACCCGGAGGTGTTCACGACGACGGCGTCGACAGGCACCGCCTCGAACGTCTCGATCGTTTTCCGGGCCATCGCCAGCGCGCGCGCGTGATCGCCGCCGTGCGCATTCAGGGCCCCGCAGCACCCCTGGCCCTCGGGGACGATCACGTCGCAGCCGTTCTTCGCGAGCACGCGCGCGGTCGCGCGGTTGTGGGCGCCGAAGATGATGGACTGGACGCATCCGGTCAGCAGGGCGACGCGAGCGCGGCGCGGGCCCTCGGCCGGGGTGGCGCGCGGCGGCGCGGCGCGCTCGGCCTTCGCCGGCACCGTCGGCAGCAGCGCTTCCCAGGCCGGCAGCGTTCCGGGCAGGAGCCGCACGAGGCCCGTCTTCCGGACGAGGCGCTGGAGCCCGCTCGCCTGATAGAGGCGCGCGCTCGACGCGGCGAGCCCGAGCAGACGCGGGTGACCCAGCAAGAGCCCGAAGTTGAGCCAGCGGAAGAGCCGGCGGGTGGGCGCGCCGGGCTGCTCGCGCTCGATCTCGGCCTTGGCCGCTTCGATGAGCCGCCCGTACGGCACCCCGGCAGGACACACCGTCTCGCAGGCGCGGCAGTCCAGGCAGAGCGAGAGATGGCGCACCGTCGAGTCGCTGAGCGCCATTCTTCCCTCGGCGAGGGACTTGATCAGGAAGATGCGCCCGCGCGGCGAATCCATCTCCGTCCCAAGCTCCGCAAACGTCGGGCAATACGCCAGGCAGAGCCCGCAGTGGACGCACTGATTCACACCCTCCACCGAAAGCCCATGGAGGCTGAGCGCCCCGAGCCCGACCGGGGCTGCCGATGCGTGACTACTCGTGTCCATGTGTAAGTCGCTCGCCTCCGAAGTCATCTAAGTAGTCCGGGCTCGCAAAGGCCGGAGGCGCCGGGCGTGGGCGGTAGGGGTCGCCGGACCCGTTCCCTCCACGCGGCGACGGGCTTCCGCGCACCCGGATGGAGCCCAGCCGCCGCGGGGCAGCGAGCGCGTGCCGCGTGGTCCGGCCGACCCCTACCGCCCACGCCCGGCGCCTCCGGATTCGCGCGCGGTGCCTCCGGATTCGCGCCCGGCCGAGCTCGAGCATGATTTGGAGGACAGATCATCTGTGGCTCATATGCCGGCGACGAAGCGTCCGGGATTCAGGATGTTCGTGGGGTCGAGCTGGGCTTTGATCCGTTCCATGATGCGTCCGGCGGCGCCGGGATCGTCCCAGACGGGGATTTGCGATTTGACCGCGAGCGGCGCCCACTCGAGGGTCGCGTGGCCGCCGCCGCCGCGGACCATCTCGCGCCACTCGGCCAGGACGGCCGCGATCGCCGCGGGCTCCCTCGGTGCCGGATCGGAAGCGAGCGCAGCGCGGATGACACCGACGCCCGCGTGTGCCGCCCACGCCGTGTGGAGCCCGCGCGCGCGGGCCATGCCGGCACCCTGCTCCATCGTTTCCGCGACCTGGCTCGGCAACACCGCGAACGCCATCGCCGCGGCCGTCACCGGGAACGCCGCGCGCGCGGCCGGCGCGAGCCGGGGCCATGCCGTCGCCTCGAGCGGCCGCAGGTCGCGTCCACCGAACGGCCCGGTCAGACGCGTGAGCTCCGCTCGCTGCCAGTCCACCTGCTCTCGGACCCCATCAAACCCCACGACCAGCACCCCGCCGGACGTCGCGCCGAGCGCGCCGCCCGCCACCTCGGCGCCGGAGGCGGCGGCGGCGTCGAGGAGCTCGATGGCGTTCGGGATCAGGTCGCTGGCCACGATGGCCCTCACGGCGGCGCCCGCATCCTTGAGGCGATCGAAGCGGACGCACACCAGCTCTTCCTGGTCGGGCAGCGGCCGGAGCTTCACCGTCGCCTCGACGATCACGCCGAGCGTTCCGTACGAGCCGATGAAGAGCTTCGGCAGGTCGTAGCCGGCCACGTTCTTCACCACTTTGCCGCCGCCCTTCACGACGGAACCGTCGGCCGTGACGACCGTGACGCCGATCAGGAGGTCGCGGGCCGTGCCGTAGAGGTGCCGCCTGGGCCCGTACGCGTTCGTCGCGAGCACGCCGCCGACGGTCGCGCGATCGGCGTCGGCGGGATCGAGCGACAGCCACTGGCCGCGGCTGCGGAGCGCGGCCTGGAACGCCTCGACGGTCATGCCCGCCTCGACCGTCGCCGTCAGGTCGCCGGGCTCGTGCTCCAGCAATCGCGCCAGCCGGCGCAGCCCCAGGACGAGCCCGGCGCGCGCGGCCGGCATGCCGACGCTCGCGGCCGTGCCACCTCCCCAGGACGTCACCGGCCGTCCCGCCTCGGCGGCCAGCCCGATCACGGCGGCGACCTCCTCGACCGACGCGGGAAAGACCGCGGCCTCGGGGGTGCGGCCTTCGACGACGTAGGGCGAGAGCTCGATCCCGGTGAGGACGTTCGCGGGGCCGACGGCGTCGCGAAGCTTCTCGAGCAGCGCGTCCGGCACGGAGGCAGCGACGGCCCGCGCTAGAAGCGCTGGGCGAGGCCCTTTTCTTCGATCGCGTGCGGCCGGTAGGCGACGGGCCCGACCTCGACGCAGGACTTCTTGGTAGGAAAGATCTTCCCGGGGTTGCACAGTCCGGTGGGATTGAAGGCGCTCTTGAGACGGTGCATGAGCGCAAGATCGGCGGCAGAAAAGATGAACGGCATGAAGTCGGCCTTTTCCAGACCGATGCCGTGCTCGCCGGAGATCGACCCACCAACTTGAGCGCAGACCTTCATGATCTCGGCGCCGGCCGCCACCACGCGCGTCTCCTCGCCCGGCTTGCGCGGGTCGTAGAGGATGTTCGGATGGAGATTGCCGTCGCCCGCGTGGAACACGTTGCCGACGCGCAGGCCGGCCGCGGCGACGATCTCGTTCACGCGGCGGAGCACGTACGGAAGCTTCGTGCGCGGGATGACGCCGTCCATCACCATGTAGGCCGGCGACACGCGGCCGTAGGCGCCGAAGGCGGACTTGCGGCCCTTCCAGAGGAGCTGGCGCTCGGCCTCGGTCCTGGCCGTGCGGACCTCGCGCGCGCCCGCTTCCCGGCACGCCGCGACGATGTGCTCGGCCTGGACGTCCATCCCGACCGCGAGGCCGTCGAGCTCGATGAGGAGCGCGGCGTCGGCATCGCGCGGGTAGCCGCAGTTGAACGCGTCCTCGACCGCCTGGATCGTCAGGCGGTCGATCATCTCCATCGCGGCCGGGACGAGCCCCCGCGCGATGATCGCCGACACGGCGGCGGAGGCCTGGTCGATCGCGTCGAACACCGCCAGCACCGTCTTGACGGCCTGCGGCTTCTTGAGGATGCGGACGACGATCCGCGTGGCGATCCCGAAGGTGCCCTCCGAGCCCACGAAGACGCCGGCGAGGTCGTACCCGCACGCCTCGCGCGTCTTGCCGCCGAGCCACACGATCTCGCCGTCCGGCATGACGACCTCGAGCCCCAGGACGTGGTTCGTGGTGACGCCGTACTTCAGGGTGTGCGGGCCGCCGGAGTTGTTGGCGATGTTGCCGCCGATCGTGCACGCCTGCTGGCTCGAGGGATCGGGCGCGTAGTAGTAGCCGCGCGGGCCGACCTTCCACGAGAGGTGCAGGTTGACGAGCCCCGGCTCGACGACGGCGATCTGATTGTCGTAGTCGACCTCGAGCACGCGGTTCATCCGCATGAGCGAGATCACGATGCCGCCCTGGGCCGGCAGACACCCGCCCGACAGCCCCGTGCCCGCCCCGCGGGCGACGAACGGAAGGTTCTCCCGGTTGGCGAGCTTCACGATCGCCGAGACGTGCTGGGCCGACGTGGGGAAGACGACGAAGTCGGCGAGCGCGCGGAACAGCGTGAGCCCGTCGGACTCGTACACCATCAGCTCGTCGGGATCCGACAGCACCGCGGTGGGCCCGACGATCGCCGCGAGCTCGCGCCGCAGCTCGCGTTTTCTGGAATCGTTCAGCGTCGCCATGGGGTTGAGGCGATTATACCGAAGGTGGCATCTCGAGAGCGGTGGCGTCTTCTACGCGTGCTTTCGGCCTAGCAGGATCTCGGCGGCGCGGGCGATGGCGGGGGCGTCGATGCCGTAGTGGCGATAGAGATCGGCGCGCGTCCCGGACTGGCCGAAGTCGTCCACGCCCAGCGCCAGCTGGGGGACGCCGAGCGCCGCCCCGATGAAGGCGAGCGCGTGCGAGTGGCCATCGAGCACCGAGACGACGGGCACGCCCTCCTCCTCGGCGCTCACGAGCTCCTCGAGAAGCGGCCGCGGCGCTTTCAAGTCCCGGTAGAGGCGGTCGGGGCTCGTGACCACGAACACGCTCGCCAGCACCCCGCGCTCGCGCAGCGCGCGCTCGGCCGCGACCGCTTCGGAAACGGCGACCCCCGCGGCGAAGAGACTCACCGCGTTCGTGTCGGGGTCCCAGCCCGGCTCGCTCCGCGCGTCCACCAGGCGGTAGGCGCCCCGCAGCACGCCCGCGCGGTACGCCGGGCTCGGCTGAAGCGACAGCGACTGGTCGACCGGCCGGGTCGAGAGTCGCAGGTAGACCGCCTCGCCCCGTCCGTCGGCGAGGCCCCGGAGCGCGTCGAGCAGGATCCATTCGACCTCACGCGCGAACGCCGGGTCCCAGTAGACGATCCCCGGAAGCGCGACGCCGATCCCGGGCGTGATCACCGACTGATGCGCGCCGCCCTCGGGCGACAGGCTGACGCCCGACGGCGTCGCCGCCACGACGAAGCGCGCGCCGGAGTAGAGCGCGTGATAGAGGGCGTCGAGCCCGCGGGTGACGAAGGGATCGTAGAGCGTGCCGATCGGCAGCAGCGTCTCGCCGCAGAGCTCGCGCGAGAGACCGAGGGCGCCCAGGAGCAGGAACAGGTTGTGCTCGGCGATGCCGAGCTCGATGTGCTGGCCCGCCGGCGACTCCTTCCACTGGACCGCCTGCGGGACGTCGGCGAACGCGTTCGGCCGCGCCTCCGGATAGTAGACGCCCTTGCGGTTGATCCAGCCCGCGAGGTGCGTGGTCACCGCGACGTCGGCCGACACCGTCACGATGCGATCCGCGACCGGGAGCCGGCTCAGCACGCCCAGCACCCGGCCGAACGCTTCCTGGGTCGAGCACTCCGCCGGGTAGGTCTCGTCGAGTTGAGCCGGGACCTCGACGCGCGCGCCGCTCGGCGCGGGCGGCGTGAAGAGCGGAGGGAGCCGGCGCACGAGCGCCGCCTCTTCGCCGTCCGGAGCGAACCCGTCCCACTCGGCGCCCTCGACGACGCCGAGCGACGCGCGCAGCTCGTCGATCTGGCTCGGGGTGAGCAGCATCGTGTGATTCAGCGGGTCGGCCGCGAGCGGGAGCCCCCAGCCCTTGATCGTGTGGGCGAAGATGACCGACGGCCGGTCGCGGACGCGTCCGGCCTCGTCGAACGCCTCGAGGAGCAGTCGGAGGTCGTGGCCCCCGAGATCGGCGACGAGCTCGCCGAGGGCTGCGTCGCTCGTGTTCGACAGCAGCCGGTCGAGCGTCCGGTCGATTCCGCCGGTGTCGGCCGTGACGAGCGCCTTGCGCACGGCGCCGGCCGGGAGCCGGAGAAGCCGCTGGTATTCACCGTTCGGCATGGCGTGGAGGCGATCGCGGAGCCGGTCGCCCCCGCGCTGCTCGAAGAGGCCCTGGAGCTTCGTCCCCCACCGAAGGTCGCTGACCTGCCACCCGCCGGCTTCGAACATCGCCCGCATCTGCCGCAGGCGCCCGTCGGGAACGATGCGGTCGAGCGACTGACGATTCACGTCCACGATCCAGAGGACGTTCGCGAGCCGCGCGACGACTTCCTCGGCCAGCGCTTCGCCCACGTTGCCCTCGTCGAGCTCGGCGTCGCCGACGATGACGACGACGCGCCCGCGCGGCCGCTCGCCGAAGTGGTCGACGACGTACCGCGACGCCAGCGCGCCGAACGTCGCCTGCACGGCCCCGAGCCCCATCGAGCCCGTCGAGAGGTCCACGACGTCGACGTTCTTACGCCGGCTCGGGTAGGCCTGGAGCCCTCCGAAGCTCCGCAGCTCACGGAGCGCCCCGGCGGTGAGGCGGCCGCGCAGGTACTGGATCGCGTAGAACGCGGGCGAGGCGTGGGCCTTCACCGCCACGAGGTCGTCGGGACGGAGCGCGTCGAAGTAGAGGGCGGTCAGGAGGCTGACGATCGACGACGACGACGCCTGATGACCGCCGACCTTCACGCCGTCGAGGTTCGGTCTCAGGGAATTAGCGTGATGCACCATGTAGGTGCCGAGCCACAGCACCTTTTTCTGGATGCCCTCGAGGATGGAGAGTCGGTCCACCGCGGGTCGAAGGGTAACATGGCGCGGGCGTTGAACAGGGGCCCCTTCGCGTGTACATTGCGCTCCATGTCCGAACGCACCCGCGACCTGCGCATCGAGAGCTTCCGGCCGCTCCTGCCGCCGCTCATCCTGCTCGAGGAGCAGCCGCTCGGTGACCGGGGCTCGGAGACGGTCACCCGGGCGCGCCGGGAGATCAGCCGGATTCTCCGGGGCGACGACGACCGGCTCGTCGTCATCGTCGGGCCCTGCTCGATCCATGACCCGGCCGCGGCGCTCGACTACGCGCGGCGGCTCACGGCGGCGGCCGGTGAGCACGCGCGCGAGCTCTGCATCGTGATGCGTGTCTACTTCGAGAAGCCGCGGACGACGGTGGGGTGGAAGGGGCTCATCAACGACCCCCACCTCGACGGGAGCTTCGCCATCAACGAAGGGCTCCGACGCGGGCGCCGGCTCTTGCTCGACCTCGCCGAGCTCGGCCTGCCGGCGGGCTGCGAGTTCCTCGATCCGATCTCGCCCCAGTTCACCTCCGACCTCGTCTCCTGGGGCGCCATCGGCGCGCGCACGACCGAGAGTCAGGTGCATCGCGAGCTCGCCTCGGGCCTCTCGATGCCCGTCGGCTTCAAGAACGGGACCGACGGCGGCGTCCAGATCGCCATCGACGCCGTGCGCGCCGCCACGCACCCGCACCAGTTCCTCGGCGTGACCGAGCAGGGGCTCTGCGCGATCGTCGCCACGCGCGGCAACCCCGACTGCCACGTCATCCTGCGCGGCGGGGCCAGCGGCCCCAACTATGACGCGGTGAGCGTGCAGAAGACGGCCGCGGCGCTCGTCGACGCCGGGCTCTCTCCGCGGCTCATGATCGACACGAGCCACGGCAACAGCGACAAGGACTACCGCCGCCAGCCGCTCGCCGCGCACGACATCGCCGAGCAGGTCGCCCACGGCGAGGCCGCGATCTTCGGCGTGATGATGGAGAGCTTCCTCGTCGACGGTCGCCAGGAGCTGGTGTCCCCGACCGCGCTCCGCTACGGCCAGAGCATCACGGACGCCTGCATGGGCTGGGAGATGACGGGTCCCGTGCTCGCCGAGCTCGCGCGGGCCGTGCGCGCCCGCCGGGCGGCGAGCTAGGCCGCATTATT
>Ga0137403_10008730_pt1 | contig 11335 bp, 11 predicted proteins | sample CZOMad2_1_16fung_FD_122057 | JGI IMG/M metagenome (GOLD analysis project Ga0137403, IMG submission 122057) | Vadose zone soil fungal communities from Angelo Coast Range Reserve, California, USA - CZOMad2_1_16fungal (Hybrid Assembly) | ecosystem: Environmental > Terrestrial > Soil > Vadose zone...
TCGGGGCGCGTCCAGGGCGGCTTCAATCAGTACGGGTTCACCGTCGGCATCCTCATGCTCGACACGCGGTTCCCGCGGATCCCCGGCGACATGGGCAACGCGGCGACCTTCCCGTTCCCGGTCCGCTACCAGCGCGTGACGGGCGCCGACCCCGACCTCGTCGTGCGCCGGGGCGCCGCCGGCTTGCTGCCCGCGTTCGTCGAGGGAGCGCGGCGGCTCGAGAGCGAAGGCGTGGGCGCGATCACGACCAACTGCGGGTTTCTCGTCAAGTTCCAGCACGAGCTGGCGGGGTCCGTCCGCGTGCCCGTGTTCACCTCGAGTCTCCTGCTGGTGCCGCTCGTTCACCGCCTGATCCCGCGCGGCCGACGGGTCGGCATCATGACCGTGAACGCGGGCTCGCTCACGCAGGAGCACCTCGACGGCGCCGGCATCGGCGGCGACATCCCGCTCGCCGTCGCCGGGATGGAGACGGAAAAGGAGTTCACCCGCGTGCTCCTGGGCAACGAGATGGTCCTGGACGTCGACGCCGCGCGCGAGGAGCACGTGCGGGTCGCCCGCCGGCTCGTCGCCGAGCACCCGGACGTGGGCGCGATCGTGCTGGAGTGCACCAACATGCCGCCGTACACCGCGGACATCCAGCGCGAGACCGGGCTTCCCGTGTTCGACATCGTCTCCCTCGTCACCATGGTCCACGCCGCACTCGCCGCCGGCCAGCCGCCACGGCCCGCGTGACCGACCGCTCCGCCGGGCCGTGACCATGGCGGATCGGACGGTCACCCAGCAGATCACGTTTCTCGACACGCGCGACCTGGCGCGCACCGCCGACTTCTACGAGCGCATCCTCGGTCTCCGGCTGGCCCGCGACCAGGGCACCTGCCGCATCTACCACGTGAGCGGCAGCGCCTATCTTGGCTTCTGCCAGCGAGCGGATGCGTCGGCGGAGCCGCAGGGCGTCGTGTACACGCTCGTCACGGACCGGGTCGACGACTGGTGCGCGCATCTCAAGAGTCAGGGCGTCGAGTTCGTCAAGGATCCCGCCGACAATCCGCCGTACCGGATCTACAACGCCTTCGTGCGCGACCCCAATGGCTACCTGATCGAGATCCAGCGGTTCTGGGAGCCGCTGGTGTGACGGGCGTCGACGGCGCGCCGAACGGGTGGCTGCTCGAGACGCGCCGCCTCAGCAAGCGGTTCGGCGGCCTGGTGGCGGTGGACGATCTGCCGCTCGGCGTTCGTTCCGGCGAGGTCCGCGGCCTCATCGGGCCCAACGGCTCGGGCAAGACGACCACGGTCAACCTGCTCTCGGGTCTCTATCGCGCGGATGCCGGCGAGATCCGTCTGCGCGGCGAGCGGATCGACCGCTTGCGGCCCCACGAGATCACCGCGCGGGGCGTCGCGCGGACGTTCCAGACTCCGAAGCTCTTCGGGAGCATGACGGTACTGGAGAACGTCCTGTTGCCGGCTCTGGCGGAGCTCGGCCGGGGAGGCGACCGCCCGATGTCCGAGATCCGCGAACGCGCGCGCCGGCTGCTCGAGCTCGTCACGCTGGACGGACAGCGTCAGGCACTCGCCCGGGAGCTCAGCGGTGGCCAGAGCATGCTGCTGCAGATCGCCAGGGGCCTCATGGTGCATCCGATCCATCTCTTCCTGATGGACGAGCCCTTCGCGGGGGTGCACCCGACGATCAAGGACACCATCATGGAGGCGATCCTCCGGATGAACCTGGAGGAGAGCGTGACGTTCCTGATCGTGTCCCACGAGATGGCGACGCTGCGCCGGCTCTGCCGGCGGGTCTCGGTGATGCACGAGGGCAAGCTCATCGCCGAGGGATCGTTCGAGGAGATCGCCAACCACGCCGTGGTGCTCGAAGCCTATCTGGGGCGGTAGGTGGCGCTCCTCGAGCTTCACGGGATCGTCGCCGGGTACGTCGAGGGCATCGACATCCTGAACGACCTCCACCTCGGTGTCGCCCGGGGCACGGTCACGGGCGTCATCGGGCCGAACGGCGCCGGAAAGTCGACGCTGCTCAAGACGATCTTCGGGTTTCTCCATCCGCGCGCCGGCCGGATCGTCTTCGACGGCCGTGAGGTTGGACACCTGGCGCCCCACGCGCTGAAGCGGCTGGGGATCGGCTACGTGCCGCAGGGTGCGAACATCTTCCCCCAGCTCACGGTGCAGGAAAATCTCCAGATCGGGACCTGGATCTTCCGGCACGACCGGGCGCGCGCGGCCGGGATGCTCGAGCGCGCCTACGACGCCTTCCCGCGTCTTCGGGACAAACGCGGGCTCCGCGCCACGGTGCTCTCCGGCGGAGAGGCGAAGATGCTCTCCGTCGCCAAGGAGCTGGTGACCGACCCGAGCCTGCTCCTGGTCGACGAACCCTCGGCGGGGCTCGCGCCGCGGATCGCCGAGCAGGTCTACGAGCGGCTCCGCGAAGCTCAGGCCGCCGGCGTGACGATCCTGCTCGTCGACCAGAACATCACGAAGGCCGTCGAGATCTCCGACTACCTCTACATGCTCGAGATCGGTCGCGTGCGGCGCGAGGGACCGCGCCAGGCCTTCGCCGACCAGCTCCGCGAGATCATCCGCGACGCGCTCCTCGGAGCCTGATCCTGCGGCGCCTCGTCCGCCGGCTCGCCTGGTGCCTGGTCGCGTACGCGGCGCTCGCGTGGGTGCCGTGGGCCGCGTCCGAGTACCACACGCACGTGCTGGTCACGAGCCTCTACTACGTGATCCTCGCCATCGGCTGGAACCTGCTCGCCGGGTACACCGGGCAGTTCTCCCTGGCGCATCATACGTTCGCCGGCATCGGCGCCTACACCTCGGCCCTGCTCGTCCTGTACGCGCGCGTGCCGATCCTCGTCGGCATCGGGGCCGGGGTCGTCGTGGCGGCGGCGATCGGCTACGGGCTCGGCACGCTGTGCCTCCGGATGCGCGCGATCTACCTGGCGCTCGCCACCTGGGCCTTCGCCGAGTCGATGCGGCTGCTGATCACGGTCGAGTACGAGATCACCCGGGGCGACCTCGGCCTGGCCGCGCCGCTCCTCTTCGCCACGCCGCGCCCCACCGCCTACTACTACCTCTTCCTCGCCCTGGCGCTGGCGGCGGTGCTCGCGGCGCGGGAGCTCATCGACTCGCGGATCGGGGCGTTCATGCGCGCGATCCGGGACGACGAGGAGGCTGCCGCCGTCATGGGCGTCGACACCTTCAAGTGGAAGCGGTTCGTCTTTGCCGTCTCGGCCGTCTTCGCCGCGGTGGCCGGTGGATTCCAGGGCCACTACGTAGGCCTGCTGTCGCCGACGCCGATGAAGTTCAACGAGATGGCGATGGTGGTCGTCATGGTGATCGTGGGCGGTCTCCGAACCTTCGCCGGGCCCATCCTGGGCGCGGTGTTCATCGAGGTGCTCTCGGAAGCGCTGCGCGCCTGGGGCGAGATCCGCATGGTGCTCTTCGCCCTGCTCGTGATCGTGATCGCCCGTGGCTACCCGGGAGGGCTGGTGGGCACCTGTCAGGCGCTCGGCCGGCGACTGGTGGCGCGCGTCCCGGCGCTGGCGCCGGTGCTGGCGGCGAGGCGTCCGGGGGACTAAGGCATTGGGGGCTCGCCGTGGATGCCGCCGAGCGCGCACTCGCGCTGGCCGAAGCGCTGCAGGAGGTCCCGTTGCGCATCGTCGCGACCGCGCGCCTTGGTGGAGCTGGGCGCGCAACCACAAGGAACGAGGGGACGAGGCCTGGACCCTGAGGCTCCTCGGCGAGATCGGTATGTGGCCCTGGCCATTCGAGCAGGACTCGGCTTCCCACGGCAATTCCAGCTTGACAAGTTTTTGCGTGGGCTGTGGCCGCGTGTCGGCAGCGCCTGGTGAATGCCGCGCTTGCGGTCCGCAGAAGCCCGGAGATCTCGCCGCCGTCGGCTGGTCGCGAAAAATGTCGTTCGTGTCGAGATCGCCGCTTGTCGTGCCCGCCAGATGGCTCCGAAACTCGGGTGTAGAGTCGCCCCAGCAGAAGGGGGACTCGTCATGGAAGCCTGCGCGCTCATCGCCACGACCCTAGCGCCCACCACCGAACTGGACCGACTGGGCGACGAGATCGCTGAGCTGTCGGCGCATCTCGAAGCCGCGACCGCTCGCCTTCTCGACCTCATCCGTGAGTTCGACGCCCGCGGCGGCTGGAACACCGGATTCAGTTCTTGCGCCGCCTGGCTCTCCTGGCGCGTGGGGTTCGCGCCAGGCGCGGCCCGGGAGCACGTCCGGGTGGCGCGCGCGCTCGGTACGCTGTCCCTGCTGTCGCACGCACTCGCCCGCGGCGAACTGTCCTACGCCAAGGTCAGGGAGTTGACGCGCGTGGCGACCCCGGAGACCGAGGAGCGGCTGCTGGCGGTGGGCCGCGCCGGCACCGCCGCGCACGTCGAGCGAATCGTGCGGGGCTGGCGCCGGATGGACCGCAAGGCCGAGGCCCGGGAGGCCGACCGCCAGCATGCCGGCCGTGCGCTGCACGTGTATCCAGACGAGGACGGCACCGTGAGGATCCGAGGGCGGCTGACCCCCGAGGTCGGTGCCCTTGTCATGAAGGCGCTGGCCGCGGCCCGGGAGGTCCTGTACCAGCGGCGGGCCGACCAGGCGCCGGAGGCCGAGTCGCCGACGATGGAGCAGCAGCAGGCCGATGCACTGGCCGTGCTCGCCGAGAGCGCGCTCCACCACGGCATCGAGCCCGGCGCGCCGGGAGAACGCTACCAGGTGGTGGTCCACGTGGATGCCGCCGTCCTGGCCGACCCCGACCAGGTCGGCCAGTCCGTCCTCGAGGACGGGCTGCGCGTTCCCGCCGGAACGTCGCAGCGCCTGGCCTGCGACGCGAGCCGGGTCGTGATGCGCCACGACACGGACGGGCGCCTGCTGGAGGTCGGCGCCCTGACCCGCACGATCCCTCCAGCGTTACGGCGGGCGCTCCATCACCGAGACCGCGGCTGTCGGTTTCCGGGCTGTGGAGTGCGATTCGGGCAGGGCCATCACATCCACCACTGGGCCCAAGGGGGCCCCACGACGCTCTCGAATCTCGCCGTCCTCTGTCGCCGGCACCACCGCGCCGTTCACGAGGAAGGCTACCAGCTCGATCGACAGCCCGACGGCGAGCTGCGGTTCCGCCGCCCGGACGGCCGGCTTCTGCCCGAGGTCCCGCCTCCGCCTGGAGTGCCCAGCGATCCAGTGAACGTCCTGCGAGCGCGGCACGACGCGGAGGGGCTCGTCCTGCACGCGCGGACCGCGACGCCGGGTTGGCTGGGGGAGCACCTGGACGTGGGCTGGGCGATCGACGTCTTGCACCCTTTGGCGCGCTAGTCCTCGATGAGCGACAGCGCCTGCTTCGGGCAGCGGCGAACGGCTTCGTCCACGCGGGCCCTGAGTGTCTCGGGAGGGCGCTCCGTTTTCAAATAAAGCCGATCGTCGTCGCGCACCTCGAAGACCTCGGGCACCAGGCGCATGCACACCGCGTTGCTCTCGCAGAGAGCGTAGTCGACGACCACTCGCATGTCGGGTCTCCCGCCGATCTGCCGGATTTGAAGGCTCGCCTTGACCCGAGTGTAGCGAATGCGGTACTCGGAGGGGAGCGGAGGCATACGCGATGAGCGACGTCCCCATCCCGACGACCACCTTGACCCTCGACGAGATCAACCCGGGCGGCTTCGACTTCTGGCTCCGGGACGACATCCACGGCGCGATGGCACGCCTACGCCGCGAGCGGCCGGTCGCGTGGCACGAGCATCGCGACTCGGGCAGGGGGTTCTGGTCGCTGACCCGATTCGACGATATCGTCGCGGCCTCGCGGGACTGGGAGACGTTCAGCTCCGCCTTCGGCATTCAGGTGCTGACGGATCCTGAGGACACCGAGCGACTCGGGATCCGATCGATGATCTCCACTGACCCGCCGAAGCACACGAAGCTCCGGTCCATCGTGAATCGCGGCTTCACGCCGCGCATGGTGGCGAAGACCGAGGAGTCGGTGCGGCGTCGGGCGCGCGAGATCGTCGACGCCATCGCCCCCAAGGGCGAGATCGAGTTCGTGTCCGAGGTGTCGTCGGTGCTGCCCGTCGCCATCATCTGCGACATGGTCGGGGTCCCGGAGGCCGACCGCCCGCGCCTGGTCGATCTCACCAACCGCCTCCTGGCCGGGGGCGATCCCGAGTACGGCGGAACCAAGGAGTCGCTCGCGCAGGCGGGCCACGAGCTGCGCGACTACGGGCTGTGGCTCGGGCGCAATCGGCTCGAGCATCCGCAGGAGGACATCGCGACGACCCTCGTCCACGCCGAGGTGGACGGCGAGGCGCTGCCGCCCGAGGACCTCGGCCCGTTCATCCTGCTGCTCATCGCCGCCGGCAACGAGACCACACGGAACGCGATCAGCCACGGGCTCTGGGCGCTCACCGAGTTTCCCGACGAGAAGCGCCGATGGCTGGACGACCTCGAGGGCCACGCGGTCACCGCCGCCGAGGAGATCGTGCGGTGGGGAAGCCCGCTGCTTCACATGCGGCGGACGCTGACGCGGGACGTCGCGTTCGGCGGAGTCGAGATGCGCAAGGGCGACAAGGTCGCGATGTGGTACGTGTCCGCCAACCGCGACGAGGCGCATTTCAAGGATCCGTACCGCTTCGACATCACTCGCGAGCCGAACCACCAGGGCGGGTTCGGCACGGGCGGGCCGCACTTCTGCCTGGGCGCTCACCTGGCCCGGCGCGAGGTCGTCGTGATGATGACGGAGCTGCTGCGCCGGCTCCCGGATGTCGAGGCCACCCGCAAGCCGGAGAAGCTCAGGTCGAACTTCATCCACGGGATCAAGCGACTGCCGGCTGCGTTCAAGCCGGTCTAGGGCCTACACGCTCCGCTCGCGCTCCCCGAAGAGCCCCGTCGGCCGGAAGACGAGCAGCGCGATCAGTAGCAGGAAGCCGTAGAGATCCTTGTAGGCCGCCGAGAGGAACACCGAGCCGAGCGCCTCGATGACGCCGAGGAGCACCCCGCCCACGATGCTGCCGAGGACCGAGCCGAGCCCGCCGATGACGATGATCTCGAAGCCCTTGAAGGTCGAGATGGCGCCGTTCTCCGGGTAGACGAGGAAGTCGGGGGCCAGGAGCGCGCCGGCCGCGGCCGCCAGCGCGACGCCGACGCCGAACGCCAGCATGTCCAGGCGGAGGACGTCGATCCCGGCGGTCTGGATCCCGACGCGGTTCTGGGCGGCGCCGCGCAGCGCGCGGCCGACCCACGTCTTCTTGATCACCAGGTAGAACAGGGCGAGGAGGACGAGCGTGCCGATCAGGGCCACGAAGCGGTTGCCCGAGATGGGCAATGTGCCGAGCGTGATCGGGCGTGCGTAGTCGGGCGGCGCGTACTGGTTCGGCCCGCCGAGGACGATGGCCAGGTTCCGGAAGAGGACCATGAGCGCGATCGTGATGATCGTCGCGTACTCGTCGCGCCGCTCGACGCCGCCCACGAACATCGGTCGCAGGAGGAATCGCTGCACGACCAGCCCGAGGAGGAAGACGGCCCCCATCGCCAGCGGGAGCGCCAGGTACCAGCGCCGGGGGCCGAGCAGGGTCACGATCAGCGCGTACTGGACGTAGCTGCCGATCATGTAGAACTCGCCCATTCCCCAGTTGATCATCTTCATGATGCTGTAGATGAAGGTGATCCCGAGGGCCATCAGGCTGTAGATCACGCCGATGACGACCCCGGAGAGGACGTACTGAGACAGAAGAAACGCGTCCACCGAGAGACCGCGTTTCTCAGCGCTTCGGCGCCGCCATCCAGTCCCCCGTCTTCAGCTCGGCGGGATAGACGATCTTGACGTCGGCGAACGCCATCTCCGGCTTGGTGTACTGAGTGACCAGCATGGGCGGCGTCCACTGCTGCCAGTACGGGCCTTCGCCGCGCGCGAAGCTGATCGTGCCGTTCCAGCCCTCGAACTTGCCGGCCAGCAGCGCCTTGACCAGGTCTTCGGTCTTGTCGCTCTTGGCGGCGTTGAGCGCGTCGGCCAGCAAGACGACCTGCGAATACCCGTTGAGAGCGCCGTAGATCGGATCTTCCTTGAACTCGGCCATGTACTTCTTGCGGAAGGCCTCGCCGCGGGTCGTCAGCTTCATCGTCGGGTGGTAGTAGACGATGAAAGAAGCCCACGTGCCTTTCTCTCCCAGGTTCTTCCAGTACTCGGGGCGCGCGGGCGCGTCGTAGGAGATGAGCATCGGCACCGCCGGGTGGAGCCCCACGTCGAAGGCCTGCTTGATGATCAGGTACATCGGCGTGCCGATCCCGCCGTTGAGCAGCACGTCCGGCTTCCAGTTCTTGATCTCCAGCAGCTGCGGCGTGAGGTCGACCACCGCGCGGTCGAAGATGATCGTCTTCAGCTCGGCGCCCGGATACATCGACGCGAACGCCTTCTTGGTCTCGTCGACCAGGCCCACGCCGTAGTCCGTGTTCTCCGTGATCAGCGCGGCGCGCTTGAAGCCCCGCTCCTTGATCCAGCGCGTCCACATCTGGCAACGATCGGGATCGATCACGTGCGTGCGGAAGGTGTAGTTCAGGTGCTGCTCGGTGATCTGCCGCGCGGAGGCCTGAGTGGAGAACACCGGGACCTTGAACTGCTCGGCGAGCGCCTGGACCGCCGTCATCACCGAGCTGTGGAACTGCCCGACGACCGCGACCGCCTGATCCTGAGTCGCGAGCTTGCGGAACCCGGCCGCGCCCTTCTCCGGCGTGCCGGAGTCGTCCTCGATGACCAGCTCGAGTTTCCGCCCACCCAGGACGCCTCCGCGCGCGTTCACTTCGTCCGCGCCCATCTTGGCACCCCGAGCGATGAACTGTCCCGCGGCCGCGTCTCCGGGCGGCGAAAGCGGCGTGAGGACACCGATCTTTACCGGCTTCTGAGCGAGGGCGGGGGCCGTGAGCCCGACGACCAGGAGCGCAGCCAGTAGGGCAACTCGAACTCGTTCGATCATCGCGAATCCTCCACCGAAGGGCTGGGTGCGGCGCCGAGCGGCCTCATGCTATGCGGGTGGAAGCGCAGCGTCAATACGCTCGGCCGGAATGCTCGAGATCGAAGCACCCGGTCACCGATGCAGATTTCCACTTGACAACTTCGCGCGTGGCGATCGTAAGGCGTCGATGCGCGTCGTGAAATATTGTCCCAGCACGACGTGGAAGCTCCCAGACGGCACCCGCGGTGCTTTCGTCGGAAAATTGTGCTGCGCGCCGCGATCGTCGCTTCTCGCGCCTTCCAGGTGCCTCCGAAACTGGGGTGTAGAGTCGCTCCAGCGAAAGGGGGATTTGCCATGGAAAGTTGCAGGCCCGAGAGCGTCGACTGCACCGTACTCGATCACCTCGGCGACGAGATTGCCGAGCTTTCCGCACATCTCGAAGCGGCGACCGCGCGCCTGCTCGATCTCATTCGCGAGTTCGACGCCCGCGGCGGATGGAACTCGGGGTTCAGCTCGTGCGCCGCCTGGCTGAGCTGGCGCGTGGGGCTCGACCTGGGCGCAGCCCGGGAACGCGTGCGGGTGGCGCGCGCCCTGGCGACGCTGCCGCGACTGGCCCAGGCCCTCGCGCGAGGCGAGCTCTCGTACGCCAAGGTACGGGCGCTCACCCGGGTCGCCACGCCCGAGACCGAAGAGCGTCTGCTGGACGTGGGCCGCGCGGGCACCGCCTGCCACGTCGAGCGTATCGTACGCGGCTGGCGCCGTGTCGATCGGATCGCCGAGGCGCGCGAGACCGCCCAGCGCCACAACAGCCGCGCACTCCGCGTGTATCAAGACGAGGACGGTATGGTCGTCATCCGCGGGCGGCTGGCGCCGGAAGCCGGAGCGGTGATCTTGCAAGCATTGGCCGCAGCCCGCGAGACCCTCTATCGGCAGAGGCGCCAGACCTTCGACAACCCGGGCGACGTGTCCGCAGAAACGCTTCCCCTCGAGCAGCAACAGGCGGACGCGCTTGCGGTGCTCGCCGAATCGGCCCTGCATCACGGCATCGATCCCGGCGCCCCAGGCGAGCGCTATCAGGTCGTCGTCCACGTCGACGCGCCTGTGCTAGCGGATCCCGATGCACCCGGCCAATCCGTCCTGGAGGACGGCGTGCGCGTTTCCGCGGAAACGTCGCGCCGCCTGGCGTGTGACGCGAGCCGGGTAGTGATGCAGCACGGCCGGGATGGCCGCGTCGTGGAGGTCGCAGCCCGAGCGCGCACAATACCCCCAGCCTACGGCGGGCGCTACGTCACCGTGACCGCGGCTGCCGCTTCCCGGGCTGCGTTGTCAGGTTCGGCCAGGGGCACCACATACGTCACTGGGCCGAGGGCGGACCCACCACGCTCTCGAATCTCGCCATGCTCTGTCGCCGCCACCATCGCGCCGTTCATGAGGAGGGCTACCAGCTCGCTCGACAGCCGGACGGCGAGTTGCAGTTTCGCCGCCCGAACGGGTGGATTCTGCCGGACGTCCCACCGCCGCCCAAGGTCCCTGATGAGCCCGTGAAACTTCTACGGGCGCTGAACGATGCGGAGGGGCTCGTCCTGCATGCGCACACCGCCACACCGGGTTGGCTGGGGGAGCGGCTGGACGTGGTCTACGCGATCGACGTCTTGCACCCGTTGGCGATTTCCAGTCACTCGACCCGCTGACGAGAATCAAGAGCGACGAGCATCCGCGCCGCGGCGGACGACGCCAAGCCCGGGAAGGCTCAGCGAGCGCGGGACCACTCCTTCAGGAGCGTCTCGTCGACCTCGACGCCGAGGCCCGGGCCGTCGATCACGCCCCAGTGCGCCCCCGTGGCGATCGGGATCTCCTCGGTCAGCACGTCGTGCACCATCATCTGCGCCGTCTGCTGGTGCCCGTCCACCGCGTTCGGCAATGTCAGTAGGACGTGCTGGCCCGCGGCGGCCGCGATGCCGAGCTCGCCATGGGTGTGCTTGCAGATCTTGAGACCTTCCAGCTCGGCCACGTACGCGAGCCGCGAGAACGCGCCGAGCGAGCCGACCCAGGAGGACGACAGGCAGTAGACGTCGGCCTCACGGGCGGTGATGCGGGCATAGGCATCCGCCTCCGACCAGAGACCCTCGTTCGAGCACACCGCGATCGGCGAGCGCCTGCGCACCTCTCCGAGCTGGCCGAGCGGCGTCTCGCGCACGGGCTGCTCGACGAAGTCGATGTCGTACTCGGCGAGTCGCTCGAGCATGCGCAGCGCCTGCGGCACCGACCAGTTGGAGTTGACGTCGAGTCGCAGCCTGGGGCCGGCGCCGAGCGCGTCGCGCAGCGTGGCGACCATGCGCAGGTCGTCACGCTCGTCGAGCCCGACCTTCAGGTAGAAGACGTCGT
>Ga0137403_10008731_pt1 | contig 11335 bp, 9 predicted proteins | sample CZOMad2_1_16fung_FD_122057 | JGI IMG/M metagenome (GOLD analysis project Ga0137403, IMG submission 122057) | Vadose zone soil fungal communities from Angelo Coast Range Reserve, California, USA - CZOMad2_1_16fungal (Hybrid Assembly) | ecosystem: Environmental > Terrestrial > Soil > Vadose zone...
GCGGCGACGCCGACTCCGACGTTGCATGCAGAGTAGGGAAAGCGCAGACGAGTCAGCAGATCGAGGCATAGGTTGAGGCCTTCGCCCTCGGGGCCGAGGCGATCCTCGATCGGCACGACGCAATCTTCGAACTGAACTTCGTTGGGCACCGCCGAAGTGCGGAGCGTGCGAATCGGACGCGGAGTAAATCCGGGCGTACCTTTCTTGATGATGAAACAGGTGATTCCCTTGCGGCCGGCCTTCGGATCGGTGCGGGTGAAAACTACGCCCCACTCGGCCTCGTGCGCGTGCGAAATGAAAATCTTGGTGCCGTTGAGGACGTAGGTATCGCCCTGGCGGACGGCGCGGCATTGGATCGCGCCGGCGGGATCGGAACCTCCGGAAGGCTCGGTGATCGCGAAAAATGTGTGCCAGGCATTTTTGATCGTGCCGCCGGCGTAGGTGCGCTTCTGCGCCTCGGTGCCGGCGTAAATAACCGGCGGCGGGGTGCGCCCGAACACGCCGCATCCGGGATTGTAGAGGCCCATGCGATGCTGCGCCATTTCCTCGGTGAGCACGCACATGTCGAAGGTGCCGAGGCCGCCGCCGCCATATTCGCGCGGCGCACCCATGCACCACATCCCAGCGGCCTGCGTCTTGCGCGCGATCGGCCAGTATTCCTTCTCGGGAATTTCGGGCGCGTCGGGATCGATGCGTGCTTCGATAGGAATAATTTCTTCGCGGATTATTTTTCCAACCTGATCGCGGAGCGCGGTCAACTCGGGCGACAGTGCGAATCCGTTTTCGGTGTCCATCAGAAAATTTCCTCTGCGGGTTTCGCATCGCGATCGAGGCCGCGCCGGAGCGAGCCTAGCCACAGCTCGCGCATCCACTCGAGATCGTAGGCGCCCCAGGTGCCCTTGATATCGGGATCGATTTTGCGGATGTGATCGATTGCGCTGGTGAGCTTCGTGATCGCGGCCTCGCCGCGTGCGACGCGCTCGCCACCCTGATTTTCGCCGGCATCGAGATAGTCAGAGAGCCCGTTGCGGAACCCTATGGCACGGTCGCGGTCTTTGCCGACTTGTACGGGAATCTCTGGGACTTGATCGAGCCGGTAAAAGACAGGAAGTAAATGATTTGGTCAAGGCAATTTATTTTAAATAATTATTTTTATGAAGCTTTCAAATAACAACGCTATTGCGCTATTGCTTGATATTAACCAGGACATTGAAGAGTATGCGGAGGCAACAGTGAAGAGCATAGTCGAAGATAAGAATTTTAATTTCCTCACTTATCCGCCAAATGCAGGGCTGACCGAACCGGAAAAAGCAGAGCTGAATAAACTCGATAATAACGACGATCTCAAAAATGCATTGCGAAAGATAATTGCTGACAACACGGCAGGTGTGATCTTTAATATGCTAAATTTGTTTGACGGAACGGGCTATCCCAAACTCAGATCTAATGACTGGAAAGGGATAAAACTCGTCGATGAAAAAGAAAATAACGGCTCGGACCCGTTTAACGATACCCTTCACGACAGTTTTTTCGAGACATACTGGGATTGGAAAAAGCTGCGTGGAGAGAAGCCCTGGAAGCTTGATACATACGAAGACTAAAAACATAAAAGTCATCCCTTAATCTTTCTTTCGTTCTATGCCGACCTGTAAAAGATCTCTTCAAATAGCCTTACTGATAGCCATCCCGACATTCATCGGTGTTGCGACTTCTGCCCAGAAGCTCATTCCGCCGCCGAGCATTCAAAAGAGCTGGTCCCAGGATTACGAACCCTTCCGCATTGCCGGGAACCTGTATTATGTGGGGACCTATGACCTGGCCTGTTACCTGATCACGACCCCCAAGGGGCATATCCTGATCAATACGGGACTTGCGGAGTCGGCGCCCATGATCCGCTCGCACGTAGAGGCATTGGGATTCAAATTCGCAGACATCAGTATCCTGCTGGCTACGCATGCGCATTATGACCATGTCGGAGGAATGGCGGCCATTAAGAAAATGACGGGCGCAAAGATGATGATCAATGAATACGATGCGCCGGTGCTGGCCGATGGCGGCAATTCCGATTATATATTCGGCGGCAAGGGCAGTACCTTCCTGCCTGTAAAGACCGACAGCCTCCTGCATGAGCATGATACGGTGCGGCTGGGGGATATGCAGATCGCCGTGCTGCATCATCCCGGCCATACAAAGGGCGCCTGCAGTTTCTTATTCGATGTCAAGGACGAGAGCCGGTCATACAGGGTGTTGATCGCTAATATGCCCACCATCCTGGACGAAACAAGACTTTCGGGCATGCCTGGCTACCCGGATGTGGGCAAGGATTATGGAAATACGCTGAAGGCAATGAAAAATATATCTTTCGATATCTGGCTTTCCTCCCATGCCAGCCAGTTCGGGCTTCAACGGAAACGTAAGCCTGGAGACAGCTATCATCCCGAGACATTCATCGATCAGCCGGGATATGATGCAGCGATCGACGATCTGCAAAAGGCCTATCTGAAAAGGCTGGACCAAAAGTAAGCATCGGGCGAGTAAGTATCGGACAGGGGAATGAAGCTGGTAACGCCTGGGGAATTATTGCTTAAGGTCAATAAATTCCGGTGTGTATTGGTAAGACCTTACAATTTCAAAGATCGCACCGGCGTATTTTTCAAAATCTTCTTTGTTCTTGGCTGAAAAAACGACATATCCGACGGCCTTTTTCATCTGGATATAGAATACCCGTTCAAAGCTATGGTAGGGGCCGCCCTCATAGTTCATGATCACGTATTTATTGGTGTCGATGATCCCGGTTTTTAATTCCTTATGCTGAAAGTTCGGGTCTTCCTTCTTGAATTCCCTTATGGCGTAGGCAATGAATTTATCGATATTGGTATAGGTGGGCGATGCAATTTTGGCATACATGATCACGGGTGAATTTTCCCATGTAGACCCTTCGATGTACAGCACACAGGGCAATCCCGATGATAATCCCGAAGTATTATCTAAAACCCAATGCCTGGGGGCATCGATCTTGTAAGCGGCTTTTGGCCCATATACGATGCCCGCCGGGAATTGTTTTTCTTCTTTTGTCTGGGCGCTGCCGTGCGAGATCAATTGAGTAATTATCGCGGAAAACAAGAGTAGTCGCTTCATGTTCATATTACTTTTGAATGGGTGCGGTCATGACGGTAACGAGATCTATCCAAAAAAAACTTCGGTGGATGCGACCAGGGAAGGCAGCTCCAGTTTGGGCTCTGCTTCAAGCCCGCTTGCCTCGAGCTCGTCGCCGAATTTTTTGAATGTCTCCAATGCCGTCAACACCTGGTGAGCCTCCTCATTTTCAAACTGGTCGAAGTGCATGAATGTTTTCCCGTCGGGCAGCAGCCAGCAGCCGTATTTAATTCCCGGATGGTTGAGCGCTTTTAATTCTTTGACGATGCCGGCGATATTCGCCTGGTTTATCGGGGCAAATTCAAGGGTAGTGGTGTATTGAACTCTTACTATTTTCATTGCCGGAACTTTTTTAGTAAATATAAGCTTAAAAATAAATGGCCGCAACCAGCGTCACCGTACGATCAGCGTGGCCCGCAGCACGGTGGGGGCAGCACCCAGACGGGGGCCTCCCCAGTCTGTCTCGTCCCCATTAAGGATCCGGAGTAGTTTGAACGCTCCGTTCTCATACTGCCCCTCTTCCACCTTCAGGTATTGCCAGGCCCTGCCCGCGTTCTTGCCGGCAGGACGGAAGGTGAAATGGCAGAGGGCGCCGATCAGGATGAAGGTATTCTCGTCCAGCTGCACGATCATCGCTTTTCCCGTCGATTGCGCATTGACCTGGTCCGTATTCCTTGCCCCGGTTCCAAAGGATATAACGGCCTGCCATGCACCCAGGTCGATCGTTTGTCCGGCATGATCTTCCCGCTCCACGACGGCCCTGATCTTTCCTTCAAAACCCCATTTTGCCAGCTCCCTCATCATGGGAGCGGCCATCCGGTAATCCTGCGCAAAAGGCGCAAGCCGTTCAGCGATTTCGGTCTTTGTTGCCCCGCGCCCGTTATCGTCTACCCCGAATGGCGAAAAGCCGATGCCACCGCGGGCAATGACGGTATAAAGGTATTTTGCCCTCTCCGGGCTCAGACCGGCTTCCGGTACAAAAAGGGCATTATCCGGACGATCATAGAGGTCGATCACTTTTAAGATCCTTTCACTGCCCGAAAGATAGATATCCGGGGCCACGAGATCGACGGCCGGTGCGGCAGCCTTCCAGATCGGGATCACATTATCCGTGGGGCCTCCGCTCTCATAGGTCGTTGCGCTTGGGTTAGTGAGGGGGTCGCGCAGGGCCGCATTAACGTATAGGGGCAGGGGGTACTCTGCCTTTCCTGCGGCAGCCACTTGCCCGATGAAGCGGGCGACGGACCAGGCCTGGAAATATTCGTCGGCATTGTTGCCAAACACTTTTTGCCAGGAGCCTCCGGTAACGGCTGGCACATTCAGCGCCTTGAGCACGCCGGGCTTCAGCAACTCCGCAGGAACCTGGCCTTCGAATAATTTTTGAGCAGGCGCGGAATAGTCCCGCACGCTGTCCCATGCCCCGGGTTCGTTCTCTACCTGGACCATGATCACCGTATGCTTGGGGTCCGCTCTCTTCAGATACCTCATCACGGCTGCAAAAGCCTTGGTATCTGCCTCTGCGGCAGCCTCTGTATTGGGCGAAGGCGAATCGACGGGTTGCCCCTTAGAGCCTGTTATATTGGGGTATTTCGCGGCATCGCGTTTCATCCATTCCGGCATATAATGGTTGCTCCCATTTTTCCAGGTAGCGAACCACAGCAGGACAAGACGCACTTTATGCTGACGGGCCTGAACGAGCAGGGTATCGATCAGGGAAAAATCGAACTTTCCCGGTGAGGCTTCCACCTGCTCCCAGTAAATGGGTACTTCGAGAGTATTGGCGTGGAGCTCCCCGATGGCCGACCATAACTGGGGCAGCATGCCCGGCCAGGCGCTCGAATTGTGAGCTTGTCCTCCCAGGATCAGGAAGGGTTTCCCATCCACCAGGAGGGCATGGCGGCCATCTTTCTCGATAATCGCCGGCATCATCGCCGACGGGCCCTGGCTGAAGGACCTGCCGGTTGCCAGCAGGAACAGGACGAAGAACAAAGCAATCGCTTTTCGCATGGTATTGTTTTAAAATGTCAGGCTGACGCCTAAATTAGCATAATTTTCCTAAGCCCGAAACTTAACGCTATTTTGCGTCTTCAAACCCGCCGATCATGATCATCCGATTGCCAAAAGAGCTGATAGGCGCTCTTTTTATTGCCGTCCTGTATAATACTGCCGATGCCCAGACTCTGAAAGGGACTTCACTGGATAGAAAGATCGAAGCGATCGTCAAGCAACTGACGCTCGAAGAAAAGATCGCCCTGTTGCATGCCAACAGCATATTTACGACCGCGGGCATCAACCGGCTTGGCATACCCGGGCAGGTCACGGATGACGGGCCATTAGGGATCCGGGAAGATGTCAAAGAAGGCTGGGGATCGGCCAACCTGACCATGGATTCCGCTACTTTTTTCCCTAACGGGTCGGCGCTGGCCGCTACCTGGAATCCTGAACTGGCTTATCGTTACGGGCATGACATGGGTGAAGAAGCCCATGCGCGCAGGAAGACCATAATTCTTGCGCCGGCTTTTAATATCACCCGTACGCCACTCTGCGGCCGAACCTACGAGTATTACTCCGAAGACCCTTTCCTGAATGCCCGCCTGGCCGTGCAATCGGTAAAAGGCATACAAAGTCAGCATGTAGCCGCCTGTGTGAAACATTTTGCCGTAAATAACCAGGAAGTGGAACGGGACCGTGTAAGTGTAGAAGTGGATGAGCGGGCCTTGCGTGAGATCTACCTGCCTGCTTTCAAAGCATCGATAGGTGAGGGCGAAGCCTGGACGATCATGTCCGCCTATAATAAGATCCGTGGCGTCTGGTGTTCGGAAAATGATTACCTCCTCAACCAAATTTTAAAAGGCGAATGGAAGTTCAGGGGCATCGTGATCAGCGACTGGGGCGGCACTCACAGTACTGTCGATGCTGCGAACCATGGCCTTGATGTTGAGATGGGATCGAGACCGCCTTATGAAAATTACTATTTTGCCAGGCCCTTGCTGGATTCCGTGAAGGCAGGCAAGGTCAGCATGAAGGTGATCGACGAAAAAGTACGCCGGATCTTATGGGTCATTTACCATACTTCCCTGAGCGAGAACCAGCCTGAAGGAAAGCTGAATACGGCTGCGCATAGCCAGACCGTTTATGAAATTGCGGCAGAATCGATCGTACTGCTGAAGAACGACAAACATCTTCTGCCTTTAAATAAGGCACAGATAAAAAGCATTGCCGTGATCGGCGATAACGCGACACGGACCTTTCATTCAGGCGGCTTTGGCGCGGGTGTCAAGGCCCGCTACGAAGTGACGGCCCTGGCCGGTCTGCAGAGCAGGCTAGGGGACAGGGTAAACCTTAAATTTGCCCAGGGGTATTCGGGTGCTTACAAACCACCCGGAAGGAACGGCGTTGCGGAGGTCGTTAAGCCCGACACCGCGATGATCCGGGAGGCGGTAGCTGTTGCAAAAAGTTCGGATATGGCCATTTTGTTTATTGGCGGCAACCGCGAGTACGAAAGCGAAAGCCGCGACCGTAAGGACCTGAGCCTTCCCTTTAACGAGCAGCTATTGGTAGATGCCGTCACGGCGGTAAATCCAAATACCATTGTGGTGATCATTGGCGGCGCGCCTTATGATATCGGTGAGATCAAAAAGAATAACCACACCATCGTTTGGTCATGGTATAATGGCTCCGAGAATGGAAATGCGCTCGCCGATATGCTGACCGGAAAAATAAATCCATCTGGTAAACTGCCCTTCACTTTTCCTGTCTCCCTCAATGATTCGCCACCCCATGCCCTGGACGCTTATCCCGGCGACAGCGTAAAGGTGGTTTATAAGGAAGGCATCCTGGTCGGCTATCGCTGGTATGATACCCGGAAGATAGAGCCGCTGTATTGCTTTGGCTATGGTCTTTCTTATACCCATTATACTTATCCGGAGCTGCATACCGACAAAACGAGCTATAGTCCTTCGGAAACCATTAAGGCTACCGTAAAGGTTAAAAACAGCGGTGAATATCCGGGCAAGGAAACTATTCAGCTATATGTCAGTAAGTCCGGCTCGGCAGTAGAACGCGCTGAAAAGGAATTGAAGGCTTTTAAGAAAATACAGATAGTTGCCGGGGGAACGATCGATGTCGATCTGTCCCTGCCTGTTAAAGACCTGGCTTATTATGATGTCAGGACCGGTAAATGGATCGTCGAACCCGGCAAGTATACGCTGCTGGCAGGAACATCATCGAAGGATATTCTGCAAAGCAGTGTTATAACTGTAAATTAAACGGGCGACCGGCGAAATGATTTATTTAGCCGGGGTGGCTTCCGGCATGCTGGTATTGAATATATCGGAATACATCTTCCATTCGCCTCCGACCTTTTTCCAGATGACGATGTATTTCCCTTTATCGAGCGTCTTGCCTTTGCCGTCGCCCATAAAAAAAATCCCTTCTTCTACCAGGTTATCTTCATTGCCGTAGAGGGCTGTGGTCTTATCCCGGAACTCTTTGATACTGAATTTCAGGTATTGTGAGACTACTGCTCCGATGGCGGGGCGCCCGATCGCCACATCGGCATTCGGGGGAAATAATTTACCATCCTGGGTATAGCAGTTTACCAGACCTGCGCTGTCGCCGCTCACAAAGGCTTTTGAAAATTTAGTCTCGTTTTCTTCGATGATCTTTCTTGCTGCAGCCAGATCGAATGCCGGGACACTGTCCTTGACTGTGCCTGCTGTGGAAGGGGTGCTGTTGCTGACGCATCCAGTGGTAAACGTTCCCGCAACGGTGATGGCCAGGAAGAAAATGGCAAGTCGTCTCATGTTAATCGTGTTTTATAGGTGATAGCAAAATTTACTGTTGCTGAGGGTAAAGAATTCTCTTGCTGCAGGAGGTAAGGCGGGCTGTCAGAAGGCGGAAGGATAAGTGCGCCAGCCGATGAATATATGTAAAAAATACGAATGTCTTAATCTTTAATTTCTTAAATGACCTGCCCTTATCGGGTGTGTTCGATTTTACGGCATGTGGTGCGCCTAATTTTGAAGAATTTGAGCCGCTCAGACAAGGATCTGAACCTTGTTTTTCCCTTTCTCGCAATTATTTTCCCGATTGTGTAAATGGCCCCCGGCCTTATCGATCATCTTTGCGCAAAAATCGAGATGCGGCAACGGGTATTGTTGATTTGTTTCATGGCTGCTGGCTTTCTTTCTGGCAACGCGCAGCAAGGAGATTCCGTGAAACTATTGAAAGAAGTGAATGTCACGGGCTATAAAACGCTGAATGGCATCGGCCATTTTTTGGAGACGAAGGATGGAATTATTTATGCCGGCAAAAAAACGGAGATCATCATCGTGGATAGCCTGAACGCCAATAAGGCGATCAACAATACCCGGCAGATCCTGGGCAGGATCCCGGGACTGAATATCGTAGAGACCGAAAGCAGCGGCTTTACGGCGAACGGCATCGCGACCAGGGGGCTGAACCCGATCCAGAGCATTGAAATGAATACCCGCCAGAATGGCTACAATATCAGCGCGGACGTATATGGCTATAACGAATCTTATTATATCCCACCCATGGAGGCCGTAAAAAGGATCGAGCTGGTGAGAGGCGCGGCAGCCCTGCAATTCGGCGCCCAGTTCGGAGGATTGGTAAACTATGTCACGGAAGAAGCGCCCAAAGGCAAGCCGCTGGAATTTACGACCGCCCAGACAAAGGGCAGCTTTGACCTGTTCAATTCCTTCAACTCCGTCGGAGGAACCTATAAAAAGATAAGTTACTACGGATTTTTACAATACAGGAATATGGACGGCTACCGGCCCAATAGCCAGCAATGGCAACTTTCCGGGTTCGGCAGTATCCGGTACAATGCCTCCGATAAAGTGAATATCGGCGCCGAATATTCTTTGCTGCGCAACAGGATCCAGATGCCGGGGGGATTGACGGACAGCTTGTTCAACAGCAACCCGAAAGAGTCTACAAGGGCAAGGAACTGGCTCAAAAGCCCATGGAATATCGTAAATGCATATATCAATCTCCATCCTTCCGGGAATACGACCATCAATGTCAACACGACCTATATTTTCAGCAACCGCTCCCTGGTCTGGCGGAATGAAGATGGCGGCCCGGCGGCCCCGGACACGATCGAGGCCACCACACATCAGTTTGCGAACAGGGAAGTCGGCAGCGAGGATATGCATGGCATCACCTCCGAAGCGAGGATCTCTGCTAATTACCAGCTTGGAAAAACAAGATCGACCCTGGCCGCGGGAATGCGCCTTGCCCATGCCTGGTTCAAAAGACAGGGTGGGGGAGAAGGAACGACAGGCAGCGATTTCGACCTGTCGATCACCGGCGACTGGGGATATGACCTGGATTTTACCACCACCAATATCGCTCCCTTCGTCGAGAATATTTTCCGGGTCGGAAGCAGGCTGAGCATTACCCCGGGAGCGAGATTCGAATACCTGCGGGGCACGTCAAAAGGCTATAAAACGGTCGACAATATCGTACAGACCGCCAATGAGGCCCGCACGAGGACTTACCCTTTATTCGGCCTGGGCCTGGAATTCAGATCCACGGCAAATACGAATATTTATGCAAACATCAGCCAGGCCTATCGACCCATCGATTACAGCCAGCTGGAGCCATTCGGCGTGACCTCCATCATCGATCCTCATCTCAAAGACGCCCACGGGTTCAATAGTGATCTCGGTTACAGGGGGACGATCGGCAATTACCTGAATTTCGATCTGGGATTATTCTATATGGCCTATAATAACAGGATCGGCGAAGTTGTAAAGACGGATCCCGTGACCGGCAAGGACTTTGCCTACCGGACCAATATCGCTGAGAGCACGCATAAAGGGATCGAGTCCTATATTGAATTCAATCTGCTTAAATGCTTGGAGCCGCACTCGGTCAGCGGGCTGAGCATTTTTAATTCCTTTGCGTATATCGATGCCAGGTATGGAGCGGGTGAGTTCAAAGGCCACCGGGTCGAAGCCGCCTCGAAGATTATCGAAAGAATGGGCGTCACCTACAGCAGGTCCGGGTTCTCCGGCACTTTCCAGGTCAATTATACGGGCGACGCCTATGGCGATGCAACGAATGCCAGGGTGAGCGATAATCCCATCGGCGGATATATTCCAGCCTATACCGTGCTGGATCTCAGCGCTACCTATAAATGGAGCAATTATGCTGTCAAAGGCGGGGTAAATAACCTGGCCGACAGATCCTATTTTACCAGGAGGACCGATGAATATCCCGGCCCCGGGATCATACCCGCGGTCGGACGAAGCTGGTACCTGGGGCTGAGCGCCCGGTTTTAAGAACAGGCATCAGCCGCGATAGGCATGCTTTCTTTTCCTGATCGCATAGTAGGATACAAAATAGCTGAACAGCCGGTGATATATAAAAGCAAGCATTCCGCCCAGCAAGATCCCGCAAAGTACGTCGCCCGGGTAATGGACCCCATTATAGATCCTGCTATAGCTTACCAGCAGTGCCCAGCCGATCAGCAGGTATTTGATCGCAGAATTCCCCCTGGGCAGCAGGAGCACCAGGAACAGGGCAAGCGCGAAAGAATTGGCGGCATGGGAAGAGACGAAGCCATATTCACCGCCGGCGCCGGCCTTGCTCAGATGGACCCTTCCGGCCAGTGAAAGGACATGGGAAGGGCGGGGGCGTTGGACCAGGTTCTTGATCAGGTTCGAAGACAACTGGTCGCTGCTGGCAATGAGCAGGCTTACACAAATAAGGATATACCAGGAGAATTTTTTGTAGCGGAGAAAAAGGAAGAGAAAAAGCAAAATATACAATGGGATCCAGAAAAATTCATTACTGGCCCAATACATGAGTACATCGAAGAACGGGCTATGCTTCCCGTTAAGGAATAAGAAAAGCGTCTCATCGAATGTCTGAAGGCCTTTTAACATAATTCCCGCCAAGGTATCGGGCAATTCTGAAGAAAAATGGAATTTTTGCCCCTGTAAGTTAACACCCCCCCCGCAAGACCAGATCCACTCAGCTCCCGTTTTGTCCACTTCGGGGGCATTTCTCCTTTCTTCTACGCGAGCCCATATCATATTTGTGGGGTTATCGATCCGGCAATATCAACGCTTAATAATCCCTCATGGCAAAAAAGAAACCACTGTCCGTCCTGTTTGAAATCCTGCTCCCCCTGGCGCTCTGTGCC
>Ga0137403_10008732_pt1 | contig 11333 bp, 6 predicted proteins | sample CZOMad2_1_16fung_FD_122057 | JGI IMG/M metagenome (GOLD analysis project Ga0137403, IMG submission 122057) | Vadose zone soil fungal communities from Angelo Coast Range Reserve, California, USA - CZOMad2_1_16fungal (Hybrid Assembly) | ecosystem: Environmental > Terrestrial > Soil > Vadose zone...
TACAGCGGACAAGACGCCCCCGGATACAACTCCCGCATGACATGGAGTTATCTAGCACATTCTCCCAAACTAATCTGTAATTAACACCGGCCTTCAGGCCGGTGATCGAGCCACGCATGACGCCAGCCGTTTTAACGGCTTACGATATGAGTTATCCCAGCGTGGCAAAATGTGCTGTAGTGTCCGCTGTCCTCAGCGGAGAACACAGGCTTGTCACGTCGGGAAATCGATGCGCTGAGGACAGTGCACGCTACAGCGCTTTCTGTAACTTCGCTGTTAGAGAGGAAAGCCGTTGAAACGGCTGCTACGTGAGGCATGCGTGACCACTGGTTTAAAGCCCGGTGTTAATGAAATGTCTTGCTCGACCGGCTAAACTGTAGCCCGACTCGGGGTGATCACGGCTGCCTGGGGTCATCCGCCTTCGTCAACCAAAGCCTCATCTGAAGCTACGGCCAGTCGGGGAGGCTACGGCGGACAAGACGCCCCCGGCTACAGCTCACGCACAATCGCGACAAGGGCGTCCGCCAACCTCTTTCGCGCGTGCGCAATCTTCCTCGCGAATTGAAGCAGCCCCGGAATGCGATTCGGATGAGTAAGAAAGAATGTCGCCAACTTCGGGAGATCGGTTCTCTGTATGGCGACATCGAACAGAACGTGGGCTGGAGCAGGGAATGGGTTGCGCGGCGTGTCGCTGATGACACGCAACGAGAGCAGCGGAATTCCATGCGCAGCGCACGCGCGCGCAATGAATTCCGTCTCCATATCCACCGCGGATGCGCTCGTCGTGCGCGCAATTTCCGTTCGCTCGTCACTGGAATCGCTCAACGTTGGCGCGGTAAATAGATCCGCCATGTGAATTCGCAATCTTGAAACACATGAGCGCTTCTCGTTGAGATTAACCGTCGAAAAATTTTTGGCCAGCAAGAGATCGCCGACCTGGATTTCATCATTGAGGGCGCCTGCAAACCCACTGCTGATCAAGAAATCGAATTGCTGATTCTCAAGAAATTTGCCGAGCCGTTGCCGGCAAACCCTTTTTCCGACTCCGGTATGAAGGACTTCAACTTCGCGGTCACCGATTTTGCCGCGAATTGTCGTGATGCCATTTCGATCGGCGTGAGATTTGTCGCGGAGCCGGCGCAAGAATCCCGAGCTTTCCTCCGGCAAAGCAAACGTGACCGCAATCATAAGATAGCGGAAAGATTCTTACAGAAGCCAACAAAGGAAACAAAGGCCGAATCGATTTAGAACCTTCCTTATCTTTGTTCCCTTTTGTTAGGTACCTCTGTCCAACGCGGTCAATGTGATCGTGTTGATTGCTCGACGATCTGCACGACAAAGCTCTTCTTTTCCCCTGCAGCCGGGATCGTCGCCGTAGCTGCTGTAGCCGGGGTCGGCCTGTCCCCCGTAGCCTCGGCGAAGGCGGATGACCCCGGCCTCTCTACGGTAATGGACGCAATCGCCGCACGAAATTCCTGTTCCCGATTCGATGGAACATCGACAAGCACACTAAGCCGGGCGCGGTCTTCAAGACCCTTTGTCGCAGAGCCGCCGAGTCGAGAAGCGATCGTGACTATTTCGTCGGCAACGGTATCCAATTTGCCAGTTGCAACCGGAACTGTGATTTCAATTACGCCCAGCGGAGCTGGCGTGAAGGTCGCCGCGGCATTCTGCAGCGATTTCGCGATCTGCTGCCGCATTTGCGTTTCAAGCAGCGCCCGATTTGGGTTCCGGGTTTCGTGTCTCACAATTAACCAGAGACCGAACCCCACGTTCACAGCCATCAGAATGATGAACGCGACGCCAACCCGAAGCGCCATCTTGCGGCCTTGCTCAGTGACATCTGGCTGCGATGCCAGCACAACTTCCCGAGAATCGCCCTGCATTCCCGCGTGAATCTGTCGCGCCACCGCCAACTCGCGTTGCAATTGCTTGTCTGAGATCAATTGCTCTTCCAAAGCAGTGCGCTCTGACGAAGTTAATCGGCCCTCCAGATAATCAAAAAGCTTGTCAGGATTCATTTTGACGGGCTTGGAAAGCGTGCCGCCAGACCCAGTCGCATGCAATTAGGAAAGATCCATTTCTGTTGCCCCCGGATGTCAGGAATTGGAAGATCGTTCAGCCAACATCGCTACTATTCAGGCGGTTGACTATTGGTGTCCGTGTGACTACATTTCTGCCATATGGGTCATACATTGACAATCCGGTTGCCAAAGAGGCTGGCCGCGTGGATCGAGGATACCTCAGCGCGAACAGGAATTTCACAAGGCGAGCTTGTTCGGCAACAGCTGGAGCGGGCACGATCACAAGACAGTAGTTCGAAGAGATTCATGCGCCTCGCAGGCAAAATTCGGAGCGGGCCGCACGATCTTTCCACCCGCAAGGGCTTCTCGAAAGAGTGAAAGGCATCGCGGATACGGGTTTCCTGGTGGCATTTGCCAAGAGCAGGGACATTCATCACGAATGGGCTGTAAGCGTGGCCGAGCAGGTCACTGAGCCGTTGCTTACCTGCGAAGCGGTGCTAGCAGAAACGGCCTTTCATCTTCAAGATGTCGCACTGGTGCTGGAAATGATCGCTGACGGCCTCGTAGCTCTGTCATTTGACTGCAACGATCATCTTCCACAATTGGCTGCCCTCGCAGCAAGATACAAAGACCGGAAACCGGACCTGGCAGACCTGTGTTTGATCCGAATGAGCGAGATCTACCCCAAACATAGTGTCATCACTGTGGACGCGGAGGACTTTCGCGTTTACCGCCGAAACAAGCGAGAGATCATTCCTTTGATTTCTCCGCCTCGAGGATGACGCCACCAGCCGACCCAGCGGCGGGCATCGACCCCGGCTAAGCGGCGCGGTGCCGTTTGCGCTTTGCTCTACGGCACACCGGCAATAGAGTCGCTTTGTGGCCGAGGACGATCAGGCAGAGCCGCGGCGTCACGGGCGGTTTTGGCGTCGCGTGATCGCCGGTCTGGTTGTTTGCGTCGCGGTTCTGGTCATTTTTCATCGGCCAATTTTGCTGGCAATCGGCCGGAAAATTGTGCTGCAATATGCCGCCAAGGAAAATTTAAGGGCTGATTTCCGGGTTGAGGGCAATCCGTTCGGCAGCGTCACGATCAGGAATTTCCACGCGTTTGCGGTTGGTCCGTCCGAATATGAATCGATCGATATCGATTATCTCTACCTTGATTACAGTTTGCTTGGGTACGCGCGGCATGGTCTGCCCCGGTTGTTCAACGACGTTGAAGCGCGCTCGGCTAACATTGTCTTAAACCCTTCCAAGGCACCGTTGAGGCCGCGGCCGCCTCATCCGCACTTGAAGTTGCCGAGGTTCTTTCCGGAACGACTCCGCGCTACTGACACGACATTCATCGTCAGAAATCAGCCGTACGATTTCGTCGTTGGACATGCTGACTTGGAACTAAACCCACGCACTCCCGGAGAGCTGCGGATCGAGACACTGCAACTTCCCTCTGGCGATACGTGGTCGAGAATTTCCGGCCAAACCTCTTACACGAACAAGAATTTAATCCTGCGCGACCTGAATTTAAGCGATCAGGAGCAGCTTCACTTTTTGCAGGTCGATGCCTCGCAAATCGATGCGAATTATATTGCAGTCAATATCAATTGCACAGTCGGCGCTGGCCAAATATCGGCGTCTGCTGCGTTAACTGAAACAAAGTCGTCGCTCGACACGAAGCTGCATCTGGTTGCGCAGAAAGTTGCGGCGGAAGCGCTGAACAAATTTCTTGTCATTCCGGAGAATTATCTGGCTGGTGAAATTGAGCGACTCAATCTCGATGGTGCAGGTGCAATCGACGCGCCACGCACCTGGAGCGGCACATTATCGCTTCAGATGAACGATGTGCATCGCTCGGAAATTAATTTCGATCGCGGCGTCGTAGAAATCTCCGCAGAACAGGGCAAGGGAATTTTGCGGTCCGCCGACATCGTCCAGGACGTGAACGAGTTTCATTTTCGCGGTGGGATCGAGTTACCCGCCACAATCGAAGACTTCGGCCGAACACCAACGAATCTGGAGATTTCAGGAACCGCACCTGATCTGGAACGATTAACAGCCGGGACGCCCGTCGGCATGACTGGCTCGGCCCAGTTCAACGGCCGGATTGACGTTGTCAATGCAACTGTAGAGGCGGACCTCGGCGTGAGCGCAGAGGCGGTTGGGTTTCAAGATGGAATAATTGACAAGCTGAATTGCAAACTGCGCGCGTCCAAGCGCGTGGTGCGTGGCGATAGTAAGAGACCGTGGTTCGCGGACCTACGCACGGCAATGAATTTCGATTTAACGGGCATACGTTATCGGGATTACATCCTTGATTCGGCAGAAGGATCGCTTAACAGCAGCGACGATGTTCTCGGACTTGATCGGTTGAACGTGCGGAGAAAGCAGAACGAGCTGAATATTCGCGGCCGTTACATGCTTCCGGCAGAGGTCGGCAAATTTGCTGCGCAGCCCGCACAGCTGGACGTCACGCTAAATGCGCCTGAGATGGGCGATTTCTGGATTGCTGATTCGCCAAACAGATTGAACGGGCCGTTGCAATCGCAGGCACAGATTCAATGGAAACAGGAGACCGCCAACGGACAAATGTGGATCGCCGGCGCAAATCTGAGGATGCGAGACTTGGTTTTCCGGCAAGTCAGCACTCAGTGCTCGATTTCAAACAGCGTGATCTACATCAACGATTTCAGCGCGAGCTTGAACGATACGGATTTCGTTAACGCGACTGGGATGCTAAACTTGCGGCGACCTCATCGTTATAGCGGCAAGATTTCCGCAAATGTCGCGAATCTATCGACACTTCAGCCGCTGCTTCGCGCGTCCGGCAATCAGAACGACCTGGCAGGCGCAGTCAGGCTCGAGTGGCAAGGAAGCGGCGATGCACAGACGTTCAAAAATTCAGGCAAGCTGAACCTGGCGCTGGACAAGGGTCGCTATGGAAATTTGCAGTCGCTACGGTCCAATATCGACGCGTCCTATTCGCCCACGGGCTTGGATGTACCAATCATCTTCTTTTCTACGAGCAACATGGATTTTCAGGCGATCGTTCGAACGAAGGACGACATACTGGAGATAGACAAAATTCAATTGAACCAGTTAGCGACCCCGCAGCGGCGGAAGGCTGGACGCAGTGGCGCAGTCGCTGGGAGCGCACTGCCACAAGAACGGGCGAACTACGCGTACGGTTATATTTCCATTCCGTTTATCTGGAGAAATCTCGGGACTAGGGCCGCAGTGATTCCATCGTCCGGCAAAGTGGTTGCCACATTTCAGTCTGAGAACCTCGATCTGAAACGAGTGTTCGACGATCTCGGAATCAAAGCGATGACCTCCGGGATCATGAACGCGAGGGTGGACGCCGGGGGGACTGTCGCCGACTTGAACGCGCGGCTCGACCTGCAGGTGCGAGATTTGCGAAACGAACTCTGGCCAAAAATGGGGCCGGCGACTTTTGAGCTGAGTGCGCAGGCCGCGCAGGATCGGCTGACATTTTCTGGAAAGCTGCAACAGGCCCGGATTCAGCCCGCTGAAATAACTGGAAGCATGCCTTTGGACATTCCAAAAATTGCGCGTGCCCGCAAATTACCCGACGACACGCCGATCACTGCGAAAGCTCACATTCCGCGCACGTCTGTGAATTTCGTTCGGCAATTTGTTCCGGAGCTTGAGCAACTCGATGGCGAGTTGGGAATGGATGTTGATGTGAACGGTACGATCGGTCATCCGATTTTGAGCGGGGCAGGGGATATGACCATTAATGTGGCGCGTTTTACAAATGCAACCATCCCTGCGGTGAGAGGTTTTGGTGCGCGGCTGACTTTCAGGGACAACGCGCTTACCCTTGATCGCTTTGGGGGCGATATCGCCGGTGGGCCATTTACCATGAGTGGCCGAGTCACGTTTCCCAAACTGATCGAACCGACTCTCGATTTGCAATTCAGAGCCCAGAGCGTGCTGGTGGCGCGAAACGATTCGCTCACCGCACGGGCGGATGCATACGTAAAAATAACAGGCCCGTTTGCGGCTGCGACAGTCACCGGCAACGTCGCAATGACCAACAGCCGCTTTCTAAAAAACATCGATCTTATTCCTATTGGTCTGCCGGGCAGACCTGCGCCGCAGCCGCCCTCAGAACGTCCTGAATTTTCTCTGCCAACCCCGCCGTTGCGTGACTGGAAATTTGATGTCGTAATCAAAACCAAAGATCCAGTGCTCATTCGGGGTAACCTGGCGACCGGTGAAGCAACCGGCGATCTGAAGTTGACGGGAACGGGGCTTCATCCGCAGTTGCAAGGCGTGGTGCAGTTGCAGGATGTCGACGCGACATTGCCCTTCAGCCGGCTTGAGGTTTCACGCGGTTTCCTCACTTTCACTCCGGACGATTCGATGAACCCGCGAATCGATTTGCATGGCTCGTCGGTGATCCGCGATTACACCGTGCGCGTTTACGTTTACGGAACTTTGCTTTCGCCGGAAGCGATTTTCACGAGCGAACCCCCACTGGCGCAGGAAGAAATCATCTCATTGATCGCGACGGGCGCGACGAGACGGGAACTTTCGACTGGCAACGTTCTGGCTGGCCGGGCGGCGATGCTACTGGTGCAACAGCTTTACCGTAAAATCGTCAAAAAAGGCGAGCCAACCGAGAGCAACACGGTGTTCAATCGGCTGGACCTCGATTTGGGAACAGTTGATCCACGAACTGGTCAACAACAAGCCACTGTGCGCTTCAAGATTGACAATCACCTTGTGCTCACCGGGGATGTCGGTGTTCACGGCGATTTTCGAGGGAAGTTAAAATATCTGATTCGTTTTCGATAGGCTCCTAAGATGCGACACGCGGTCCTTTGCTCTCTTGGAAGCGTGGTCGTCGCATTTGAAGTCGCAGCGCAGAGTGCGGTTGATGTCGCGCGGCCTGAGGACCTGCAGAAGGCGCGGCGAGCGGTCGTAAAAGAGCAGGAAAAACGCGCGAAGCACGCGAGCATCATCGAACTTCGCGGTCAGCAGGCTTTCGCTGAGAAAGAATTACGTTCGGCCCTAAAAGAAGAGATCACTACGATTGAGGATTTTGGATTGAATCCCGCGCGGGCAGACGACCTCGCCTTTTTCCTTGAAGTTTTTTATCGAAAACACGGCTACGCGAAAGTGAACGTGCATTACGTCATCGAATCTTCGGGGCGCGTGCGTCTGGACATTACCGAAGGTCCCCGATTTATGCTGCGGGAGGTCGTCTTCCATGGAAACGCGCATGAGCCGACGGACAAACTGTTCGAGTACATGGTGGGGCCGACCCGCGAGCGCTACTCGCGGCTGGAAAAGAGATTGCCCTTTGTCGCTGCCGATATGGAGGAAGGAACGCATCTCGTACAGCGTTTTTACATCGCGGACGGTTTTTTGGATGTTGTAGTCGATCCGCCGCGTGACGAGTTCCAGGGGCAAAGCAACGAGGTGGACGTTGTCGTTCCGATTCACGAGGGGCGGCAATATTTCTTCGGTAGCATCTCCTTTGGCGGGCGAACCATTTACGGGGCGGAGGCCATGCGTGGGCAGCTAGCCGATCTGTTGCAGCGGCCTTACACCGAAGCGCGCGTAGCCGATATTCCGCGGCGTCTCGAGGCATACTTCAAGGCGCGCGGATATTACGATGTGAAAGTGGCGGCCACTGGCGCACCGGAGGAAGCGGTGAATGGTCGAGTGCCGGTGCAAATCGCAATATCGGCGGGACCAGTTTACCACTTCGACGGTGTGACAGTCAGCGGGTTGACCCGTCTGCATCCCAGTTTTGTAACCAAACGGTTTACCAGATTGCGTGGCAAAACCTACAGCCCGGACGTGCTCGATGAACGGTTTCGCACCCTCATGAAGACGGGCCAGTTCAATTTGCTCCAAATCAAGCCAGTCCCAGTAGATGGACATTTGTTGCGACTCGATATTTCAGCCGAGGAAGCTAAGAGCAGGGAATTTGGCGTTTGGGTCGGGTTCGATACTTACGAAGGTGCACTTGCCGGCATTCAGGTTGGCGATCGCGATCTTTTCGGTTACGGCCGTCCGCTGACGGCAACGATTGAGGTTTCACAGCGCAGCTATAGAGGCGAAATTCTTTACGAAGATCCGTTCTTTTTTGACACAGACTTCTACTTCAAGGCACGAGCGTTCGCCTTCACCTTTGATTACGATGGCTACTCAAAATTCGAATTGGGGGGACGATTGGAACTCAGCCGCAAAATTACGAAATACGACGAGGCCTCCGTGATCTTTTCGGTCCGTCATGTGGAGATTACCGATTCAGAGATCAGGCCGAGTTTCCTCCTTGGGCCAAAGGAGTATCAGGTAGACACTATCGGACTCACCAACACGCTCGATTTGCGTGAAAGCCCATATGTGAACCCGCGCGGGTTTCTCATCGGTAACACATTCGACGTCGCTTCGAGTGCATTAGGAAGTGATATTGAATATGTCCGCGGCACAATGCGTGTCGGCTACTATCTTCCATTTGGACCCAAGCCGCTCACTCCCGGTGTAGTTGAAGATCAACCCCCGGGTACACCGTTGCAGCGTTTCTTTCGCCAGTCCTCGATTGCATTTGGCGCGCGTGCCGGCATCATTCATTCGCTCACAAACAGCGGTTCCGACGAAGCGACTGCCATTCCCATCGACGAACGTTTTTTCATTGGCGGCGCCACAACCGTGCGCAGTTTCGGCGAACGCGATCTCGGTCCACACGACAATCATGGTCATCCCGTCGGTGGAGAATTTTATACCGTCTGGAACGTTGAATACACCTTCCCGATTTTCGGCGAACTGCAAGGCGCCATATTCACTGATGCCGGGAATCTCTTGCCGACCTCGGAGGATATTGGCCTTGGCGATATGCGATACGCCATAGGTGCGGGCTTGCGCTACAAGCTGCCGGTCGGCCCAATTCGCCTCGATTACGGCGTCAATCCTGATCCGCACGAATTCGAAGACTTCGGTGCGTTCCACTTCAGTTTTGGTTTCGCTTTTTGATTCACGCGACGCAGCCAAGGCAGCCTGTGTTGATGTTCCAGTCCCATTAACACCCGGCTTCAGCCGGGTGTATCTGGCTGCAACAATGCTCGAACCGCTTCAGCGGTTTTATGTCTTGGGAAACCGCTGAAGCGGTTGGAAGACTTGGCTCTGCGCTTGCCACCCCGCTAAAGCGGGGTGTTAATGAAAGAAACGCCATGCAACATACGCGGCAACAATCGCTCGGTGACACGCCGTCGGACGAATTCCGTAAACAGTTGCATGAACTCGCGGATTGGATTGCGGATTTTCGAGAGCGCATCGACCAACTGCGCGTAGCGCCTAACGACAAGCCTGGCGCCATTCGCGAGCAATTTCCCCAGCGTGGACCCGAAGAAGGCGAACCGTTCGAGCGGATTCTCAGCGACGTCGATAACATCATCGTGCCGGGCATGGTGCATTGGAGTCATCCGATGTTTCTGGCCTATTTCGGCTGGACAACCACCGCGCCTGCAATCCTAGGCGAGATCATTACCGCGCCGTTGAACGTGAACGCAATGACCTGGCGCACGTCACCCGCGGCGACAGAACTCGAAACGCTGATGATTGATTGGATCCGGCAATGGGTGCATTTGCCACAACAATTTGGAGGCGTGGTGTACGACACCGCTTCGGTAGGCGTGATGCATGCGCTGGCGGTTGCGCGCGAAGAAGCCGCGCCATTCGTGCGCAAGCGCGGGCTCGTCGGCGCAGGCGCACCGGTCTTTCGCATTTACGCTTCTGAGCAGGCGCATAGCTCGGCGGAAAAAGCGGCGATCGCTCTCGGGTTGGGTGAAGAAAACGTCCAGCGTGTCGCGACTGATTCGTTGTTTCGCATGGACGCGGGCGCCTTGAGAGAAATGATTGCATGCGATGTCCGCGACGGTTCTAAACCGCTTGCGGCGATTGCGACGGTCGGCACAACATCGACTGCGAGCGTTGATCCCATTCCTGAGATCGCAAGAATTTGCCGCGAATTCAGGATGTGGCTGCACATCGACGGCGCTTACGGCGCGGGCTTTGCCATTTTGCCCGAGTATGAATCAATTACAGCCGGCTGGAGTGATGCCGATTCGATCGTGGTGAACCCGCATAAAAGTCTTTTCGTGCCCCTCGATTTCAGTGTTCTTTACGTGCGCGATCTCGAGAAATTGCGCCGCGTCTTCACGCTCGTGCCCGAATATTTGCGCGGCGATACAGTCGAAGCGCAGAAGAATTACATGGATTACGGGATCCAGCTCGGCCGCCGGTTTCGCGCGCTCAAGGCATGGATCATTTTTCGCAGCTTCGGTCGCGAGGGAATCGCCGCGCGGCTCCGCGAGCACATTCGGCTGGCGAACATTTTTGCCGATTGGATCAGAAAAGACAACCGTTTCGAGCTGGCTGCGCCTATCAGCATGGGCGTGATTTGTTTTCGTTTTGTTGGAGACGCGGCGCCTTCGCCGCGCGGACACATGGCGGCGCGAGGGCGCGCCGTCTCCATCGATGAACTCGACAAATTGAACAGCGAGATCGTGGAGCAAATTAATGCTTCGGGGCGCGCTTATCTGACCCAAACGAAATTGCGCGGGCAAACTGTGATGCGCATTGGCCTCGGTAACGTGCTCACGACTGAAGATCATTTGCGCAAGGCGTGGGAGATAATTCAAGAAACCGCGGACGCTCTTTCTACAAAACCCCAAATCCCAAACAAGTTCCAGTCAATAAAAACGCCGACGCCGTGAGGCACGAATGGCTTGATTTTTGAGACTTGAGATTTCCTTGAATCCTGGAGCTTGGGATTTGGAGTTTCCTGCTGGATTTGCGGCTGAGCTAACCGGCGTTAAAGTCGTTCTCCGCTATGATGAAGTTACTGCGCAGGCACAAAGACTGGCTGATGATTGTGATCGCCATTCTGGCCATTCCGTTCGTCTTCTATTTTGTGCAACGGCCGGATTACGGCGCGATGGGGCGGGGCGACGTTGGTCAGATTTATGGCCGCAAGCTAACTCAACTCGAAATTGATGGAAATGCGCGCCTTGGCGGACTCGCGCAAGCTCTCGGAATGTCCGAATTTTGGGAAACACTGTCGCTCAGACAACCAGGCAATGGTGGTTATGGAACATTCGCCGTTAATCTAATTGTCCTGCGACACGAGGCCCAACTGCTGGGGATTCGTCCAAGCCCTTCTGAACTTGCCGATGTCGTGCGCAAGTTACCGGCTTTCCAAGGTGAATCGGGCTTCGACATGAACAAGTTCAGCGATTTTGTGCGGGCTGCCCTTGGGCCAATGGGGCTCGGCGAAGA
>Ga0137403_10008733_pt1 | contig 11332 bp, 8 predicted proteins | sample CZOMad2_1_16fung_FD_122057 | JGI IMG/M metagenome (GOLD analysis project Ga0137403, IMG submission 122057) | Vadose zone soil fungal communities from Angelo Coast Range Reserve, California, USA - CZOMad2_1_16fungal (Hybrid Assembly) | ecosystem: Environmental > Terrestrial > Soil > Vadose zone...
GGCGCCGTCGCAGCGCCTATGAGGCGCCGCGGGCGGCGGCCGATCGAGGCACCCGGCTCGGCGGCGCCGAATCGAAGACAAGATGAAACGGCCGGCTCGCATTCGCGCGTCCGCGGGTTAGCCTAGGGGAGTACCCACAACCCCGCGGCCAGAGCCGCAAGCGAAAGGAGCCGGCCATGCCAAAGATGATCTGGTTGGGAATGGATGTCCATGCCGCATCGATCACCGTCGCCCGGTACGAGGACCAGGCGGCCACCGCGATGGTCCAGACGATCGCGAACGACCCGGCGCAGGTCCGGCGTCTGGTGCGCCGGCTGCCGGCGGGCTGCGACGTCCGGGCGTGCTACGAGGCGGGGTCGTGCGGCTACGGGTTGCACCGCCAGTTGACCGCACTCGGGGTGCACTGCGACGTGATCGCCCCGGCGTTGATTCCCCGCCGCCCGGGCGAGCGCATCAAGACCGATCGCCGGGACGCGGAGAAGCTCGGCCGCTTCCACCGCTCCGGAGAGCTCACGACGATCACCGTCCCGACGCCGAGCCAGGAGGCCGTGCGCGACCTCGTGCGCGCGCGCGAGGACGTGCGGCGGGATCGGACCGCGGCGCGCCAGCGGCTCGCCAAGTTCCTCCTCCGCCACGGCCACCGCTATCCCGGGTCGCACTGGACCAAGCGGCATTGGGAGTGGGTGTGCGGCCGCCCCTTCGAGGGCGCGGCCCGCACGGTCTTCGTGCACTACTGCGATCACGTGCTGGCCCTCAACGAACGCCTGGCGCACCTCGAGCGCGAGATCCACACGTTCGCCGACAGCCCAGTCTACCAGCCGGTGGTGGCCCGCCTCAGCTGCCTGCGCGGGCTCGCCACGCTCAGCGCGCTGATGCTGATCGCGGAACTCTACGATCTCCGCCGCTTCCGCACCCCGCGGGAGCTGATGGCCTACCTCGGCCTCGTGCCGAGCGAGCACTCGAGCGGTGCCCGCGAACGCCGCGGCCGGATCACCAAGACCGGCAATGCCCTGGCGCGCCGCCTCCTCATCGAAGCCGCGTGGGCCTACCGCCACCCAGCGCGCCAGACCCGGCGCGTCCATCAGGCCCTGACCACCCAACCGCCCGCGGTCCACGCGATCAGTGACCGGGCACTCCATCGCCTCACCGCTCGCTACCGCCGCCTGCTCAGCCGCGGCAAGACCCCCCATCACGCCGTGACGGCCATCGCCCGCGAGCTCTGCGGCTTCGTCTGGGCCATCGCCCTCGTGCCCGACCTCGCCTAGCTAGCTAGCGACCCTCCGGTGGCGTGCGCGCAGCCAACGAGCAGGCCTTCAAAGGAGAACCCTCGACTCCGCTTTGCGATCAGGCCATGCCGAACTCGCGGTCTAAGACCGAGGCAGCTCCCGACGGCTCACTGTCATGCGGCTCTGCCCGCTGGGCAACCCGCGAATCCTAGCGTGATCCACCGTCGCCGGACTCGCCTCGTTGGCTGCGCGCACGCCACCGCGCCCCGACACCCGCCCTAAGGAGGCCCCAAAGCGCACGATCGCGCAGGTCCCCAGGCTTGACAGGCCGTTTCATCCTAGCGGAGACGGCGCCCCCGCCTCCCCGCACCGCCGTCTCGGGTCACGCTCCTAGTGCACGGCGGCGGCGCGGGCGTCGGCGCCGGCGACGCGCTCGACCAGCGCGAGCGTCTCGGCGCCGCAGCGCTCCCAGGTGAGTTGGGCGGCCCACGCGAGCGCGCCGCGCTCCATGCGCGCGCGCAGCCCCGCGTCGGTCAGCAGGCGGACCAGCCGCTCGGCGAGCGCCGGGACGTCCCCGTACGGGTAGAGGAGGCCGGTCTGCCCGGCGAGGACGCTGTCGCGCAGCCCGGGCGAGTCCGCGGCGACGCACGGGGTCCCGCAGGCGTTCGCCTCGACGTTGGTGAGCCCCCAGCCCTCGCGGTACGAGGGGTTCACCGCCACGTGTGCCTGCTGCAGGAGGCGGACCTTCTCCGGCGTCGGGACCCAACCGCTGAAGCGCACCTCGCCGGCGATCCCGAGGCGGTCGGCGAGCCGCCGCAGCGCCGGGAGAACGTCGCCGTCGCCGACGATGGTGAGCGTGCAGCCCGCCACCTGGCGCCGGACGATCGTGAAGGCGCGCAGCGCATCGGGGAGCGATTTGTACCGCTTGAGGCGGCCCACGTAGACGATGCTCGGCGTCGCGCTCTTCGGCACGCTGGGATCGATCCGGTAGATCGTGCGGTCGATCCCGCAGTGCACGACGCTGATGCGCTCCGGCGCCCAGCCGCGGCGCACGAGGTCGTCGCGCGTCGACTCCGAGATCACCTCGAAGTGGCAGCGCCGGTAGACGCGGCGGACGGGCTGCTCGAGGGCGTAGAGGACGGTGGCGAGGAGCGGGTTCACCTCGCGGAAGACGGCCAACCCCATGAGGTGCGGGATCACGGCGAGGACGGGGACGCGCGCGAAGAGCGGGCTGTAGAAGGGGATCTTGTTGATGTCGTCGAGCACGACGTCGGGAGGATCCGTGGCCGCCAGCCGGCGGAAGAGGAACGGCACGACGAGGTTGAAGTCGTACTCGTGACCGCCGCGCACGATGCGGTAGCCGTCCACCTCCTCGTCGCGGATCCCGCCTCGAAAGCGGGAAGTAAGGAGGGTGCAGCGATGGCCGCGGCGCGCGAGGTAGCGGAGGATCTCCTCGAGATGGATTTCGGCGCCCCCAGCGCGCGGGTTCTTCAGGTCCCGCCAGTTGAGGGCGACGACATGCATGCGGGCCTTTTAGCCGCGTGCGGGAGCCATGCCAAACCCGGATGTCGCTTGAGATGCTCTCCCGCGCTGTGGCAAGTGAGGCGCGTGACGTCCCGGCCCTCCTGCCCAGTGTGCGACTCGGGGGATGCGACCCTTCGCTACCGGCTCTCGCGCTTCGCCATCTGGACGTGCGGTGCCTGCGGCCAGATCTTCCTCTGGCCGCAGCCGACGGAGGACGAGATCCGCGGGCTCTTCTCGCAGCTCTACACGACCGGCGAGGGCTCGGTCCCCGAGCTGCGCAGCTACTACGGCTTCTGCTACCAGGACGACCCCACGAACCCGCTGGTCCAGCTCTACGAGCGCTGGCTCGCCGTGCTCGAGCGCTTCCATCCCCCGGGCCGGCTGCTCGATGTGGGTTGTGGCACCGGTCTCTTCCTCACCGTCGCCCGCCGGCGTGGCTGGACGCCGTTCGGTATCGACGACTGCGCCGAGGCGACGCGCCACGCCCGCGAGCACTTCGGGCTCGCGGTCACGATCGGGGACTTCGAGGACTTCGCGCGCGACGCGCAGCACTTCGACGTCATCACGATGTGGGACATCATCGAGCACGCGCGGCGGCCGGTCGACCTGCTTGCCGCCGCATGCCGCTGCCTCGAGCCGCACGGCGTCGTGGGGCTCTCGACACCGAACCAGCGGAGTATCCTCGACCTGGTAGCCGGGACGCTCTATCGGCTGAGCGCAGGTGCCATCCGCGCACCGCTCGAGAAGTTCTACATCGAGCAGCACTTCCTCTACTTCACGCCCGCGACTCTCGAGGCGGCGCTCGCCCGCGCCGGGTTGGCGCTCGCCTGCTGCGAACGTGAGCTGACCGAGCTCCGGCGGCTGACGCTCACGGTGCCGACACGGCTGCTGCTCAGCGGACTCTTTGCAATCGCTCGCTGGACGGGGCTCGAGAACCGGCTGTTCGCCGTCGCACGCCCGGCGTTCGCGAGGCACGTGGCCTGACCTCGGTGGCACCTGCCCGCCGTCGCACCGGGGTCACGGCGGGCACGCCGGCCGCGAGCTCACGAGTCGGCCGCCTCGTAGAGCTCCACCTCGTGGACGCCCCAGTGGAGCCAGTTCGAGAACAGGTCGATCGCCGAGTCCTTGGTGCGTGCGGGTCGGACGACGCGCAGGTGCGCCGTGCTCGTGACGGGGATCTCGAGGTCGACGCTCAGATCGCCGGGGTCGTGCAGCAGCCCGCGCAGCGGTGGCTCGGCCATCCGTACCGGCGTGAGCGGCGCCCACTGCACGCCGTCCGTCGATGCATCGACACGGTAGTGGCGCGGGTAGTCGCCGTAGTGCGGGCCGAGCCGCAGCCGGATCCGGCGCACCGGATGGGGCTCGGGGAGGTCGATCTGCAGCCAGCCGTCGGCGGTTTCCACGATGTCTTGCATCCAGTGCGTCGCGAGGTCGCCGTCGGCCGCGGCGGCGGCGGAGTCGCCCGCCGAGCCGGTGAGCCGCGCGCCGGCGAGTGCCACCAGCTGCTCGGGGGGCGTCGGGGGCGCCGGTGGCGCGCCAAGCACCCGCAGGATGCAGGTCTTCTGGCCGCTCCAGGTCTCGGAGAGGTACGGCATCGGACGGAACTCCAGCCGAAGGCAGATCGGTCCCCGTCGCAGGTCGTCGTGGACGATCACGAGCCCGACCTTCAGGTCGGCGAGGAGGCGCAGGCTGTCGGGGTCGGGGAACCGGGAGAGCAGGCCTCGTAGGTAGGGCCCCGCCGGGTCGAAACCGGAGTGGCCGTTCACGAGGGGGTTCCAGTCCCGGCTCGAGAGCAGCATGTAGGCTCCATCCCACTCCGGGTTCCCAAGGGGCAGCTCGAGGATCGGCACCCCCGATGCGTGCGCGGCGACCCAGTCGTGCGCCGCCCACTGCCCGGAGTTGAGCGGAGGGACCCATACGTAGAACCGCGTCCGCCAGCAGTCGACGAGCACGATGAGCGCCAGGAGCGCGGCCGCGACCGCACGGGCGTGCCGCGACCGCAGGCGAGCGAGCAGCGCGTCGGCGCCGAGCCCCGCCAGGATCGCGACGGCCAGGAAGCTGCTCATCGACGCGCGCGACGGGCAGCGCAGCGCGTCCCACCCCGGGATGAACGACAGCAGCCGGTACGGACCCGGGATCCCGGGTGCGAGGCCGGGGTAGAGGCGCATAGTCGGCCCTAGCGACAGGAGCGCGATGATCACCGCCAGCATCAGGTACAGCGTCGCGGGGCGACGGCCATTCCGCGTGCCGCCGAGCACGATCGCGCCGACGCAGAGGACCCCCGTTCCCCAGCCGATGGCGCCGTTCGGGCCCTGTCCCTCGAGCATGAAGCGGCTCTGGAGCCAGCGGAGCGGGTACATGAACGCGCCCAGGAAGTGCTCGCCGACCGCCGAGAACCAGACTGCCTCCCAGGAGCTCCGCCCGAGCCCGAAGCGCTCCTTCAGGACGAGGTACGGGACGAACGTGGGCGCGAGGACGAGCGCGACGAGCACGCCGAACAGGGCGGTTCGGAGGTACGCGCCGCGCGCCGCCGGCAGCCGCCACGCCACGTGGAGCACGAGGAGAACGCCGACGGCCACGCCGAAGTAGTATGCGTGGTAGACCGAGGTGAGCGACTGCAGGACCAGCGAGACGGCGAATCCGACGCCGGCTCCCCAACGGGCGGTCCGCAGTAGCCGATGCAGGAAGAGCCACGTGAACGGCATCCAGTGGTTGGCGATGAGGTGCACGTGACCGAGGTAGCCGAGCCGCCACGGCCCGAAGGTGGCGAGCGCGCCGCCCACCACCGCCGCAGTCATCGACGTCCCGAGTTCGAGCAGCAACAGCGCGGAGCCGACGCCGGTGAGCACGTACGACAGGAGGAGGAGGACGTTGTGATCGACCATCGGGCTGTAGCCGAACGTGTCCACCGGGAGGATCTGCACGACGGCGCCCAGCATGTGCTCGGAGAACGCGAGCGAGTCGCGGATCGGGTAGAAGATGTTGGCGTCGAAGATGCGGAGCGGGGCGGTGCGCAGCGCGTGTCCACCCCACGCGAGCATCCACGACGTGAGATAGCTGTCGGCGTGGCCGATCGGCATGACGGACGGCGTGGTGTAGACGTAAGCGCTGTCGAGGTACGCCGGGATCGGCCAGGTGTACGCCAGGGTCGCGACCGTGAATGCACCCAGCAACGAGGTCACGGTCACCCAGCGCCGGCGCATTGACGCGGGTTCTATCCATCCCCGTCCGGACGACGCAACTTCCGTCGCCCCGAGCACGGCCGACTTTTCCCTTTACGCCGCGCGGGGCCGGTGTTAGGGTCCCCTCCGCCATGACCCCCGGCGCCGGCGGGGAACACGCATGACCACGTTGCGGCGGGTGCTCATCACTGGCGGAGCAGGGTTCATCGGCTCCTTCCTCGCCGACCACTTCCTCGCGACGGGGTACGCGGTGCGGGTTCTCGACCGGCTCGACCCTCAGGTGCATCCGGCCGGACGTCCGGGGTACCTGTCCGTGGACATCGAGTTGCAGGTCGCCGACGTGCGCGATCGCGACGCGGTGCAGGCGGCGCTCGACGGCGTAGATGTGGTCGTCCACTGCGCGGCAGCAGTCGGCGTGGCGCAGTCGCTCTACCGGGTGAAGCACTACATCGACGCCAACGTCGGCGGCACCGGCGCGCTCCTGCAGGCGCTGGCGGAGCGCCGCGATCGGGTCGCCCGGCTGGTCGTGCTCACCTCCATGACCGGCTATGGTGAGGGGCTCTACCGCCGCCCGAGCGACGGTGCGCTCCGGCGTGTGCCGGTCCGCCGCCGAGAGGACATCGACCGTTTCGGCTGGGACGTCGTCGACCCGGAGACGCACGAGGTCCTAGAGCCCGTGCCGACGCCCGAGGACGCCGCGCTGCTGGCGCGCAACGTCTACGCGCTCACCAAGCGCTACCAGGAGGAGCTGGCGCTCGCGCTCGGGGACGTCTACGGCTTTCCGGTGACGTGCCTCCGACTGTTCAACGTGTACGGGCCGCGACAGTCGCTTCGCAACCCGTACACGGGGGTGCTCGCGATCTTCCTGAGCCGCCTCCTCCAGGGGCAGGCACCGGTGGTCTATGAGGACGGCCGGCAGACGCGCGACTTCGTCTCGGTGCACGACGTCGTCCGTGCCGTCGACGCCGCGATCGTGCACCCGACGGCGGCTGGGCAGGTCTTCAACGTCGGGACGGGCATCGGACGCTCGATCGGGGACATCGGGGCGACGCTCGGGCGTCTCGTCGGCCGCGAGGACCTCGTGCCCGTGCCGAGCGGCCAGTTCCGCACCGGCGACATCCGTCACTGCCTGGCCGACGCGCGACGCATCCGTGCGGCCACGGGTTTCGCCCCGCGCGTCGACTGGGAAGCGAGCCTCGTCGAGCTGCTCGAGTGGTCGCGGACGGCACCGGCCAGCGACGGGTTTGCGCAGATGGAAGGGGAGCTACGCGCATTCGGACTGGTCGGCGGCGCGAGCGGGGGCTCCCGCCCGTGACGGCTCCTCGCACGGTCCTCGTCACCGGCAGCAGCGGCCTCATCGGCTCGGAGGCGGTGACCTACTTCGATGCCCGCGGCTGGGTCGTCCACGGGGTCGACAACAACATGCGGCGCGACTTCTTCGGCCCGGACGGCGACACGACGTGGAACCTCGAGCGGCTCCGCCGCACCACCCGCCGGTTCACGCACCACCCGCTCGACATCCGCGCCCGGGAGGCGGTGCTGGCGCTCCTCGCCGAGCACCGCCCGAACCTCGTCATCCACAGCGCTTCGCAGCCGTCGCACGACCTCGCCAAGGACCGCCCGTTCGACGATTTCGACGTGAACGCGGTCGGCACGCTCAACCTCCTCGAGGCGACGCGACGGGCTTGCCCGACGTCGCCGTTCGTCTTCATGAGCACCAACAAGGTCTACGGCGACGTGCCGAACGAGCGGCCGCTGGTCGAGCTGGAGACCCGCTTCGACTACGCGCGCCCCGAGGACCACGAGGGGATCGCGGAGACCTGCCGGATCGACGCCTGCCTGCACAGCCTGTTCGGGGCGTCGAAGGTCGCGGCCGACGTCCTGGTGCAGGAGTACGGGCGCTACTTCGACATGCCGACCGTCTGCCTGCGCGGCGGGTGCCTCACCGGCCCGCGCCACTCCGGCACCGAGCTGCACGGGTTCCTCGCCTACCTCGCGCGCGCGACGCGCGAGGGGCGGCCGTACCGCATCTACGGCTACAAGGGGAAACAGGTCCGCGACAACATCCACTCCTTCGACGTGTGCACCTTCTTCGAGGCGTTTTGGCGGCGCCCGCGGGTCGCTGCGGTCTACAACCTGGGGGGCGGGCGCGCCAACAGCGTGTCGATGCTCGAGGCCGTCGACCGCTTCGAGCGGCTCATCGGGAAGAAGCTGCAGGTCGAGTACGTCGACCAGAACCGGGTCGGCGACCACATCTGCTACATCAGCGACCTGCGGCGCATCCGCGCCGACTACCCGGAGTGGGACCTGCAGTACGGGCTCGACCGGACGTTCGAGGAGATCAGCGCCGCATGAGTGCCCGGAAGGCCCGGGCCATGACGCTCTCGGTCGTGATCCCGGCGCGGAACGAGGCCGCCAACGTCGGGATCACCCTCGACGCGCTGCGGGCGACGCTCGGCCGCGAGGGCATCCCGTACGAGCTGCTGGTCGTGGACGACGGCAGCAGCGACGGGACGGTGGCGACGGTGGAGGCGCGCGCCGCGACCGACCCCGGCGTGCGCGTCGTCCAGAACCCCGGGCCGCGCGGCTTCGGCCGGGCGGTGCGCTACGGACTCGAGCGGTTCACTGGCGACGCGGTGGTGATCGCGATGGCCGACGGGTCGGACGATCCCGAGGACGTGGTCCGGTACCACCGCGTGCTGCGCGACGAGGCCGACTGCGCCTTCGGCTCGCGCTTCGTACGCGGCGGAGGGACGGTCGACTACCCGCACTTCAAGCTCGTCATCAACCGCCTGGCGAACCTCTTCATCCGCATGCTGTTTCGGATCGGCTACAACGACACGACCAACGCGTTCAAAGGCTATCGCGCCGAGGTCATCCGCGGCTGCGAGCCGCTCATCTCGCCGCACTTCAACCTCACCGTCGAGCTGCCGCTGAAGGCGATCGTGCGGGGCTACAGCTACAAGGTGCTGCCGATCACATGGCGCAACCGCAAAAGTGGGACCAGCAGCCTCCGCCTGGAGGAGCAGGGTTCGCGCTACCTGTTCATCGTCCTCTACGTGTGGCTGGAGCGGCTGCTTACGAAAGGGGACTACTGCCGCGCCGCGGGCTCGCGGTTCGAGCCCTGGGACGCGCGCGGCTCCGAGCTCGAGCGCTCGGCCTGAGCGAGGAGGGCGGCCGCTCCTACCCGGGGGAGGGGGTGGCCGGCACCACCGCGTAGAGCAGCTCGTCCCCGCTGCGGGCGACGAGCTGCAGCCGGTGGGCGCCGTCGCCCGGCGGCGCGGACCAGGCCGCGCGAGCGGCCGGGGGGAGGCGCGCCGCGTGGAGCCAGACCATGGCGAGCCCGGTGGTCTCTACCAGGCGGTCGAGGGCGACCGGGTTCGGGAGCTGGGCCGCGTCCTCCATACGCTGCGGGAAGTCGGCGGGCCAGTAGCTCGAGTAGCCGTTGAGGAGCGGGCGCCAGTGGGCGATCGAGCGGTACATCGCCGCGGCATGGTCGTTCACGGTGGCCCCCCCCGGGGCGAAGGGCACCTCGAGCAGGGGCTCGTGGGACGCTCGCAGCGGGGGAAGCAACGCGGCGGGCACCGTTGGCGGCACGCAGAGCGGATAGGCCGCCGGCATGGGGCCGGGCAGAAATAAGGACCCGTAGTTCGTGGCGTAGGCGTGGTAGACGAGGGCCAGCACCACCGCGGCGAGTGCGCCCCGCCCGACGTGAGCCGCCGCCGGGCGGCGGAGCCGTGTGGCGATCAGGCTGGCGATCTCACCGAACGCGACGCCGCTCAGGATGCCGAGCCCCACCAGCCCCGCGACGCCCAGGCGACTCGACACCCGGATCGTCCGATACGGGACGGCCCACATGGCGAGGTAGCCGAGCGGCGTATGGTAGAGCGCACCGGCCACGGTGACCAGCGCGGGAAGCGACAGGACGGCCCCGACCACGGCCCACAGGGCGCCGTGCGCCCACCCCCCCGGCACAGGGGCCGCTGCACCCGCGCGGCGCCGGCCGAGCGCGACGAGCGCACCGAGGCACACGAGTGCCATCGCGACGGGCGTGAGCACGAGCGGATAGTCGCCGCCGAGAAACCGATCCGGCAGCGGCGCGGGGAAGGTGTTTTCGGTGACGGCCCACCACGTCTGGGTCGAAAGGTTGGGGTTGGCGGCGCGCACGCCGAGGTAGCCTCGGTAGACCGGCAGGAGGGCCGCGAGGGTGAGCGCCAGCACGGCCGCGAGCCGGACCGCAGCAGCGCGTGTGTCGCGCCGGAGGATGCGGATCGCGGCGAGGACGCCGAGCGGTCCCAGGACGGCGGGTGCGACGTAGACCAGGTCCGTCAGGCATTGCAGCACGAGCAGGGGAAGCAGCCGGAGGGCAGCGCGCATCGACGGAAAGGGGGCGGCGGCGACGAAGGCGATGAGCGGCAGCAGCTCGAGCGCCGCCCAGTGCGGCGCGGTCGGCACGAAGGCCCAGATGACCCACTGGTTGGCGAGCAAGGTGGCCGCCCCGACGACGCCGGCGAGGTCCGATCCCGTCCAGCGGCGAACGACGACATGCATGGCGGCCCCGGTGAGCGCGAGCCCGACGAGGAACGTCACGTTGATGGCGAGCGTCGGGTTGCCGGTGGCCAGGAACACCGGCGCGAACAGGGGCAGGGCGCCGAGCCCCGCCGGGCCGTAGAACAGTGCGCTCGGCGTCGGGTGGAAGATGTTGGCGTCGGCGATGCGCCAGGGCGCGGTCAGCAGCGCGTGGCTCTCGTGCGCGAGCACCCAAGTCGAATAGTAGATGTCGTGCATGAAGATCCAGGTCGGGCAGGGGAGGGCCGACGACAGCGAGCCTGCCAGCGGCCAGGTGAGCCACGCCACGCCGGCGAGGTAGAAGGCGAGCAGCCACGAGGCGCGGAGGATCGCTCCGACTCGCAGCTGATTCCACATCGCGCGTGCTCTCGTACACCTTCGTTCGCCCGCGAAAAAGCGCACGGTCGGGCAGGGACGGCGGGCGGAGCAACGGCTGCCGAACCCCCGCTCCCCGAAGCGCGCGCCGCACAGGGCCGCCGCATCGCCCGGCGCTCTCGGCTTGAGCCGCCGCCCCCGGCTTGCGACAATTGGCGGCCGTGGAGTCCCGTCCCCGCCTCTCCGTGCTGGTGCCCGTCTACAACGAGGTCGCCACGGTGCGCACGCTCCTCGCCCGCGTCATGGCGGTGCCGATCCCGAAGGAGATCATCGTGGTCGACGACGGCTCCACCGACGGGACGCGCGCCGCGCTCGAGGAGGTCCGCGCGGCCACGCCCGAGACGCCCGAGAACCGCCTCGTCGTCCTCTTCCAGGAGCACAACCAGGGCAAGGGCGCCGCGGTCCGCCGCGCCGTGGAACACGTGACGGGCGAGATCGCCCTCGTCCAGGACGCGG
>Ga0137403_10008734_pt1 | contig 11332 bp, 9 predicted proteins | sample CZOMad2_1_16fung_FD_122057 | JGI IMG/M metagenome (GOLD analysis project Ga0137403, IMG submission 122057) | Vadose zone soil fungal communities from Angelo Coast Range Reserve, California, USA - CZOMad2_1_16fungal (Hybrid Assembly) | ecosystem: Environmental > Terrestrial > Soil > Vadose zone...
GATGGAGTTGCCGAAGAAGACGCCGGTCCGGTCGTACAAGACCGAGTTCAAGAAGAACGAGACGCCGATCTCGGAAGGCGGGCTGTGGCTGAACGGACGAAAAGACGGCATCGATTGGTGTGACGTTCTGGTCAAGGACGGCGTGGCCTTCGGCGAAGTCTCGCGCAACCGGGCGGCCGAGCGTCGGGCCGAGCAGGCCACCCTGGGCGCCGGCATCGAGGGCGCGCCCGTGGGAGACTACGACGATCCGACAGCGGTCCTTGCCGGAAAATGGGGACCGAACCAGTACGGAAAGGGACGCGTCTTCACGCGGAACCAGACCGACAAGTATTTCCAGGAGGCGCAGATACGTCTGCGCCACAACATGTCGGCCAACTCCTGCAATGGCTACGAGGTGTTCTTCCGCTGCCTGAACAGCGACGCCGGTTACGCCGAAATCGTGCGGTGGAACGGCCCGGTGGGCGGCTGGACTTCCTTGAAGAAGCTGATCGGCGCGAAGTACGGCGTCAAGGATGGAGACATCATCGAGGCCTCTATCGTCGGCGACGTCATCACCGGATACCTGAACGGCAAAGAGATGATCTCCGTGGTCGACGACAAGATCAAATCAGGCAGTCCGGGGATCGGGTTCAACTTCGGCGTCGGCAACACCAACGTCGACCATGGCTTCAGCTCCTTTGAAGTGCATACTTACGACTGACCGATCGATCTGACCAAAGCGGCGCGGGGACCGATCCCGCGCCGCCCTTGATCCCGCGGAGCCATCCAATGACTCGACAGCTGACTCCAGCCGCCCCCGTGACGCTCGCGGCCTTCGACGCGATGTTCGAAAGGATCAAGAACTGGGGCAAATGGGGCGAAGACGACGAGCTCGGCACGCTCAACTACATCACGCCGGACAAAGTGGCCGCCGCCGCTGCGCTCGTGCGCAAGGGCCGCTGCGTCTCGATGGCGATTCCGATCAACAAGCAGGCCGGCCCCGACAACCCGAACCCGGCCGTGCATTTCATGTCCCTGATGCACGACCTGCCGGTGAGCAAGAGCGGACTTTCTTTCGGCATGTGCTACCTCGGCATGGCGAGCCACGGCGATTGCCATACCCATGTCGACGCGCTCAATCACGTCGCCTATAAGGGCAAGCTCTACAATGGAAAGCCGGCCTCGCTTCTGACGTCGCGCGGCTCGGAATGGGGCAGCATCGCCGCCTATCACGCCGGCATCGTCGGGCGCGGCGTGCTGCTGGACGCGGCGCGCTACCGCAAGGTCGACTGGCTCGAGCCCGGCGAGGCGGTGACGCGCGCCGAGCTGGAAGCGATCGAGAAGGCGCAGGGCGTGCGCCTGGGCGAGGGCGATATCCTGGTGTTCCGCACCGGCCATCACGCCCGTCGACGCGCGCTCGGCGCCTGGAGCAACGACTATCCTCCGGCCGGAGAAGGCAAGGCCGGCCTGCATGTCGACACCGTGCCCTGGATGCATGAGCGGCGGATCGCCGCCTTCCTGCCGGACGGGGACGGCGAGACCGTTCCCAGCAACGTCGAAGAGATGCCCTACCCCATCCATGCCCTGCAGCTCACCTCCATGGGCATGCTGGTCTCCGACAGCCTTAACCTGGAGGAGGTCGCCAAGGCCTGCGAGGAGGAGAAGCGCTGGGAGTTCATGGTGATCGGCCTCCCGCTCCGTCTGCCGGGTGCCACGGGCTGCCCCTGGAACCCGATCGCCCTCTTCTGATCATCGCGCGAAGCCAAGGAGACGCACATGGAACGCCGGTTCGCTGGCAAGGTCGCGCTCGTGACGGGCGCCACGACGGGCATCGGCCAGGCGACGGCGGTTCGGCTCGCTTCCGAAGGGGCGCTCGTCGGCGTCAATCGCAAGCCCGACCTCGACGCCGGCGAGACCCTCGGCATGATCAAGGCCGCGGGCGGCGAGGCTTTTGACGTCGCGGCGGATATGCGCGACCCGAAGCAGGTCAAGGCCATGGTCGCCGAGGTGGCCAAGCGCGGCGGCCGCCTCGACTACGTCGTGTCCAACGCGGCGATCAATCCCTTCATGACCTGGGACGCAACCGCGATCGAGGATTTCGACAATCTGTTCGAGACCAACGTCCGCGGCGCCTGGGTGGTCTGCACGGAAGGCGCGCGGCAGATGATCGCCGAGGGCCATGGCGGCGCTATCGTGATGATCAGTTCGATCTCGGCCCATGTCGGCGCGCCGACGCAAGTCGCCTATTGCGGCACCAAGGGCGCCATCAGCATGCTGGGCAAGGCCCTGGGTTCCGTACTCGGCAAGCAGGGCATCCGCGTCAACGTCATCGAGCCGGGCGCGGTCGCCACGAATATGAGCGCCGGTATGCTCGATGCGCCGGACGTGATGAAATATTATCTCGAGCGCATCGCCCTGGGGCGCATCGCCAAGCCTTCCGAGCTTGCCGCCAGCATCGCCTTTCTGTTGTCGGACGACGCCAGCTACGTCACCTCGGCGGCGCTGCTGGTGGACGCCGGCTTCATCGTCAACGCCGAACTTTGATCTGGACGACGCACGAGCCGCGACATCAAGCCGTCAGCGGCTTGTACGCCACAACTTTCATTTCGACCTTGCAGGTGAACATGAAGCGCATGGGGAAAATCGACCGCACCGGCGGAGCCGCCTTGAAATAAGTCTTGTAGATCGCGTTGAAGGCGACGAAATCGCGCGGATCAGTCAGCCAACATTCGCAGTTGACGACGTCGTCGAGCGTACACCCTGCGACAGCCAGCGCTTCCTTGACGAAATCAAACGTGCGGTGAACCTGCTCCTCGAAGGGCATCGCCTGATTGCCTGTGCCGTCGTCGATGATGTTGCCCGCTGCATCGAATGTGACGTTGACGGGGTTGAAGAGCCACGGGCCGTAGGCGGAGGTGAAGACGAAATCGCCGGCCCTCACGGCCTTCGAAATCGGCACTGCGTGGTCAGCCTGAAAGGCCTGCTTCATCGCTTCATTCCCTCAATAGCGGGCCGTTGTCGGCCGCGAAGACCTTCCGGCCGGTTTGCTCCTCAGCACCGCCGCGCAATCCCGCATCAAGACGATATTGCGATCCCGGATATCGATGGTGACGAGAGGCACAGGCGTGGGAACATCGGATCGACGCATCAATGACCGGCCTCCCGAAGCGCCAGCTGACCTCTTGGGTGAGCGGCTTTTCCAACCGCATCCGGCGCCAATCCCCTCCGACTGCCAAGCCCATGGCACGCCTCAGTTAACTCGGTCGGCTGCTCTGGGTCAAGGCTAAACACGATGAGCACCTATTGACAGTTGATCCTCTTTGCCGCGAATCGCTCCCTAAGCGTGATGCGCAATGACGGCCTCGAGCGGATCGACCGCCTCCCGGCGTTCAGAAGGTGACCATTCGGTAGGCGTCGTTCGTGCCGACCTATTCCAGGATCCGGACTCGGTTCTCGAGGGTCCCGATCCCTTCGATGGAGCAGGCGATCACGTCGCCCGTCGCGAGATAGCCGGCCGGGCGCACGATGTCGTCGCGCTTGTAGCTCACGCCGCCCAACTCCGGATCCGACGCCCAGCCGGTGCCACCGGGCGTACCCGTGCTGATGACCATGCCCGGGTGCAGCGTCATGTTCGTGGAAAAGAAATGGATCAGGTAGGTGACGCCGAACTTCATGCTGCGGGTGTTGTTGTTCTGGCGCACCTCGCCGTTCACGGTGGTCCGCAGGTCGAGGGCCTGCGGATCGGGAATCTCGTCGGCGGTCACGAGACAGGGGCCGAGCGGCGCGGAGCTGTCGAAATTTTTGCTCGATCCCAGCTCGTACCAGGTGACGCCGTCGCGCACCCGCACCTGGCGATCGCGCGCGGTGACGTCGTTCAGGATCGTGTAGCCGAACACGTGATCGAGCGCATCCTCGACCCGCACATGCCGCCCGGGCTTTCCGATGACGACCGCGAGCTCGACCTCGTAGTCGAGCTTCTTCGTCACCCGGCGATCCCACAGGATCGGATCGCCCGGACCGATCACACAGGTCGGCGATTTCAGGAAGAATTCGGGCTCCTTGCCCTTCAGCGGCGACTCCGCCTTCTCCTTATTGTGATCGACATAGTTGCTGCCGGCGCACAGGATGATTGGCGGCACCAGCGGCGCTAGCAGGGTCACGTCCGCCAGCCGCGGTAGCGCGAGAGAGCGGCCTTGCGCCGCCACCCGCGCGCGTTCGAATTGAGCAAGCGCAGAGCTGCCCGCGGCGATGATCATGTCGATGCTGGCGAGCGACCGACGCGCCTCTGCGTCGAGAATGCCGAGCGCCTCGTCGATTGCGAGGGGATCCACGACCTGGCCATCATGCAGCAGCGCCGTCCGCGGTCCGGAGGCATGGGCGTAACGGATGAGTTTCAAGAGACCTCCCGGAGGCGAGATGGGCGCGGCGATGGGCGCTTGCCGACGATCCCGCGTCTATAGGCTCGAACGCCGTCGCGGGGAAGAGACTCAAAAGAGGAGCAATCACTGATTGCCAGCCCGTGGGACTCGGGTCGCTCGACATTTTCGCTCTATCGCATTGCAGCAAAATGCATCGAGAGGATCTGTTCGATCACGCTGCTGCGGTAGCAAAAGAGCATCTTTGAACGAAAAGAGACGCTTTCGCTACCCATCGACTTGAAGCCGCCAGATGCAAGGGATATGCTTTGGCAAAACAAGAGCTACGATTTCTGGCGGGGGAAGCGTCTGGCGGCTTATCCGAAATTGTTTTCGGAGTGGCGGATACGCAACACGAAGATCCGCAATCGTGTCGTGTTTCCGCCGACCTGTCCGACCTGGACCGATGGCGGCGTGCTCACGGACATGGCCACGGCGTACTACCGCGAACGGGCGCGCGGCGGCGTCGGCCTCATCATCATCGGCGCCACGCACGTGCATCCGTCCTCGCTGGCCGCGCCGCTGGTCACACCGCAGCTGTTCAACGACGCCAATATCGGGCCGTTGGCCGAGGTGGCGAAGGCCGTCCACGCCGAGGGCGCCAAGCTCGCCATCCAGCTTTGGCACTCCGGCGTGCGCGGCATGCCAAATCCGAAGATGGATCCGGGTGCCGATTTCGATGCGACCTGGTTCACCTATTCGCCAAGCCAGGTGCCGCTCGGCGAATATCCGGGCTCCTCAACGCCGAAGGCGATGTCGGAGGCGGAGATCGCGGAGATCATCGCCGCCTATGGCACTGCCGCTGGGCGGGCGATCGCGGCCGGTCTCGACGGTGTCGAATTCCACATGAGTCATGGCTATCTGCCCTGGCAGTTCCTGTCGCCGCTCTACAACAAGCGCACCGACCGCTGGGGCGGCTCGTTCGAGAACCGCCTGCGGTTTCCCATCGACGCCATCCGCACTATCCGCCGGGCGATCGGGCCGGAGCCGTTTCTCGGCTACCGCATCAACTCGACCTCGTTCTGGCCCGGCGATCTCGAGATCGACGAGGTCAAGAAGATCGTCGCCGCGCTCGAGCGGGAGGTCGACATCGACTATGTCAGCGTGTCCGCCGGCGTGCACCATTCCTTCATCCACACGCCCATGCATTTCGAGGGTGGATGGGAGCGCGGCTATGCCCGCGACATCCGCAGCGTGTCGTCGAAGCCGGTGCTGCTGGTCGGCCGCATCACCCGGCCCGAGGTTGCCGAGGAGCTGCTGGAGGCCGGCGACGGCGACGCCATCTGCCTGGCCCGCCAGCTGTTCGCCGATCCCGAATGGGCGAACAAGGCGCAGGAGGGCCGCGAAGAGGATATCCGTCGCTGCGTCGCCGCCAATCACTGCTGGCGCAACGCCGCCACCGGCCAGCGTGTGCAGTGCGTCTACAACCCTGAGATCGGCCGCGAGCGGGCCTGGGGCGCCGGCAGCCTGGTCCGCGTCGCCAAGCCCAAGAAGGTCCTGGTGGTCGGCGGCGGACCATCGGGTCTCGAGTTCGCGCGCATCGCGGCGGCGCGCGGCCATGCCGTGGTCGTGCGTGAGAAGGAGCGCGACGTCGGCGGACATGTGCGCCTGCAGTCGCTGCTGCCCGACCGCGACGAGTTCCTCACCATCGCCCGCTGGCTGGCGCTGCAGGCGCGCAAGAACGGCGCCACCATTCGGACCGAGAGTCCCGTCGATGAGGGTAACCTCGACGCGGTGCTGGCGGAGGAGAAGCCCGACCACGTCGTGATCGCCACCGGCTCGCGGATCTGCATCGACGGCTTCCAGGGCTGGACGGCGGCGGCGATGCCGGGCTGGGAGTCGGCCTATTGCGTCGGCTGGGACGAGATCGTGACGGGGTCGGCGCTGCCGCGCGGCGAGGTGCTGGTGCTGGACGACCTGTCGACCGCGGTGGCGCCGCTCACCGCCGTCAAGCTGCGGCTCAGCGGCGCGGCCACCGTGCGGATCGTGACGCGCTGGCCGATGGTCGCCATGGAGACCATGTACGACGTCTACCACGACTGGATCATGCCCAAGGTATTCGACCTGGGAATCGAGATCATTCCCCATCATTTCATTAAGCAGATCAGGGAAAACGAGGCCGTGATATACAATGTGCACAGCCAACATCAGGAGCGGACGCTGCGGGCCGACACCATCGTCATGGTCACGGCGCGACAATCGGTAAACGAGTTGAACGAGGCCGTGCGCGCGCGCGGCCTCTCCGTCGAGACCATCGGCGACGCCAATGCGCCGCGCGGCACCTACGAAGCGGTGTTCGAAGGACACCGCGCCGGCCGGAAGCTGTGAACGCCATGCGCACGCCCGAACGCCAGATCGGATCGACGCGAACGAAAGCGGCGCCGCGGCACGCCCATCCGACGGCACGCGACGAGCGGCTCGGCGCTTCGCTCGATCTGCTGTTCGCCACCCGCGGTCGCGAGACGGTGCGCAGCAAGGCCCATGGCGCCGCCTCGGCCATCCGCGCCTATGTCGAGGAGGGCATCGCGACCGGCGCCTTGCCGCCGGGCATGCGGCTGCCCACCGAGCTCGAGCTGATGGCGGAGTTTCGCGCCGGCCGCAACACCATCCGCAAGGCCATGCATGCGCTGCAGGCAGAGGGCAAGATCGTGCGCCAGGTGGGCAGCGGCACCTTCGTCGCGGAGCCGCGCGCCGCGGGTCGGCCGGCGCGGCCCGGCGGCGCCGGGCAGGCCGCCGTCTCGGTCGCGCGCCTCGCCAACCCGTCGGATGTCATGGAGTTGCGGCTCGCCTTCGAACCGGGCGCGGTCGCCATCGCCGCGCTGCGGGCCAGCCTGCAGGAAATCGAGCATATGGAGCGCGTGATCGCGCGCAGCGGCCAGGCCGGCAGCCTGCAGGAGTTCGAGGAGCTCGATTGCGAGTTGCACCGGTCGTTCGGGCGGGCCACGAAGAACGTCATCTTCGCCCGGGTCTACGACATCATCAGCGCTGCGCGCGAGCACGCGGCCTGGGGACGCCTCAAGGAGCGCGTCCTGACCGGCGATCTGCGCCGCCGCCACACCCATGAGCATGAGCGCATCGTCGCGGCGATCCGCGAGCGTGACGGCGAGCGGGCCCGCGTCGAGATGAAGCGGCACCTTGACGAGATCAACCGGGTCATGTTCGGCATCCACGACGGGACGTGAGGGAAGTTGGAGAGATGGCGACGCGTTTTGTCGAGCGGATGAGCATCGAGATCGATGGCCAGGGCGAGCCGCTGGTCATGATCCACGGGCTCGGCGGCACCTCCAACACCTTCACGCCGGTGATCGCGGGAGTCGGCCGGCAGATGCAGGTCATCCGGCCGGACCTGCCGGGATCCGGGCGGTCGCCGACGAGTGCCCGCCTGTCGCTCGAGGACTTCGCGGATGCCGTGGCCAAGGCGGTGACGGCGCTCGGTATCGGGCGCGCCAACTTCGCCGGCCACTCCATGGGAACGATCGTCTGCTTCCACATCGCGCTCAGAAATCCCAAGCTGGTGAAGAGCATGGCCCTGCTGGGGCCGCTGCTGGCGCCGGCCGATGCGGGACGGCAGGGCTTGCGCGAGCGGGCCGCTGCGGCGCGCGCCCAGGGCATGCAGCCGATCGCCGACGCCATCGTCCAGGCCTCGACCGCGGCCACGACCCGGCGCGAACAGCCGGTTGCAATTGCCCTGATCCGGGAGATGCTGATGCGTCAGGATGCGGAGGGTTATGCGCGCGCCTGCGAGGCGCTGGCCGACGCCCCGCCACCCGACGTGGCGCCGATCAAATGCCCGACGCTGCTGCTGACCGGCGACGAGGATCCGATCGCGACGGCCACCGGCATGCGCGCCATCGGCGCCCGGCTGGCTGGGTCGCGCACCCGCGTGGTCGCCAAGTGCGGCCACTGGGCGACGTTCGAACGGCCGAAAGAGACGGCATCGGCGCTGGAGGAGTTCCTCTTGCAACGGCATTGAGTAGAATTGACAGTCTGCAGCTTCGCGGCGTCGCAACCAAGCCAACGACGCCGGCGGCATCAAGGGAGGTCGCAATGGCAAATGTTCTGTTCACCGGCGTACGCATCTTCGACGGCAGCGGCGAGAACTCATTCACGGGCGAAGTGCTCGTGCAGGGCAATCGCATACGGCGGGTCGCCCGCGGCGCCCGCTCCATCCCGACCCAGGGCGTGACGGTCATCGACGCCGCCGGCGCCACCCTCATGCCGGGCCTGTGCGATGCCCACGCCCATTTCAGCTGGAACGACTCCTCGAGCCTCGAGGGCATCTCGATGATGCCGCCGGAGGAACACATTCTCTATACCGCGGTCGTGGCGCGGACCTTCCTCGATCACGGCTTCACCATGTGCGTGGGCGCGGCGGCGGCCAAGCCGCGGCTCGACGTGGTCATCCGCAACGCCATCAATTCCGGGATGTATCCGGGGCCGCGCTATCTCGCCAACGGCCAGGAGATCGGCACCCTCGGCGGCCTCGGCGACACCAACCCGCCGCACCTGAATGACCCGCTCATGAGCTTCGGGGCGATCTCCACGGGACCGGAAGCCATGCGTGTGATCGTCCGCACCTTCATCAAGTACGGCGTCGACCTCATCAAGCTCAACCTCTCCGGCGAAAGCATGACCGACACCCATGCCGAGGAATCGCCGATGTCGGAGGAAGAGATCGTCATTGCCGTGACCGAGGCCAAGCGCCGCGGCAAGCGGGTCTGCGCCCATGCGCGCTCGGCCCTCTCGGTCAAGCAGTGCGTGAAGCACGGCATCGAGATCATCTATCACGCCAGCTTCGTCGACGAGGAGGCGCTGGACCTGCTGGAGGCCAACAAGGACAAGCATTTCGTGGCGCCGGCCCTGGCCTGGCTCATCACGCTGTGCAACGGCGATGCCACCAAGTACGGCCTGGGCAAGGAAAAGCTGGCGAAGATGGGCTACATGCGCGAGCTCGAGATCGCCATCGAGGCCTGCAAGAAGATGCACCGGCGCGGCATCCGCGTGCTCCCCGGCGGTGACTACGGCTTCGCCTGGACGCCCCACGGCACCTATGCCAAGGACCTCGAATACTTCGTCAACCTCCTGGGCTTCTCGCCGACGGAAGCGCTGATCGCCGCGACCCGCCTGGGCGGCCAGATCTTCGGCAAGCCCAACGAACTGGGCCAGGTGAAGGAGGGATATCTCGCCGACCTCATCCTGGTCGACGGCGACCCCGTGACGAACATTCGCGTGCTGCAGGACAAGAACCGGATTCTCGCGATCATGAAGGACGGCGAATTCCACAAGGCGCCGGACCTGATGCCGCATCGCCAGCGCGTGGCGATCTGACGCCGGGAGACCGAAAGCGGGGCGAAGGGGCTAGACGGGAACGCCGATGAAGCTGTTCGTGCTCACCTTCCTGAACGGCTTGACGCTGGCCGGGCTCTATTTCCTGGTGGCCAGCGGCTTCACGCTCGTCTTCGGATTGATGCGCAACGTCAATCTCGCGCACGGCTCGCTCTATCTGCTGGGGGCCTACATCGGCTACGAGGTCGGCGACCGCACGGGCTCGTGGTTCCTTGCGGTCGTCGCCGGATTCCTTTCGGCCGCGGTTTTCGGCATCCTTCTACAGATCCTGGTCTTCCGTCGCATGGAAGGCCAGGAACTGCGGCAGACCATGGTCACCATCGGCATCTCCATCGTGATGGCCGATCTGATGCTGGCGATCTGGACCGGCGAGACCTATCAGTTCGAGCCGCCCGACTGGCTCTACGGCGGCACGCCGCTGCCCTTCGTCAAGGTCTATCCGACCATCCGCATCATGGTGCTCGTCGTTTCCGTCGTGGTCGGCGTGGGCCTCTGGCTGTTCCTGACGCGCACGCGGATCGGCATGATGATCCGTGCCGGCGTCGATGACCGCGGCATGCTGTCGGCCTCCGGCGTCAACGTTCAGCGGGTCTTCGCTACCACCTTCGCGGTCGGCGGCGGCCTGGCGGGCTTCGCCGGCGTCGTCGGCGGCTCGGCGCTGTCGATCGCGCCCGGCGAAGACACGCGCTATCTTCTCGCCTCGCTCATTGTCGTCATCGTCGGCGGCATGGGCAGCGTGCCCGGCGCCGCGATCGGCGCCCTGTTGATCGGACTGGCCGAGCAGTTCGGACTGGCCTACTCGCCGACCTACGGCGTCGTTTACACCTTCCTGATCATGGTCGCCGTGCTGGCAGTCCGGCCGCAGGGCATCATGGGGCGGGCATGAGCGCCATGGCCGACACCCTGCCGCGTCCGGCGCCGCGATGGCTGCGGCCGGTGCTGTCCTATGCGATCTTGGCGGTCCTGCTGGTGATCTTCCCGCTAGTCGTTCCCGATTTCTGGGCCTTCCAGATCGGCGCGCAGTCGCTGTTTCTGGGCGTCATCTCGTTGTCGCTTATGTTCCTTGGCGGCTACGGGGGCATGGTGTCGCTGGCGCAGATGACGATCGCCGGCGTGGCCGGCTATCTGATCGCGATCGTCGGCGGCAACAGCCTGAACTTCGGCCTGATGTGGCCATGGTGGGCGGCGGTCCCGGTCGCTATTGCCGGGGGTACCGCCGCCGCCACGTTGATCGGCGCGATTTCCGTCCGCACCGCCGGCATCTACACGATCATGATCACGATCGCCATCGCCATGGCGTTCTTCTACCTGGCCCAGCAGAACTACACGCTCTTCAACGGCCATTCGGGATTCGCCAGCGTCTTGCCGCCGCTGGTATTCGGCATCGATTGGCGGACCCCCATACCGTTCTACTTTCTCTCGTTCGCGGTCGCCGTGCTGAGCTATGTCATCGTCTTGTATCTGTCGCGCTCCACCTTCGGCGTGGCGCTGCAGGCCATCCGCGACAACGCGCGGCGCATGCGGGCGCTCGGCTTCAACGTGACGGCGCACCGCATCGCAGCCTACGCGGTTGCCGGGTTCATCGCCTCGCT
>Ga0137403_10008736_pt1 | contig 11332 bp, 10 predicted proteins | sample CZOMad2_1_16fung_FD_122057 | JGI IMG/M metagenome (GOLD analysis project Ga0137403, IMG submission 122057) | Vadose zone soil fungal communities from Angelo Coast Range Reserve, California, USA - CZOMad2_1_16fungal (Hybrid Assembly) | ecosystem: Environmental > Terrestrial > Soil > Vadose zone...
AAAACCAGACCGATTTTCGCGACAGTCTGCGCAGGATGCTGACCAAGCCCGGCGTCAGCGTGGCCGACCTGCTGCAAATCCAGGAGAAGCTCGCGGAAGCTCAGGCGGAGCTCGACAGCGAAACCACGCAGCGCAAGGTCCTCGCCAACGAAACCGAAAAGGTCTATGTTGAAATCGCCTTCCGCGCCGAACAGCGGACGATTAACCGCGGCTCCTTCGCGTCCGTCGGCGTAGCGCTGCGGGATTTCGGATCCGTCCTGGGCGACAGTCTCGCCGCTCTCATTACCGCCGTCGCGGCCATCATTCCCTGGTTGATCGTAATCGTTCCCGGGTTATGGTTCCTGATCAAAGCCGTTCGCCGGTTCCGGGAGCGTCGGCGTGCAGCGAAGGCAGCCACACCAGCTGCGTAGTCTAGCGGGATCTTTGATTTCTGCCGCTTCAACAATGAATGCTGCCAAAGTCCTGATTAACGGTGCCAGCTCAACCGGTCGATGCAACACCATCTAATACTTTGATTCGACAAGGCTTCTCCGGGAGAAGCAATCTGTCCACGGTCAAAACCTAGCCAGGGTAGTGTTCCCGCTGATCTACCGTAGTGAGCGATTTGACCTTTGTTTTCAAATGTAAGTCGGGTTCGACTTGAGTGTTGCGTCGACCTATTGAGACCACCTGCCTAACCAGGACTTGCATGGAATCGACATTAGTCCTCTATTTAGGAGACGATTAGTAGTTTCCTCGAAGAGGGGGAGCGATTGTCGGCAGTAAGGAGAGAAGGCGGAGACAAACTAAAGCCAGCGTTATTGGTATTGGCAGCAGGAGGGAACTGACTTGGCCCACGTAAAATCAAACGCTCATCTTCCGGCAGAAGACCCGCTCTTGTGGGTCCCCCGTTTACTAACCAAGGCGAATTCAATCTGGCTGAAGGGAACGTATCCCTTTGATGAGTGCGGTCATAAAGTCTCGATCCATTATTCATGTGAAATCCGGCGATTCTATGCTCACAAAATTCGAATTGGAGATTCTGTGACATTACATCGCGACGTGTGGCTGAACGTCCCCGTCATCCCTGCCGGTTCGGAACCCGCTATCGTGATCGGCCGGGGCAGCAGGGTGGGCCGTAGGTCGGTGATAACCGCGATGAATCAGATTTGTATTGGAGATGATGTATTGATGGCTCCCGGGGTGTTTATCACAGATCACAATCACGGGTATTCCGACGTGAATGAACCCATCGTGGGACAAGGTCTTACTTCCGGAGGCCGGATAATCATTGAACGGAATTGCTGGCTTGGTTACTGCAGCATGATAATCGCCACAAAAAATGAGGTCGTTATTGGGAGAAACAGCGTTGTAGGCGCACATTCCATCGTCACGCAGAGTTGCCCTCCCTACAGCGTTCTGGCGGGAAATCCTGCCGAGGTAGTCAAACGGTTCGACACAGTTTCGGGGACCTGGCTGCAGTGCAGGAATCGTGAGCAATCCAAAGATTGGACCGACGCGTCAAGCGGGGGAAAGGCCTAAATTCCAAAAGCATTCTGGGCGAGCAACGAGGATTCGGAAGCAATCACATGCCTGATTAACGCGGTGGATTCAATGGGTCGACGCAACACCAAACCGAAATCCCCTTACAAGGGCCTCAATAGCTGGGAGTCGTTCGCCAGCGTCGATAGAAGCGGAACACCATCCTGGCTAGGGTCTGATTGGTTACAGACGGGCAAAGTGCTTCTCCATGGGGAAGTGCTGTCGGATCAACTGACTACATAGTGTTGCATCGACCGCTTGAGCCTACAGCGCTAAGCGGAAACTTAAACTGGGGAAATGCTCTACAGCCAAGATCGGCTGTGACGCTTAGTGAAAGCGGGTGGTGCGATGGAGAGTTAGGCCGCAGAGAACTAGGAGGGCTAGGCTGGCGGCGCTTAGGGCTAGGGCGGCGGGCCAGTTTAGCTGGATTTGGGGGAGGCGGGCGGTGGCGCCGAAGTAGATGAAGATGGCGGTGGCGGCGGCTACTAGCAGCCAGTCGATGGCGGTGCGGGAGGGCTTGGCTTCAGAGGCGGATTGGCGGCCGTCCATGCTGGCCTCGACGTAGTCGGCGGCGATGTTGTAGCGCTGGCTTTCGCGGTGGGCGGCTTGCTTCCAGCGGGTTTGCTCGGAGGTGGTGGCGGAGGAAAATGCGATGGCGGCTACGCCGGCCATCATTAATAGGGAGCCGCCGATTACTTGCGCGTAGATGGAGTGACCGCGGCCGTGTAGTTCGCCGAAGACTAGCGTGCCCCAGAGGAGTCCCCAGAGTTGATTGGTGTTGGAAAGGGGAATGCCCCGGCTGATGCCGACATATTTTGCGGCGTACTGCTGGAAGAGATCGCCGATGACCCAGATGAATCCGCCGAGCATGAGCCAGAAGAGGACGTCGCGGGCGCTTTGCAGTTGGCGCCAGAGTGGGGCGAGGCCGAGATAGCTGACCGCGAGCGCGGACATCATGCCTAGTTCGCCGAACGTGAAAAAAGTAACGAAGGAAAGCGGATTCATGCCGGTGAGGTAGGCTTTGCGGTAGGGGATGTACATCGTGCCCCAGAGGACGCCGGCGCCGAGCGCGGCCCAGACTCCGCGATAGGAATGCGCAACCGGTGCTGCGCTGGAGGAAGCGATGGCCAGCAGTGCGGCGCCTACGCACATCACCAGCGCGCCGCCTAACACGCCGAGCCAGCGGCGCAGGCCTGCTTGCCGCAATTCGTTGAAGAAAAGAAAACCCCAGAGGATGCCGAGCAGGCTGTTGGAGTTCCACAGCGGGAAGGCGATGCTGAGGCCGACGTCGCGGATGGCGAAGATGGTCATGGTGTTGGCGACGGCCCAGAGGCATCCGGCGAGGATGGCCCAGATGATCAAGTGGGGGGCGCGGCGGACGTCGGCCCGGATAGAGGACGTGCCGAGGATGAGGGCGGGGACGCTCCAGCGAGCGAGGAAGACGCCGACGACCATTATTAGCGAAATCACGAGGGGCGAGACGCCGATGGAGACTAGCTTGGTGGGCGCTTCGGCGGCGCCTAGCCATGCTCCGGCGGTGAAGCCGGAGAGGATGCCGAGGAGTTGCAGCTTGCGGGCGCGGGAGGTTTGCTGGGGTTGCGAGGCGAGCGCGGACGTGAGCGTGGATTGCATGGCGCTCGTTAACTGAGAGACCGCAGGAGAAGAAGGCCGGCGATCAGGACGCCGAGCGGCACCCAGAAATGTATGTCGGTGAGGATGCACGCAAGCGTGCTTTGGCGTGGCGCGGTTTCGTTGGGCATGCGGTCCCTTCTGGAGAGAAGCGCCGCTATGCTAGGACAAGTCGGGGATTTAATCCATGAGGTTTACACGACGGAACAAGAGCGCTCGCTGCCGCCGCGTGTTTACGGAGCTACCTTGGCCAGACGCCGGCGGTGAAGCTGCGGATGGTGGTGAAGTGAAGATTTTCGTAGAGCTGGACGGCGGAACGATTTTGCGCGGTGACGGTGAGGGTGAGTTCGCGAAATTTCATGGCGCGCAGGGCTTCAGCGGAAGTCTGCATGAGCATGCGGCCGAGGCCATGGCCTTGGTATCCGGGGAGAACGCAGATTTGCGTGGTGTGGCCGACGCCGGGTGAGACTTCGCTGGTGAGCACGGCGGCTATGAGTTCGTCGCTGCCGGGCTGGCGCAGGACGAAGGACGCTCCGGCTACAAACTGGCCGCAACCCGGAAGAAGGATGATGTTCTTGAGGAAGCGCAACGCGCCGGCTCGGCTGCGATACTGATCGTTGATTTCGCCATCGACGTGATTCGCGTAGGACAGATAAATTAATTTCGCGCACGGCTCGAAGAAGCGATCGTTCCAGCGGTCCACGCGCATGCCCGCGGATGCGCCCGCCGCGTGCTCGGAATTGTTCTTGTGCAGATCGAGCAGCATGAATTGGCGGGTATAGAGCTTGAATCCCTGGTCGCGCAGAGGATTGTCGACCGGGCCACCGAAAGGCATGAGTTGCGCTTCGATGCGTGAAAGCTGCGGAAGCGCGCGCATGGAGAAGAGCATTTCTTCGAGCAGGCGGCGGCCGATGTCGGCTTGCGGGAAGCGAGGGGAAACATAGAGCCCGCCGATTAGGCCCTTTTGTTCTTCGAGCACATAGAAGGAATAGCCGGCCGCCGAACCGTTTTCAAAGGCTACGCAGCCACAAAGGGCGTGGGCCTCGAGAAAGCGCTTGATCAGGTCGAGCGCGCCGCGATAGTCCCAATGCAATTCGTCGTGCCAATGGCGTGCTTCCTCTTCGAGCAGCGGCTCGAGCTGGCGAACGCTGGTTTGACGAAGATCGAGGATATTCATGGAAAGGCAGCGCAGCGCGCAACTGTATGATAGCCGATTCGCGAAAAGCACGCGAAAACGCGCCGTGCTGCGCGTAGCCAATGCTACTGCATGCGACACATAGCCAGCAGTTGCGAAAAGTTCGGCGAAACGCGCGTGCTACGATGACGAAGAAAGATAAAGTAGGCTTCACAGCGGCGCTATGCGCCAGCCCAGTGGCGCAGGTTACGAATGTCTATTCTTGACGAATTCCGCTTTCCGACCCGTTGGTACACCAAAATATTGATGGCTGTTCTGGCATTGCTGTTTTTTGGCGTGGTGGCCACGTCGGCGATCGCGGGATTCCTGGTGTACCGCATCGTCAAGCCGCAGCGCTCAAGCAGCGAAATCAATATGGACAGCTTTCCCGGGCGGCCCGACGCGGTAAAGTTTTCCGTCCCGGGCGCGGGCCAGCGCGAAGGATGGTTTTTCCCGGGGCTGATGGGAGCACCGGCTATTGTGCTTTGCCACGGCTATGGGTCCAGCCGCGGCGAATTGCTGACGTTGGTTTCCGCGCTGCAGGATCATCAATACAACGTATTTGTGTTTGACTTCGTGGCCCACGGAGCGAATGACGGGATTACATCATTTGGTTTTCACGAAGCGGACGAAGTGCGCGCGGCGATTGACGAACTAGCGCGGCGAAACGATGTGGATAAGGAGCGTTTTGGTTTGTGGGGCTACAACCTGGGCGCTTATGCGGCGTTGCGTGAAGCAGAAGGCGATAAGCGGGTGCGCGCGCTGATTTTGGACTCACTCTACGACTCGCCGGAGCAGATGGTGAAGATCGGCGTGGAGAAAAACGGTTTGGCGGGAATTCCGCTGATGGCGCGGTCCGCGGAAGTAAGTTTCGGTTGGATCAATCACAAATATAGTAGAGAGAAGCCGCTAAGCTGGAAGCTGGACACACTGGCGGGTGTGCCGAAATTGTTCATCGAAGCAGCGGATGATCCCGAGTTGGCCGTCCTTACGCAGAAATTGTTCAAGAGTGCGCCAGAACCGAAAGAGCAGGTTACGATTCTGCACGGGAATTTTGTGGACATGGAAGACGCCGATAAGCGGGCCTACGAGAATCGTGTGGTGAGCTATTTTCTATTGCGGCTGCCCGCCACCGGACACGTTAGCCGCTAGCTCTCAACTCAATTTATTGATTCGAGGAGACGTCTCCGGTGCCACTGCGCTTTCCGATCTAGTTTCGGAAATGCCGACGCGAATTAGAATTGCGGAAATAGAAGTATCGTCCAGCACCCGATACGATATTCGACTTCTTTTCAGCTCCTGGATTCCCGTTGGTGATGTGAGGACATAGCCAGCCGGTTCAGCAGGATTCCATTCGTGCAATTCCCGCCGCAGATAGAAGTTCAAGCCAAATTGCCAAGCTCTCTGAAGGCGAAAAGTTCTGACCTCTGTAGCCATTTGGCGGTCACTCAAAACCGTGAAAGCTATTGGCCGTGGTGAAAACCATGAATCCATCGATGGCAAAGGCACCGAATACGTAAGAATCAGAAGGCAAAGCCAGGCGACCAGTCCAGCGAGGATGCCCAGGGAGTATTTCTTGCGTATCGAAAGGACCAAGATCGCCGCCAGCGCCAGGCAACTCACGAACAGACATTCGCGGGCGTATGCGTAAAAGTCCGCCGTCTTCATTAGCGGTTGGAAATACTCGAGAAGACCAATGACCGCCAGTGCCGCAACCGGAGTCAGCGCGGCCACGACAAGCCCAGGTCGGAAAGGAGCTTGGTCAGCCCTGAGTGCCCTGGCGACAGCGAGCGCGGTGAGAAGAACCAACGCCGGAATTGCCGGCAGAACGTATCCGGGCAGCTTGGACTTCGATAGCGAAAAGAAAATTATTGTAAATAGTGCCCAGCAAAGGATGTAAGTTGCCGGGTTGTCGAGTTGTGTTCCGATCTTTCGGCGAAAAACAGAAGTGAACGCGCTAATTGTCATGCCAACCCATGGGTAAAGGGCGACAAAGAGAACGGGCAAATAGAACCAAAAAGGTTGGATGTGCTGGAATTCGGGCGTGAGGTAGCGCTTAAAGTTGTGTTCGATGATGAAGATGCGGAAGAAATCGGGATTGCGGTGGGCGCAGAGGATGTACCAGGGTAGGGCCGTGAGACAGAACGCGGCGATCGCGGTGGGGTGAAGGAGTCGCAGCGCGTCTCTCCAGCGCTTGGTGAACAAAGCCCAGAAAAAAACTGCTCCACCGCAGAGAATAACAGCTGCAGGACCTTTGGCCAGCACGGCAAGCCCGAGAAAAAATCCAAACAGAATCATCGCGAGCCATTGGCGCCGTGTGGTGTTGTTTTCATTCCGTAGGGGCGCTGCATGCTGCGCCCCTTGTCCGCACGATTTATTTGGAACGAGGCCAAGCACAACCGCGGCGCAGGCCATAGCGATCGTTAACATCGCGCTAAACGGCATGTCCGTTGCCGCAGCGTGCGAAAAGCCAATCATGCCGACGGTAGTCGGAAGCAAGAGCAGCAGCCAGCGGGCGGCTCCCGCGCCATAGACACGCCACGCAAGCCAGGCCATCGCAAGCGTCGCCAGCAAAGCGGAGATCGCGCTCGGCAGGCGCGCTGCAGCCTCGCTCACGCCAAAAAGCTTAAAGCAAATTGCCGCGCCCCAATAATAGAGCGGCGGCTTCTCGAACCACGGCTTGCCGTAGAGTCGCGGTGTGACCCAGTCTCCTGTCTCGGCCATGTCGCGCGCGATCCAGGCATAGCGAGGTTCGTCAGGCCCAACGAAGCCAATCGCGCCCAAGTGGCTGAAATAGCAGACGTACAACGTCGCGCAAATCAGCATGGCCCAGCCAATACGGGCCGCGAGATTTTTAGTATTTTCGGTGGAAGCGATGTCGGCGGAAGTGGTCACGAAAGAGGGAGTCTAACATTGGTGCGTCCGTACGTCAGCGCGTAGGATACTTGCTTCGTAGCGCCGCATATAAACGGAGACCGATGAAGGAGTGGCTGGAGTACGCCGCGGTGTGGGCGATCTTGAAAACGTTGGGTGCTTTGCCGCGCGGCATGGCTCGCGGCGTGGCGAGTACGATTGCCGCCGGCCTATATGCAGCACTTCCGAAACTCAGGCGAACCGCTGAATTCAACTTGCGGCTGGCATTTCCTGAGTGGGACGCCGCCCGGCGAAGCTCCGTAGTTCGCGGCATGGTGCGCAATTTGGGCTGGATGGCGGCGGAGTTCGCGCGGATGCCGCGGTACACGCGAGAGAATATCGAAGAGGTTCTGGTGTTGGATGGGCACGAGAATTTTCTGGCGGGGCAGCGTCGCGGCAAGGGTGTGCTGTATCTCACCGGGCACATCGGAGCGTGGGAGCTGTCCTCGTTCGCGCACGCGCTGTACGGTTTTCCTTTGCACTATATGGCGCGACCGCTTGATAACTCGAAAGTGGACGCGCTGGTTAACCACTATCGTCGCTTATCGGGCAATCGGCCTATATTCAAGAACGAGTCGGCTCGCGCGCTGCTGAAGATTCTGAAGGAAGCGGGAACCGTAGGCATCCTGGCGGATCAGAACACCATGCCGGAAGAAGGCGTGTTCGTGGATTTCTTCGGCAAATCGGCATGCACGACGACCGGGATTGCGCGCGTTGCGTTGCATACGGATGCTGCCGTGGTGCCGGGCTATGCGTATTGGGATGCGGGCATCGGAAAATATCGCCTGCGATTTGAGCCGGCGGTAGAGTTGGTTCGCACCGGAGACACCGAGCGAGACGTTTTTGTGAACACGCAGAAATTTGCCAAGGTGCTTGAGGGCATCATCCGAAAGCATCCAGAACAGTGGATATGGGTGCATGCGCGATGGAAGACGCGGCCGAGGGGCGAGGTCGAGCTTTACTGAACAGTGACAGAATTTCACCACAGAGGTCACAGAGTTCACAGAGAAGACAGAGTTGCGGAGAGTCGATGATGACCAAGACGGCCGGGGAATTGGCAGCGGCGATCGGCGCCGAGCTAAATGGTGATAAAGATTTCGAAGTGCGTGGCGTGGCCGCTCCAGAACGCGCCGGGGAGCACGATCTGATTTATATCGAGGCAGCGAAGCATTCTGAGCGCGCAGCGACCTCAGCGGCAGGATGCGTGATCGCCGCCGATGACGTGACCATGCGCGGGAAGACGGTCTTACGGCACGCGCAGCCGAAAGTAGCGTTTGCAAAGGCCGCGGCGGTTCTGGTGGAGCGAGGACCGATCGCCGTCGGCATTCACGCGACTGCGATCGTCGCCCCGCTGGCCCATGTTGGAAAAAATGTCAGCATCGGTCCTTATGCGGTGATTGGCGAAGACGCCCATATCGGTGAGGGGACACAGATCGGTGCGCACTGCGTCATCGGCGCAGGATGCTGGATCGGCGAAAACTGCCGCTTCCATCCGCACATAACTATGTACGCGCGCGCTCGGGTCGGCCATCGTGTCGAGATTCATGCGGGAGCAGTCATTGGTGCGGACGGTTTCGGCTATGTCTATGGCGATGGCCGCTACTGGAAATTTCCGCAGGTCGGCATCGTGGAGATTGCGGACGATGTCGAAATCGGCGCGAACGCGACCGTCGATCGCGGCTCGCTGGACGACACCCGCATCGCCGAAGGCGTCAAACTCGACAATCTTGTCCACGTCGGGCACAACGTGCAAATTGGCGCGCACACGGTGATTGCTGCGCAGACCGGCATTTCCGGGTCAAGCCGGGTAGGTCATCATGTGGTGGTCGGCGGACAGGTGGGCATCGCGGATCATTGCACTCTCGAGGATGGCGCAATCGCCGGCGCGCAAGCGGGCATTCCCACTGGGAAAACGATTCGCGCGGGACAGACTGTTTGGGGCACGCCCGCGCGCGAGATCGGGAAATTCAAAGAAGCGTATGCTTGGTATGCACGGCTTCCGGAGCTAGGCGCGCGCATCAAAGAGCTAGAGGCTCAAATGCCAGGCAAAAGGAAGAAGAAGATTTCACCACAGAGGGCACGGAGAGCACAGAGGAAGAGCGGGAATTAGACAGCATGCGGTGGCAGATTATTGTCGTCGGAGGACACACCCGAAGCATCGGGAAAACCCAACTCGTCTGCGACCTGATCGCCGCGTTGCCAAACGAAAATTGGATCGCGGGGAAAATTACGCAGTATGGCCATGGAGTCTGCGCGCAGAATGGGCATGATTGCGATTGCGCACCGGACGAGCACGTATGCGCCATCAGTTGGGAGAAGCGCGCCAGCGAAACCGATAGCGGCCGCTTTTTGGCTGCTGGGGCGCGGCGGTCCTTTTGGCTAAGAACCAAACAGGGGTTTCTCGCTGAAGGCATGCCGCTGCTGCGCGATGCGCTGCACGAGTTGGAACGAGAACCTGATTGGGCCGGCACCGGCCGCGTCATTCTGGAAAGCAATACCTTGCTGCAATTCCTGAAACCGTCGCTCTACCTGATGGTCCTTGACCCATCGAAATCAGACTTCAAGGAATCCGCAAAATTGCAGATGGATCGTGCTTCCGCTTTCGTATTGCGACGCTCGCTACATGCTTTGGACAATGAGGCCGCACCGGCTTCCAGTTTCCCGCTACAGCTTTTGCGTGGCAAACCGCAGTTTCTTCAGCGGGAAGGCGAAGCCGTCCCGCCAATGCTGCTCGATCAAGTGCGCGGCACTATCCGTGACGCGGCGGGCGTCTCCTTGTAAACACCACGGCATCTTAACGGTTGACCCCCACTCTACCCGTCGGCGATAATTTAGTAGTACAGACGCTATCCGCAAAACAATCGGCGCGTTCACAAACGCGCGAAGCGTCCACTTTTGGGCTCAAATCTCACTGGGGGGATTTGATTTGGCAACGAGCACGCGCGGGCTGGATACTCCGTTCAACGCAGCTGCTGCCCCGGCCCCATCAAGGGTCCAGGAAAGCCTGGAGAACCTTGAACAGGCCATCGAACGCGGTGCGAATCACCTGTTATCCCTGCAGCTCGACTCTGGCTACTGGGTCGGCGAACTGGAAGCCGATACCACTCTGGAATCCGACTACATCTATTACCTGCACGTCCTCGGCAAGGCCGACGCCGAGCGTATTGCCAAGCTCGCTAACTATGTTCGTCAGCGGCAACTCGCGGATGGCGGCTGGAACATTTATCCCGGCGGCCCGTCGGAGCTGAGCGCCACCTGCAAAGCCTATTTCGCCCTTAAGCTGGCCGGTGATGCGCAAGACTCGCCGCACATGCTGCGCGCTAAAGAGACGGTGCACCGGCTCGGCGGCCTCGAACGCACCAACTCGTACGTGCGATTTTATCTTGCGCTGGTCGGCGCCGTCGGCTGGGATCTTGTCCCCGCGATTTTGCCCGAGCTGATGCTGCTCCCGAATTGGTTTTACCTCAACATTTACGAGATGTCTTCCTGGACGCGCGGCATCGTCATTCCCATGGCCATCCTTTCCGCGGTGCGGCCGGATTGGCGCTTGCCGGAACACGCGCATGTCGATGAGCTGTTCTGCGATATTTCGCGGAAGAAAGCGGCGTTTGACTGGAGCGATCAACTTCTATCCTGGCGGAATTTCTTCCTGGCGCTGGATCGCGGATTGAAGCTCTACGAAAAATTGCCCTGGAAGCCGCTTCGCCAGCGCGCATTGCGCGAAGCAAAATCGTGGCTTCTGGAGCACGTCGAGCGCACTGAAGGCCTGGCCGCGATTTACCCCGCCATGATGAATTCGGTTTTCGCGCTGATGGCGCTGGGCCACGGCCCGGACGATCCATTGACCGCGCGCGAAATTCGCGAGTTTTCTCGATTCGAGATCGAAGATGGCGACACCATCCGCATGCAGCCGTGCGTCTCGCCGGTGTGGGACAGTTGCATCGCCATGGTCGCGTTGGAAGAAGCCGGTGTGCGCCCCGATCATCCGGCACTGGTGAAGGCCGCGGACTGGATTTTGTCGAAGCAGGTTCTCGGCCCCGGTGACTGGCAGGTTAAGAACAGAGATGCCGAGCCGGGCGGCTGGGTCTTTGAGTA